>NHCFC00100__coassemble_1698_pt1 | contig 17901 bp, 11 predicted proteins | sample NHCFC00100__metabat2_low_PE_019 | metagenome-assembled genome bin NHCFC00100
GGTCCTCCTGTATGGCGGATATAGTCTTCTGTGATCACCACTTCTCCGATGCTGTCGTCTTTTGGAATCTCATACATGATATCCAGCATATATTCCTCCAGGATCGCGCGCAGGGCTCTGGCTCCTGTATGTTTGTCCAGCGCCATATCTGCAATGGCTCTTAAGGCGCCTTCCTCAAACTCCAGCTTCACTTCGTCCAGAGCCAGAAGCTTCTGGTACTGTTTTAAAATGGCGTTTTTCGGCTCTTTTAAAATCTCCACCAGCATGTCTTTGGTCAGACCGCTCAGTGTGAAGATCACCGGCAGCCTTCCCAGAAATTCAGGGATCATTCCGAATTTTCTCAGGTCGTCCACGGTAACCTTTTCCAGGATCTTGCTGTCGTGGTCGTATTTGTCCTTTAAATCTGCGTTAAAACCAATGGAGGCGGATTTATTCAGCCGCTCCTTGATAATGCCTTCCAGGTCCGGAAACGCGCCGCCGCAGATAAACAGGATATTCCTGGTGTTTACAGTGGTCAGAGGCACCATAGCGTTTTTGCTGTTAGCGCCTACGGGAACCTCGATCTCGCTTCCCTCCAGAAGCTTCAGCATTCCCTGCTGTACAGCTTCTCCGCTGACGTCTCTTTGGTTGGTATTTTTCTTCTTGGCAATCTTGTCAATCTCGTCGATAAAGATGATGCCGTGCTCTGCCTTCTCCACATCATTATCCGCAGCAGCCAGAAGCTTGCTTACCACGCTTTCGATGTCGTCTCCGATATAGCCTGCTTCGGTAAGGGATGTGGCGTCTGCGATCGCCAGAGGCACATCCAGCAGTCTTGCCAGGGTCTTTACCATATAAGTCTTTCCGGAACCGGTGGGTCCGATCATCAGCATATTGGATTTTTCGATCTCGATCTCATCTGCGCAGTCTGCAAATACCCTTTTATAATGATTGTACACTGCCACAGACATGACCTTCTTAGCATAATCCTGCCCGATCACATACTCATCCAGGCTGGCTTTGATCTTATGGGGAGCCGGAATGCTCTTGATATCAAAGACCTTGGGAGCTATCTTTTCCTTGGGCTGTTTTTTCTTCACCTGCTGGGTTTTCGGAATCTGGTTCTGCAGGGAACTTAAATCAATCATACTGATGTTGGGCATATTCTTCATCAGGTCATCGTAATTGATATTGCTGCTGTTCATGGTGTCAAAGCTTCTCTGCATACAGTCGGTGCAGATATGGATATTGTTTGGCAGGTCGATCATCTTTCCCGCTTTGCTCTCCGGGCGCCTGCACATAAAACAGATTTTCTCGTATTCTTCTTTTTTCGGTTTATCTTCTTTTTCATCCGGGGTCTCTAATAAATCTTTATCGTCTGACATAACTCTTTTATGCTTCCTTCCTATCCTAATTTCTCATAATCCACTTGTGGGTATATTATCACAAAAGAAGTACCCGGACAAGTAAAGTTTTTATAAACCCCAAATGTCCCAGAGGACCGGCTTCTGCTTTTTCCGGCTGTGTTTACGGAAAACAGAAAAAGCGCCGCAGTCAAACCGTTTCCAGTCTGTCTGCGGCGATGATCTTATCTGATCGGTTTCAGATCCAATACCGTCTGTCAGAGGTTCTCACCTTTTACTCCTGTCCGTTCTGAGATGACATGGTGGGCGAATCCTTCTTGGCGCCCAGGGTTACACTGACTGTCTGTTCTTTGTATTCTCCATTGTCAGTCCGGTAAAGTACGATGTCAACCGTCTCTCCCGCCTTGTAGTATTCCAGACGCCCGGTCAGGTCCTCTTTGGTCTGTACACTGGTTCCGTCAATCTTTGTGATGACGTCTCCTTTCTTGATCCCTGCCTGGTCTGCAGGTCCGTTTTCCTCTACATCATAGATGAACACACCTACCGGAATGTTGTACATCTCATTGACTGTGGTTGTAGAGTCCATGCAGGTAACGCCCAGGTAAGATGCCTGGCTTTCATCTACTTTTTCTCTGGTCTCCTGGCTCATCATCTGATCCAGGATAGGCTCTGCCTGAGAGATGGGGATGGCGAATCCCATACCCTCTACTTCGCTGGAAGCGATCTTGGCAGAATTGATGCCTACCAGTTCTCCTTTCATATTCAGAAGCGCGCCGCCGCTGTTGCCGGGGTTGATGGCAGCATCTGTCTGGATAAAGGTACCGTTTGCATTTTCTGAGCTGACCTGTTTATTTAATCCGCTTACATAGCCGCTGGTAACAGACTGTCCGTACCCCAGAGCGTTTCCGATGGCTACCACCTGATCGCCCATAGAAAGTGCATCGGAATCCCCAATAGTCGCCACCTTGATCTGGCTTAAGATATCTTCCGGAATATCGGCGATTTTCACAGAAACCACTGCAAGGTCATTATCTGTGTCGCTTCCCTTGATCTGTGCTTCCACATAAGTTCCGTCCTGCAGAGAGCTGCTGCCGTCTGCGCTGGTCTGCTCTACAGAATCAGAAGAAGAGGTTGCCGCTGTACCGTCCTGATTGGTAAAGCATACGGTAATAGAATCTGTATCTGCGACAACGTGGGCATTGGTAGCGATCAGCAGCTCTGTATCATTCTGTCCCACGATAATTCCAGAACCGCTGCTCTCTCCCTGGTACTGCTGTGTGCCGAACCCAAAGTAGTTGGGGATTTCCTGGATGCTGATCCCTGTAATGGAAACGATGGAGGGCATTGCGTTTTTCGCCACCTGGGATACTGTGTATTCTGAACTGCTGCCTGCGCCGGTGCTCTGTACATCAGAGCTGTCCGCTGCAACCTGGGTGCTCTCGATCTTCGTTGTCTCCTGGGGCAGAAGGCTTCTGCCTGCATAGCTGACGCCCAGGAAAACCGCTCCTGCAATGACGCCGAATGCCACTGCTCCTGCTGCCAATGCCGCTGCCTTTTTCCCCATGCTGCTCCTGTTTCCAGAAGACGGCTTTGTCCTCTTTGTTTCTCTTTCCTGCTGCTGTTTTGGTTCGGGTGCAGGGCTGGGGGTAGTAAAATGATAGGAATTATATCCTTCCTTTTTCTCGTCATTTTTATAGGAATGTGCATATACAGGATTTTCCGGTGTGGGGGCATTGCCCGGTTCTCTTTCCTGTCCGGATTCCTGGCTGTCCCTGGTTTCCTCTGTGCTGTCCCGCAGTACAAATCCTGTCTCCTGCTGTCCTTCCTGGCTGCTGTTTTTATTTTCCTCTGCATATTCCCCGGATCCATTCTCCATCGGATTCATGCCTTTCCATTCTTCACTCATATCTATGCTTCCTTTCGTAAGATTATTTCTTTCCTTTTATGCTTACAGTCTAACAGGGAATTGTGTTTAAATTGTGTTCAAAATTACAAGAAAAAGTGAACACCTATTTTTTCCTCTGCTCCTGGTCAAACTTCCAGTAGGACGGACTCATGGTAAATTTCTTTATGAGAAAGCGGGGCAGTTTTTGATATGCTCTGCCTGCCCGGTAGCCGAGAAATTTAAATCCGCTGCTGACCACCAGGTACGGGATCAGCCAGGCTTTCCCTTCTTTTACCAGATAGCGGGCTGTGCTTTTTACCAGACGGATGCCCTCGCTTTCTGAAGGGATGCCCCCGAAAATCTCCGGATGATCTGCCTGGGAAACTGCCAGGTCAAAGTTTCTCCGAAACTGCTGGATGCAAGTATAATTATGAGAATGGACCACCTTCGCCTCCGCTGCATAAGCCACTCCATAGCCAGCCTTGATCATGGTGCCTGCCATGATCATATCCTCATTGAAGATGGTATGGGAAATAAATCCGCCCAGGCTGTCGTACACACTTTTTCTGTAAGCCGCACACACATTGGAACAGAAAAAAGTCTTAATGCCCAGCCGTTTCAGATCCTTCTTGGTCTTGACGCAGCTGCGGTCCGGATAATTAAAGGATCTGGTATATCTTTCTATTAATTTACAGTCCCTGTCCGGAAGCTGGCGTCCGTAGGCTGCCGCTGTACCTGGGTCATCAAAAGCCTTTACCAGCATTTCCACCACCCGGTCATCTGCCGGAACTGCATCCTGGGTAAAGCACACGAAAAGATCTGTATCTGCCATGGCTGCCGCTTCCCTTCTGGTCCTTCCATGGTCAAATTCTTCTTTGGAAATATGGCGGACCTCCACGTGTTCCATCCCTGCGGTCCAGTCTTCTTTCCAGAATTTTTTCTCTGTATTCATCACGATGATCTTCTCTATGGGATAGGTCTGTTCCTTCAGGCTTTCCATCAGACGCCTGAATTTCTCCCCGGGTCTGTAAGTGGGTATGATCACTGTCACTGTCATGTCCTTATCTCCTTTTACTTTAAACGCAGGACAGGGAACCTGCCAGAGCTTTCCTCTTCCTTGCTCCCTGCAGATTCCCTGCTGTCTTACTCATATTCTTCATCAGGATAACCTGTTTCCTCATAGCCGCTGCCGGAATCGTAATCTTCACTGTCATAGGAATCCGTACCGGAGGAACCATAGCTGTAGTCTTCGCTGCCGTCGTAGCTCTGCTCTGCGTCATAGTCCCCGCTGCCGTCATAACCGCTGCCGGAATCGTAGCCATAGTCTCCGCTGCCATCGCTGTAGCCGCTGTCATAGGAATTTCCGTCCGAACTGTAGGTGTTTGAGTCATATCCATTTTCCTCTGACTGTCCGTAATCCGCAGCCGTCTGGTCATCGTAGCCGGTTCCGATCTCCCGGTCGGTGATCAGGTATTTTCTCTCCTGGGCAATGTTGTCTGTTCCGAATCCCGTCTTCTCCAGGATCCAGTCGCTTCGTTTCAGGATCGTACCGGAGGGTTTATATCCTTTCTCTCCAAAGAGGAATTCATGGAGATAGCTTACATTGGTTTCCAGTGTGGTAGGGATCACGCAGTCCAGATCTGTCACCGGGACTGTGTTCTCTTTTCCCATGATAAAGTCCGCGGGAAATCCTGTATTTTCGGAAAGCTGATAGCTGAGGATATTTTTTCCAAGACTGATCAGCTCTGACTTGGAGAAATTGGTGGTGATCATGGGGAATACTTCATCCATGATGTCAAGCAGCGTATTGAGCCCCGCGCTCTTGGCTTTCTCCGCCATCAGATTCAGCACCCGTCTCTGCCTTTCCGTACGTCCCATATCTGCGGATGCCGTCTGACGGATACGGCAGTAAGCTGTTGCCTGTACGCCGTTCAGATGATAGGTATCCAGGATCTGGGACTCGTCTGCCGGCGCCGGATCCGGCTTCTCGATCGGTGTGTAATCCAGCCCTGTCTGTTCGGAAGTCTCTACGCAGTAATTATTCATATGCTCGATCTCTTCATAGGAAAGGGGAACATCCAGCCCTCCCAGACAGTCAATGGCAGTCGCCATGGCGCTGAAATCCACGGAAACATAATTTTCAATGTCCAGGTCCATATTGGTATTGATGATATTCGTGGCATATCCGGGTCCGCCAATGAGGTATGCGGAATTAAATTTATTATAGATTCCATTTCCTTCAGAATCTTCATTGACTCTGAGATAAGTATCCCGGTATATAGACACCAGGCGGATTTCTTTGGTATCATTGTTAATGCTGGCAATGATGGCAGTATCGCTGTTTCCGTATCCGCCGTCTTCGGCTCTCTTGTCCACGCCGAAAAGAGCAACATTCGTATAGCCGTGAAGTACCTGGTTGTCTGAAACACCTTCGTTTACCTGCACTTCCATGTCTTCGCCGTCCTGGGTCTCAAAGTCCAGCTTATCCAGCTTCTTATTGATCTGGGTGTAGACAAAAAGCGCTCCCACCAGAAGCAAAAGCACCAGCATCTCAACCACAAACAGAACTTTTCTTCCTGTTCCTCTTCTCTTCCTATTTTTTCTAGACATTCTTTTTCCCCTTTATCTAATATGCATTTTTATTGATAAATCCTTTAAACACTGTCAGAAACAGGATTTTAATATCCAACCCCAGCGTCCAGTTTTCAATGTAATATAGATCGTACTCTATACGCTTTCTAATGGATGTATTTCCTCTGTAGCCGTTGATCTGCGCCCAGCCGGTCAGTCCCGGCCGCACCTGGTGCTTGATCATATACCTGGGCACCTCTTCTTTAAACTTTTCTACAAAGAAGGGTCTCTCCGGTCTGGGTCCTACCAGGCTCATCTCCCCTTTTAATATGTTAAAAAGCTGGGGAAGCTCATCAATACTGGTCTTTCTCATAAATTTTCCGAAGCTGGTCACCCGCGGATCATTTTTCACGGTCCATCTGGTCTTCTCCTTCTCCGGCGCCTGCACTTCCATGGAGCGGAATTTATACATCATAAAGGGCTTATTGTGAAGCCCTACCCGCTCCTGCTTGTAGATCAGCGGACCCGGAGAGGTCAGCTTGATCATACACACAGAAAACAGCATCACCGGCGAAAACAGGATCATGGCGCAGATGGAACCGACGATGTCCATCGCCCGCTTTAAAATCGCATAATAAGTGTTTGTCAGCGGTACATACCGGATATTGATCACCGGCAGCCCCTGCAGATCCTCTGTATAAGGCTTAGTCGGTATGATCTGATTGTAATCCGGGATAAACTTTGTATGCACCCCTGATTTCTCACAGAGATTCACGATCTCTTCCAGACGGTAATATTCATTGAGCCCCAGCGTAATGGCAATCTCATCCAGGCGGTTCTCAGGAAGGATCACCATCAGATTGGCGATTCTTCCCAGGACCTTCACGCCCCGGTACTGAGTGCCTGCTTCTATGTTATCGTCTAAAATCCCCCGCACTTTATAGCCCCACTGGGGATTGGCAAGGATCCTGTCAATATATTCCTCCGCCGCACGGCTGTAGCCTACCAGCAGGATATGCTTCAGATTGTAGCCTTTGGTCCTCATCCTTCTTAAGAAATACCGGATCAGGTTCCTCACAAAGGCTTCCAGCACAATGTTGATCACATAAAAGAGCAGCAGCACGTGCCGTGAAAAGTCGATCATCTTGATCAGGTAGAGGACTCCCAGCCACACGGCAATGCCTACCGTATTGGCTTTTATAATGTTCCAGAGCTCCAGTCTTCTTCCCTGGACTCTTTTCGGCGTATACAAGTTAAAGATCGAATACAGAACCAGATAAGCCGGAACCGCGCACGCCATTGCTCCCAGATAGATCCGCATAGGCAACACGCCCATGTTCTCCTGGAGCATGGAAGGCATCTGGAACTTTAAGACCAGCGCCAGCAGATAAGAGACTATAATGACCAGGGCATCTATTACAACGTGAAGGCGGTTGAAATGCTTCTGATTTTCTTTAATCAAAGTCTTGTCACCCTCTGTCCCTATTGTCTTTAGCTTAATAATTTCTTAATACTATATCATAAAAATTGTAAAAAATCAATATAGGAAGCAAACCCATTCCCAGAAAAAGGCAGGTACCGGTCCGCATACGCTGAAATCCCGGCTCCTGCCTTTACTGTTTCACTTCTCAGTTGTTTTTATTCTCGGTTATTACATAGGTAGGCACCACTTTCTGCACCTCTTCTTTGATATGGGGATCGTCCTCCCGGCTCAGGGCATCCAGCTTATCCAGCTGGCGGCGGAACTCGTCCTCGTCAAACTCAATGGGCTTGCCGATATGGATCATCTTATTGGCTGTATCCTGCAGCCCTTCCTCGCTCATCAGCAATTCTTCATAAAGCTTTTCGCCCGGGCGAAGTCCTGTAAATTCAATCTTAATGTCGTCTCCCACTTTGTATCCTGACAGCTTGATCAGGTTTTCCGCAAGATCCAGGATCTTCACAGGCTCTCCCATATCCAGGACGAAAATCTCTCCGCCCTTTGCATAGGCGCCTGCCTGCAGCACCAGGGAAACTGCCTCCGGAATGGTCATAAAGTAACGGATAATATCCGGATGGGTCACAGTCACCGGACCGCCCTCTGCAATCTGCTTTTTAAAGAGGGGAATAACGCTTCCGTTGCTTCCCAGTACATTTCCAAACCGTACTGCTACAAAGTTGGTCTTGGAATGACGGGCAAACATCTGCACGATCATCTCGCACATACGCTTGGAGGCTCCCATGATATTGGTGGGATTTACCGCTTTGTCTGTGGAGATCAGTACGAATTTTTCCACACCGTACCGGTCTGCCGCTTCCGCGGTCTTATAGGTTCCGAACACATTGTTTTTGATCGCCTCATTGGGGCTGTCCTCCATGAGGGGTACATGCTTGTGAGCAGCCGCATGGTACACGATATTGGGACGATATTTCTGGAAAATATTATCCATGCGGTGGGTGTTGCGCACAGAGGCAATGAGCACATCCAGCGCCAGTTCCGGGTACTTTCTCCTCAGTTCCTGCTGGATATCATAGGCATTGTTTTCATAAATATCCACGATCACCAGACGTTTCGGATTATGCGCAGCGATCTGCCGGCATAGCTCGCTTCCGATGGAGCCTCCTCCACCGGTGACCATGACGGTTTTCCCCTGCACATAGCCCATGATCTCATCTAAGTTGACCTTGATGGGCGCCCTTCCCAGCAGGTCCTCGATCTCGACCTCCCGCAGCTTGGACAGGCTCACATCTCCGTTGATGATCTGATAGGTTCCCGGGACAATACGGATCTTGCAGCCGGTCTCTTTACAGATATTCAGGATTTTCTTGGTCTCCGCGTCTCCCACCGACGGCATTGCCACGATGATCTCCTCGATCCGGTATTCCTCTACTTTATCTGGTATGTCATTGCGGTCTCCCACAATGGGAACGCCTCTTAAATACTTGCCGATCTTTGCCTGGTTATCGTCGATGATGCATTTCACCTTCAGATTCAGATAACGACTTTCCTCGGTTTCTTTTAAGATCGCGCTTCCTGCCGCTCCTGCTCCCACCAGCATCACATTGATCCGCTTCTGTCCGTTGGCAGAGAAGTCTGTCATCTTCTCCCCGATGATCTTCATGATCTGATAGGCAAAGCGAACGCCGCTGACGCCCACGATCATGGCAAAATAGTAGATCAGGTAAGAAGATCTGGGCAGTGTCAGCTCAAGAGCAGCCGCGCATGCCACCTGGATCACAGAGGCTGCGGTACAGCCCAGGATAATGTTGATCAGCTCATTAATGCTGGCATGTCTCCATACACTTCTGTAAAGCTTGGCAAATACAAATACGATGATGGTGATGATGGTATTGGGAATGGTATAGCGCAGCACCTGCTCCATATCCGTTACCGGGATGCTGTTGAAGCTGAATTCATACCGGATAAACAATCCTAGAAAAGAAGCGATCTGTACTGTCAGGATATCCAGCAGCACCAGAAGCACAACGCGGTTATTGATTGAATTTAAATTGAATTTTATCTTCTTCATTTCTCATTTATCTCCCGTTTTTCAATCCTGGTTTCTATGATGTCAGTTTCTTTATCATATTCTTATACAGCTCCAGCTGTATTTTCAGACAGGTTCCCGGCGGGACCTTTCTGACTTTTTTATCCCGGTTTTTCACGGAAATCTGGATTCCGTTTTTCAGACCCCGGATGTATTCTCCGCCGTATCCTTTTGATGCAAAGAACAGCGCCTTTGCCGCAAACCCCAAAAGGAGCAGGGGGGAATTCCAGATCAGCTGCGCAAGCGGCATATTCTTATAGGCGAGATAGATATTGTTTCTGGAAGAATAGCGCACCTTAAACAGATTGTACCTGGAGCCGCTGGTGCCGCTTCCCACATGAAGGACTCTGGCGCTGGGGCAGAACCAGTTTTCATAGCCCCGCAGCCTTGCCCGGTAACAGATATCCAAGTCCTCCAGATACGCAAAATGTTCTTCATCAAACAATCCGATCTTGTCCAGAATCTCCCTTCTGTAGATGGCAGCGCCTGCACAGGAGGAAAAGATCTGCCTCTCTGTACAATACTCTGTCTCCGGCCTGCCTTTGCCTTCCGCAAAAGCCCAGCCAAAGGCGCAGTAGGCATTCCCGGCGTCATCCATACGGGTCTTATCATGCATCTGAAGCATCTTTGCCTGGACGGAGAAACAATTTTTCCGTTTCTTTACTGCCTTTGTCAGGTTCTCTACAAATTCCGGCTCTGCCTGGGTATCGTTATTCAGCAGCAGCACATAGGGTGAGGCAGAAACCCGTATGCCCGCATTAACTGCACCGCAGAATCCGGTATTCTCCTTCAGCGCCACAATCTTCACCTCAGGATACTGTTCCTGCACATATTCCCTGCTGCCGTCCTGGGATCCGTTATCCACCAGGATTGTCTTGAAATTCCTGCTGGTCTGTCTGCGCAGCGCATCCAGACATGTTTTAAGATATTGTTTCCCATTATAGTTTGGTATAATTACTGAAACTTCACACATTTTGTTTTCCTCAGTCTTTGGGCCGCAGAGAGTAATTCCATTTTGTCAGAGACAGATTTTTATTGTAGTAGGGATCGCCTGCTTTCAGCAGTTTCTCCCATCTGCAGCGCATAAACTCGATTTCCGACTGAAATCTTCTCACTTTTTCTTTGCTGTCCTCAGCTCCCCGGCTTTTGGATTCGTAATGATACAGCTCCGCATAGGGATCGTATACTACCAGATAGCCTTTTTCCCGCAGCCGCAGACACAGATCCACATCATTAAAGGCTACTGACAGCTGCTCTTCAAAGCCTCCCACTTCCTCAAAAGCCTCTCTCTTCACCAGCATACATGCCGCGGTCACTGCGCTCAAATCCTGGATCAGGGCAGCCTTGTGCATATAACCGGTACGTTCTCCCGGCAGATTTACGAACATGTGTCCCGCTATTCCGCCGATGCCGATCACCGTGCCGGCATGCTGGATGGTATGGTCGCCATAATAAAGCCTTGCTCCCACCGCCCCGGTGCCTTGCCGCTGGCAGATGCCCAGAAGCTCTTGGATCCAGTCCTCCGTGATCACTTCTGTATCATTATTCAGGAATAAAAGATACTCTCCCCTTGCTTTCTTCGCCGCGAAATTATTGATAGCAGAATAGTTAAACTCTTTTTTCCATTTCAGCAGACGAATGGCAGGATCTTTGGAAAGTTCTTTGTAATAAGCAAAGATTTCCTCTGTCTCACTGTTATTTTCCACAATGAGGATCTCATAATTTTTATAAGAAGATTTCTCTTTTACAGACCGGATGCACTTTTCCAGATCTGTCTTGGCGTCTTTGTTTGGGATGATGATGGATACCAGAGGTTCTCCCTGGACTGCATATTTTACCCGGTAGAATCCATAGTCTTTTGTATGGCTGACCTCGCCTTGCAGTCCCCGCCTTTTCAGATTTTCTTCGATCGCCCGCTTTCCTGCCTCAAAGGCATATAGCTTGCTCTGGGGGTTGTCTGCTGTGGAAGCCTCATGGGTCCTCCAGTGATAGAGGATCTCCGGTATATGGCAGATCTTTCCCGCGGTTTCTGTACAGCGGAAGATAAAATCATAATCCTGGGCTCCGTCAAATTCCTTTCTCATGCCTCCCACTTTCTGCAGGAGCGTTCTCTTTACCACAAAAAAGTGGCATATATAGTTGTTGGACCTTAGAAGGTCTTCATTAAAATCCGGTTTCAGATGGGGCTGGAAATGCTCCAGCTGTTCTCCCCGCACCTTGTCCTCATCTGTATAGAGCACCTCTGTCTCCGGTTCCTTCTCCAGCGCCGCAGCAATTTCATACAATGCATTGGGAGCCAGGAGGTCGTCATGATCCAGCAGTCCCACATAGTCTCCGGTCGCCATGACAAACGCTTCGTTGGTGTTCTCTGAGATCCCTCTGTTCTCCTTCAGCTTTTTCCATACGATCCTGGAGTCCATAGCAGAACAGGATTTGAGGACATATTCCATGGAAGCGTCCTGGGGACTGGCATTGGCAATGCAAAGTTCCCAGTTGTTATAAGTCTGGTCCTGCAGGGACTGGATCAGCTGTCGCAGAAAAAGTTCCGGCGTCTTATACGCCGGAACGGCGATGCTGATCTTAGGCGCATAGCTCCACTTTTTCTTTCTCTGGGCTTCCAGTTCTTCCTCTGTGGGTATATAGGCTTCGTACCAGGGTCCATAGGGAACTTCTTCCGGTTCAAACCGCTCATGAAGGCGGATCCAGAATCCTTTGATGCCGTAATGCTTCATGTAGCGCCAGCCTTTTTGTATTGTATAGGGAGAGATCTTTGTCATCATTCTCTTCCACTCGATTTTTCCTTTCGGCATTGTGCACACCTGCCTTTGTTTCGTTCATTGGTTTATTCTAACACATTTTTTATTTAAAGAAAACCATGAATATGGTATACTAGTAGCGGTCGACGAAAATTTTTAAGGAGGTCCTTTATTTGAAAAAATTTAAGATCACTGGAAAATTACTGTGTTTCCTCTTCGTTTTTGTTTTTACCGCAGCATCTGCGCTGCCTGTATCTGCGGCAGAGCTTCCTGCATCTTTTCCTGAAGCTCCCGACATCACAGACGAAACCGGTGTCCTGATGGAGCTGGAATCCGGGCAGGTGCTCTTTGATAAAGGCATGGATGAGATCCGCTATCCTGCAAGCACAACCAAAGTCATGACCGCTCTCCTGATCCTGGAAAGTATAGAGGATCTGAACCAGACGGTCACTTTTACTGACGTGATCCTTCCTGACCTGGCTCCCGGCAATTCCACCATCAATGCCCAGGTGGGAGAGACCCTGACTGTGGAGCAGTGCCTGTATGCCATCATGCTGGCTTCTGCCAATGAGGTCTGTACCCAGATGGCAGTACAGATCGCAGGTTCCGTCAACGGCTTTGTTGCCATGATGAACCAGCGCGCCCAGGAGCTGGGATGCAAAAATACCCACTTCGTAAATGCCAACGGACTGCCGGATCCCAATCATTATACCACTGCCTATGATCTCGCCCTGATCCTGGCAGAAGCAGTAAAAAATGAGAGTTTCTGCAAAATAGCGGGAGCTGCCAAGTACACCATTCCGGTCACCAACAAGACCCCCTACGAACGGAACCTGGAGAATCACAACTCTCTCCTGACCGACGGGGATTACCACTATGACGGCGCCATTGCCGGAAAGACCGGACACACAGAGGCTGCTAAAAACACTCTGGTCACAGCTGCCGCGAGAGATGATATGACTCTGATCTGCGTAGTAATGCGCTCAGACGGGGACGCCCGTTTTACGGACACCATTTCCCTGTTTGACTATGGATTTGACAATTTTCAGAAATATCCCCTTTACTGGGAAAGCACAGAGACGCCTTCCGGTTATGTGATCCTGCCTTCAGGCATTGACACCGGGAACCTGCAGACAGCCGACTCGGTCTCCGACGGCACTGCCACACGTACTTACTTTTATCAGGGTACAGCCCTGCAGTCCATAACTGTGCCCTTCCCTATGGAAACGGAGACACAGATTACATCGGATATGTCCCTGGTGCCTCAGGGAACCTGGCAGAAACATCTGGTACCGCTCTATCTGCTGCCTGTGATGTCTCTGCTTCTGGCAGCGGAAACAGCTGCCTGCGTCGCGCTGGTGATCCGCAATACGCTTCAGACAAGACGTAAAAAAACACGTCCGGCTTAAGATAAAACGTTTTCAAGAAAAGGCTGAACTATGCCAAGTGAACGCAAAAAAACGTTGACAAAATTCATTTCTCGGGATAAAATATAGCAGTAGTATATAACAGTGTTATAAGAAGGTGAATACAATAGACGGAAATCTGACAACCTTAGAACGCATCCATCAAGCGGCAAAAAAAGAGTTTTTAGAAAAGGGCTACAGGGATGCTTCCCTGCGGAATATCGTCAAATCTGTCGGCATGACTACAGGAGCCTTTTATGGCTATTACAAAAGCAAAGAAAAACTATTCGAGACTTTGGTAGGCGAGCATTATGCGTATCTGCTCAACTGCTTTCAAAAAGCGCAGAAAGAATTTGCCGATCTTCCTCACGAGCAGCAGCCGGAGGTTATGGGTGATATTTCCGGTTCTTGCATGTTTGATATGCTCCACTACGCCTATGAACATCTCGAGGAATGTAAACTGATCCTCTGCTGTTCGGAAGGGACGAAATTTTCCGGATTCATTGACGAAATGGTAGAGATCGAGGTGGCGGCAACCCATGCCTATCAGGAAGTTTTGCAGGAGCTTGGCCGGCCTTCTCCCAAAATCGACCCTACGCTGGAGCATATTCTGATTACCGGCATGTTCCACACCTTTTTTGAATTGGTGATTCACAAGATGCCGCTGAAAGACGCGGAAAACTATGTGAAGGAAATGCGTGCTTTTTATACAGCCGGATGGATGAAAATTATGGGGCAGTAACGCCCTGTAATTTTTGCCCGGTAGTTAGTAAAAACTAACTTATATGGATATAAGAAGAACGCGCTTGTGTTCTCTTTATCATAAATAAAACCCAAAGGAGGAATCTTCATTGAAAAAACAATCCAATCTGTCACGCCTGCTGCAGATTGCAGGCAGCCACAAATACCTGACTTACGCTTCCTGGGTGCTTTCAGCCATCAGTGCCCTCATAGCGTTAGTGCCTTTCTACTATATTTGGAAGGTCATGCAGGAAGTGTTGGCGGCTGCGCCGGACTTTAGCCGGGCGCAGCATTTGACCTATAACGGCTGGATGGCGGTACTGTTTGCAGTGATCGCGGTGCTGGTCTACATAGGAGGGTTGATGTGTTCCCACAAAGGGGCGTTCCGCATTGCTACCAACCTGCGCCTGCAAATGATGGAACATATTGTCAAGCTGCCGCTGGGGTTTGCAGAAAGTTTCGGCAGCGGCAAACTGCGCAAAATCGTCAACGAATCCAGCGCCGCCACCGAAACCTATCTGGCGCACCAGCTTCCCGACCGTGCCAATGCCATTGCGACACCCTGCGGTCTTTTGGTCCTGCTGCTGGTGTTCGACTGGCGGCTGGGACTTTTAAGCCTTGTTCCGGTTGTACTGGGATTTCTGATTATGATGGCAATGACCGGAAAGGCTATGCAGGAGAAAATGAAAGAATACCAAAATGCCCTCGATGACATGTCCAATGAAGCAGTGGAGTATGTACGAGGGATTCCCGTTGTGAAAACTTTCGGGCAGACCATCTTTTCTTTCAAAAAGTTTAAAGATTCCATTGACAGGTACAAAGTGTGGGTGATTGCCTATACCAAGCAGCTTCGCGCACCCATGATGTTCTACACAGCGGCTATTAACGGAGTTTTTGCCGCGCTGATTGCCGGTGCGCTGATTTTTACAAGAGGCGGTGTTACCAAGGATTTTCTGCTGGATCTGATGTTTTATATCATCATTACACCGATTATTTCTGTCACGCTTACACGGATCATGTTTCAGAGCGAAAACGCTATGATCGTGGATGATGCCCTGCAGAGAATCGACAGCGTATTGAACTTGAAGCCGCTTGCAGAACCAAAACAGCCGGAACACCCAAACGGCGCTTCGGTACAGCTTAACCATGTTCATTTCAGCTATGATGGAAAAAACCAGGTCATCAAGGATATTTCCCTATCCATTCCCGCGGGGCAGACCGTAGCTTTTGTGGGGCCTTCCGGCGGCGGTAAGACCACGCTTGCCAATTTGATCTGCCGGTTCTTTGACCCGCAGAACGGGCAGGTGAAGATTGGCGGTGTCGATGTGAAAAACATCGCGAAAGAGGAACTTATGAATACTGTTTCCTTTGTATTCCAAAACAGCCGCCTCATCAAAGCCTCGATTTTGGAAAACGTGCGCATGGGAAAGCCGAACGCTGCACGGGAAGAAATCATGGCAGCTCTGCATAACGCACAATGCGACGATATTCTGGAAAAGCTGCCCCAAGGGGCAGACACTGTGATCGGTACAAAGGGAGTTTACCTTTCAGGAGGTGAGCAGCAGCGGATTGCCATCGCCCGCGTTATGCTAAAAAATGCTCCGATTGTCATTTTAGACGAGGCCACCGCCTTTGCCGACCCGGATAATGAATCCCGGGTACAGGCTGCCTTCTCCAAGCTGTCACAGGGGAAAACGGTGATTATGATTGCCCACCGGCTCTCTACAGTGGCTGGCGTTGACCAAATCTATGTCATTGAGAACGGGCAGATCACAGAGAGCGGCAAAAGTCAAAAGCTGTTGGAAAAAGGCGGCGTATTCAGCCGCATGTGGCAGGACTATCAAACTTCTGTTCAGTGGAAGGTTGCAAAGGAGGTACAATAAAGTGATAAAAAGACTGCAAAAACGATATGCCCTTTCCGAGCAGGGGGCTAAGGATTTGGTGAAAGGCTGTCTGGCCTGTGTTTTTCAAAATCTTTCCTTTATGTTTCCGGTGGGTCTTTTGTATGTTTTAGTAGGCGATTTAATGAATGGCCGTGTTCCCGGTAAAAAATTCGCTTTTTACATCGTAGGCTGCGGGGTGTGCATTGGCTTGATCTTGCTCGCTACTTACATCCAGTACAACGCCACCTACTTTGCCACTTATACAGAAAGCGGCATTCGGCGGATTACGCTGGCTGAACGGCTGCGGAAGATCCCGCTGTCCTTCTTTGGGAAAAAGGATTTGGCAGATCTGACCAGCACCATCATGGCTGACTGCACCTTCTTGGAGCAGAGCTTTTCTCACTTCATTCCCGAGTTGGCAGGCTCCATCATCTCCACCGTTTTCATTTCCATCAGCCTTTTGATCTTTGACTGGCGCATGGCGCTGGCGGCGCTGTGGGTACTGCCGGTTGCCTTTGCCATTGTAGGCTTCTCCGCAAAGGTGCAGGAACGGCTCAATCAAAAAGCGATGGATGTAAAAATGGCCTGCGCGGACGGGATTCAGGAGTGCATTGAAACCGTGCGAGACCTGAAAGCTAACAATGCCGAGCAGGAATATCTGAAAGGGCTGGAAAAGAAAATCCGCGCCGTGGAACACCGCTCCATTCTCAATGAATTTGGACTGGCTGCCTTTGTGGTGTCCGCGTCATTGGTATTAAAGCTGGGAATTGCTACGGCTGCACTTGTGGGCTCTATCCTGTTGGTAGGAGGCAGCCTCGATGTCCTGACTTTCTTTATGTTCCTGTTGGTTGTCTCACGGCTTTACGACCCTCTGCAAGGGGCGCTGCAAAATCTGGCGGCAGTCATCAGTACCCGCACCAATATCGCGCGCATGAATGAAATCCTGGATCATCCGATTCAGCAGGGAGAGCACAGGCTTTCCAATAAAGGCTATGATATTATATTCGACCATGTAGGCTTTGCTTACAACACAGGGGAAACCGTACTGAAGGATGTTTCCTTTACTGCAAAACAGGGCGAAGTCACCGCTTTGGTGGGACCTTCTGGCGGCGGCAAAACCACGGTATCGCGCTTAGCAGCAAGATTTTGGGATGTAAGCCGGGGAAAAATCTCCGTGGGCGGCATGGACATTTCCAAAATCGACCCGGAGGCATTGCTCTCCCTGTTCTCTATCGTGTTTCAGGATGTTACCTTGTTCGACAATACCATTTTAGAGAATATACGGATTGGGAATAAGGACGCAACTGATGAACAGGTTTTGGCCGCTGCAAGACTTGCCAACGTGGATGAATTTGCCGAAAAGCTGCCGGAAGGCTGGCATACCAACATTGGAGAAAATGGCTGCGGACTTTCCGGTGGGGAGCGGCAGCGGATTTCCATCGCCCGGGCTTTCCTGAAAAACGCGCCGATTATTCTTTTGGACGAGGCAACCGCTTCCCTTGATGTGGAAAATGAAACCTTGATACAAACAGCCCTTTCCCGCCTGATCGCGGATAAAACGGTGCTGGTGATCGCCCACCGGATGCGCACCGTGGCAGGGGCGGATAAAATCGTGGTGCTTTCAGAAGGAACCGTGGCGGAAGAAGGCGCACCGAAAACATTGCTGGAGCAAAACGGTCTCTACGCCCGCATGGTGAAGCTGCAGACAGAGAGCCAGAATTGGAAGCTGGCATAAAAGAATTCCCGCAAGGCGGTCAACAACCAAGTGAACAACCTGCGGAAGAAGTTA
>NHCFC00100__coassemble_1704_pt1 | contig 17817 bp, 11 predicted proteins | sample NHCFC00100__metabat2_low_PE_019 | metagenome-assembled genome bin NHCFC00100
TTTGGAGTAACTTCTAAATCCAGCTGTACCCTGGACCTGTTTTTTGGAACTGACTACCATTCTCACTTGGGAACAAGAAGAGGAGGTATGGCAGTCTATGGAAGCGACGGCTTTCACCGTTCCATTCACAACATTGAAAATACACCGTTTCGTACCAAATTTGACGGCGATTTAGATGAGCTGGAAGGCAACTGCGGTATCGGCTGTATCTCAGACAACGAGCCCCAGCCGCTTCTGGTGCAGTCCCATCTGGGAAGCTTTGCAGTGACCACAGTAGGCAAGATCAATAATATGGACGAGCTGGTGCAGCTCTCCTATAAAAACGGCTGCACACATTTCCTGGAAATGAGCGGCGGCAGCATCAACCCTACCGAAATGGTAGCGTCTCTGATCAATCAGCAGTCCACCATTGTAGACGGCATCCGCTATGCGCAGGAGCTGGTAGACGGCTCTTTAACCCTTCTGGTACTGACTCCTGAAGGCATTTACGCAGCCCGTGACCGTATGGGACGCACCCCGGTGATCATCGGAGCCAAAGACGGGGCGCACTGTGCTTCCTTTGAAAGCTTTGCTTATCTGAACCTTGGCTATGAAACCCTGCGTGAGCTTGGTCCCGGAGAGATCGCCTTCCTGACACCGGAAAGCGTCGAGACTGTCTCCGAGCCTTTAAATGAAATGAAGATCTGCTCTTTCCTGTGGGTTTATTACGGTTATCCTACCTCCACTTATGAAGGCGTCAATGTGGAGAACATGCGCTATGAGTGCGGTAAGAAGCTGGCACAGAGAGATGCCACGAGGGATCATGTCAACCCGGATCTGGTAGCAGGTGTTCCCGATTCCGGGATTGCTCATGCCATCGGTTATGCCAATGAGTCAGGAATTCCATTTTCCCGCCCATTTATTAAATACACCCCAACCTGGCCCCGTTCCTTCATGCCCACCAGGCAGGAACAGAGAAATCTGATCGCCAGAATGAAGCTGATTCCGGTAGAAGCCCTGATCAAAAACCGCAGTCTTCTGCTGATCGACGATTCCATCGTCCGGGGAACCCAGCTTCGGGAGACCACAGAATTTTTATACAACAGCGGCGCTAAGGAAGTTCACATCCGTCCGGCATGCCCGCCCCTTCTGTTCGGCTGTCCGTTCCTGAACTTCTCACGCTCCAAATCTGAGATGGATCTGATCACCAGAAGGATCATCGCCAAACGGGAAGGCGAGCAGGTCAGCGATGAGGTGCTTGCTGATTACGCAAATCCGGATTCCCAGAATTATAAGGAAATGCTGGAGGAGATCGGTAAGCAGCTGAACTTCACCACCCTTCATTTCCATCGTCTGGACGACCTGCTGGCATCGATTGATATTGAGCCGTGTAAGGTATGTACCTACTGCTTTAATGGAAAAAAATAAAGAATGCAAAAAAGATGTCAGATCACAGTTTTTCTGTGATCCGGCATCTTTTTTTTCACAGTTTCCGCAGCTGGCTGCCATGGTTTCTGTCAGTCTGCCCGGCTGTTTTTCAGCCATTCTTCATCTGGAGAAAATAAGACCTGCTTTCCTGTCTCGCGGTTCCTGGATGCGATCAGCACCTGACAGGAATCTTCCCCGGCAACAACAAAGGGAAATTCTTCCAGGGTAGTTGCCGCTCCGGCATTTCCATCCGGATCCATAGCGATCACAGACATCCCTCCGTCCTGGTATCCTCTTTTTTCCAGCCTTTTTACGTGCTGCTCCAAGCACAGTTCACATGCCTTTTGGACTTCCATGCCTTCCCGCATTTTTTCTACAATAGCAAAGGACAGACAGCCCTTCATGATATCTTCCCCTGCTCCGGTAGCAGCTGCTGCCCCGGCTTGTGAATCTGCATAAAATCCGGAGCCGATCAGCGGACTGTCTCCCACTCTGCCGGGCTCTTTCATATACAGTCCTGAGGTGGATACTCCGCAGGCGAGATGAGTTCCCTGCCTTCCGATCACACAGACGGTATCATGTCCTTCATAGGCTCTTGCGGTAGCTTTCTCTGCTCCCTGATCCTTTTCCCTTAAATACCGGTTCCGGGAATTCTCTGTGAGCATATTCTGCCTTTTCGCCCCGTTTCTTTCTGCATAGCGCTCAGCGCCTTCCCCCGCAAGAATGCAGCTTCTGTTTTTCAGGCTGAGCTTATAGGCTGTTTCAATGGGATTTTTCACATCTTTGACTGCCATCACAGCTCCGCACCCTAGCGTATCTCCATCCATGTAGGCAGCGTCCAGTTCTACCTGCCCCTCTCTGTTGGGCAGTCCTCCATAGCCTACTGATACGTAATTTTCATTATCTTCTACCTCTCTGACAGCACAGAGGATTGCTTCATGCACAGGTTTCCCTTCCTGCAGAAGCCGGCTGCCTTTTTTTAGTCCTTCTAAAGACATTTTCCAGGTAGAGACCATTCTCCCTTTTGGAGAAGATGATAAGATCCTGTTCATAGACCGCCTCCTGTTAAGCTTTTTCCAAATACGAAGCTGCCTCCTGATCCACGATCAAAATGCAGTTTTCATGCCTTCTCAGACAGGTAGCAGGAACTTCCTCGGTAATTTCTCCTTCCAGCAGTTTCTTCACTGCCTCTGCCTTAGAGATTCCAGACGCAGCGAGAACCACCTGTTTCGCCTGCATAATTTCCCTGAATCCCATAGTATACATGCGTTCCGGTGCTTCCTCCCTGGTCAGCCCGAACAGCTTCTGTGTTGCCTCAATGGTACTCTCCCGGCTGTCTGAAACAAACACGGAAGAATCAAAAGGGGTTCCTGGTTCATTGGCTCCGATATGTCCATTGGTCCCCAGCCCAAGAAGCTGGAGATCCCGCGGATATTTTTCCAAAACTTTCTGATATCTTCTAAGCTCTGCTTCTTCCTCTTCCGCTTCTCCGTTAAACATGTGGATTTCCCTGGGCTGTACCCGTATCCTGTCATAGAGATATTCTCTCATGAAATGCCACACACTGTAAACCTTTGCTTTTTCTCCCACGTACTCATCCAGGTTGCAGAATACACACTGGCTGATATCCAGCCCCTGGTTGATCTGCTCTGCCAGCGCCTCCAGAAGTCCTTTTGGAGTTGCTCCTGTGGTGAAGGAAAGGACACAATCCGGCTTTTTCCGGATCGTGTCTGTGAAAAGTTCCAGAAGCTTTTGCGTCATTTCTTCATAGTCTTTTACTCTGATTACTTCCATCCTAATCTCCTTATATTTTTTCCGGAATATCCCGTACGCCCTGGTGGCATTTTTCCATTTCCAGAACCTGAGAGAAATAAGTTTCTGCTTCCTTCTCTTTTCCAAGCCCCAGGCAGCCCAGTGCCAGCATAAAGAGGCAGTGGATCTTATTTTTCAGTTCCAGATCCTCATCAAAAATCAGAAGATCCGGCAAAGACACTGCAAAGTAATCAATCACAGGTTTGTCAAACAGATGCTTTTCTCCATATTCCTCCAGTTTATGGAATCTGCTCCGGGCTTCTTCCTCTCTGCCAAGCCGCAGCAGGGATACTCCCTGGTAATAGATCATTTCCGGCGGCTGGTCATTGTAGTACATGGCGCCTACCGGCTCCGAAATCCCTGTGGAAGCTTTTTCATAGCAATCTTTTGCCTTTTGCTGTTCTCCCATTCTTTCATACACCAGTCCCAGGTAATAATAAATATGATTTTCCTGCGCTCCCTGCAGTTTTCCTTCTCCAAGGTTCCAAGGGTAAGGACCTGCTGCCGCAAGGAGAAGCTTTTCCGCTTCCTCTAGGTTTCCCTTTTTCATCCCTTCTTTTGCCAGCTGAATCAGAGCGGTCACATATTGTTTGGGAATTTTTCCTTCCCCGCCTTCCCAGGGATGGAAGTTCCTTTCTTCGATTAATGCCAAGGCAGCCGAGTACTGTCCGGTAAGGTTCAGCAGCGTCACATATTCTACGGTCAGATCATCTCTGTCTAAAACTGTTTCTTTATGTAGTTCCAGAAAATCCAGTCTTTCCCGGGGTGTCTTTCCTGTTTTCTTATAAAGCTGATCCAGCTCCATCAGCACCCGGGAGTCCTTTTGATCCAGCTCATATGCCAGCTCCAGTTCTCTTAATGACGCCTGGGGATTTTTCTGCTTGTTATAATACGCCAATGCCAGATTTCTGTGGGCTGTGGGGAACTGAGGCTTTTGCGCCGCAGTCTTTTCCCAGCATTTCACCGCGTTTTCATACTGTTTTTTGTCGTACCAGAGATTGCCCAGGTAATATGCTGCCATAGGTGTCTCTTCTGACTGCGCCTGCACTGCTTCCAGCACCTGGATATCCTCCAGACGGTGAGGGAAGCAGGTTCCGCTGTCTGCCTGCTCTCCTGCCTGGATCCTCTGCTCTGCTTTTTCTGTCTCTCCTTTTTGAAGAGAACAATATGCCAGATAGTAATGGATCAGAGGATAGACCTCCCGGGAATTGCTGTGAAGTCCTTTCGCTCTTAACAGGATAGCTTCTACTTCCTCTGTCATGCCTGCTTCCAGATAATCAATGGCTGTCTCCAGATAGGTCTGGCTGTTCCCTGCAAGGATCTCGTCTGCCTTCTTTGCCCAGTCATCACCTTCGATTCCCATCTCTTCCTGTAAAAACTGCATCTCATATCTGCCTGTAAGATCCAGGATATCAATAGCGAATCCCTGCTCCAGCCACTTCTGCGCCTCTTGGTATCTGCCCAGCTTCCGAAGCAGGGCTGCCTTCAAATTTCTCGCTTTCATATTATGATAATTGCGGACGATGGAGCGCTCAATGTGTTCTAATGCCAGCGGATAATCCTTCTGTATGCAGGCAATACAGGCGAGCTGGTAAAATGCCGGATCCTGCCATGCCCCGTTCCAGGTTGCTTTATAAAATGCATCATAGGCTTCTCCGTATCGTTTCTGGAATTTTAGACACAGTCCCAGGTTGTATAGAGGTTCTCCGTCTTCCGGGTTGGGATTGGACCGTGTCAGCTTCTCGACTGCTTTTCGGAAAAAGATCTCACTTTCCTGAACCTTTCCCCTGCGGTAAAGCAGGCTTCCGTAAGCATTGTTCAGCCTGCTGTCTGTGGGATCCCTGCGGAGTCCCTCCAGATAATAGTCTGCGGGTTCGTAAGTGGCATGCCGGTACTGTTCCAGATGTTTTCCATACAGATATAAATCTTCTGTTGTCCCAGCTTCTTTCGGGAACGGCGCGGCTTTTGCAGGATCCGGTATCTTTTCTATTTCCGGTTTTTTTCCTTTGTAGGAAACCAGTTCTTTCCCGCAGGAATCCGTCACCTGAATCTTCAGATCCCATTCCTGAACGTCCGGTCTGATTTCTATTTTCTTTTTGTATATCTGCGTCGGTGATAAATCTGCTTTTTCTTTTAAAATCCATGCATTTCCGTCTGAAACACAGATTTCTGCCTGTTCTTCTTTTCCTGTGGCATAGACAGTGATCTCTGCACTGCCGTCCCGGATTTCCATACCCACCGCTCCATAAACGGTTGCATTTTTCACCATGCCGACTTCTTTATACGGCATAAAGTACTGAGTAAAGACTTTCTCCTCATAAGGCAGCATCCAGGTAAAATCCGGCTGGTTATCGGTAAAGCATCCGGTCATTAATTCTACATAGGGTCCGTCTGCATCGGTCAGATTCCGGTCCCACGCCTGTCCGAATTCCCCGCAGCCCCAGGTCCACTGCTTCTTTCCCGGGGAAATGTGATGGTCTGCCACATGAAGGATCCCTGCCTGTTTTCCGTAATCGTATCCGCCTACAAAGTCGTAATCAGAATGGTAAGCCATATAGGAAGTGGGAACCGGTATGTTTTTGTATCTTGAGATATCTACTCCGCTGGAGTAATCCATTTTATAATAGGTTCCGGTGGCAATAGGGAATCTGGATACTGCCCGTTTTCCATGATCCATAACTGCATGGACATCCGGCGGAAATACGGACTGGGTATTGTCATTGACCGGCACTGCCGGGTTTGCCCACCACAGAAAGGTCTGCTGGGTGCTGGTCCTGTTATAAAGCTGCGCCCGGATTTCCAGATACGCCCGATCCGGATAAAGGGTAAAGGCTGCCATTCCTTTTGTCCGGAACATATTCTCGATTTCGCTGACATATACGGTGCAGCTTCCGTCTTCGTTTTCCTGTGTAAAGAAATTCACAGGATCATAAGTGCTGGGTCTGTGATGCTGGGGCCAGTTAAATTCAATGCCGCCTGAGATCCAGGGACCTGCAAGACCTACCAGCGCCGGTTTGATCACATGGTTGTAATACACAAAATCATACTGATTGGTTTTATCTGTAGCTCTCTGGATCCTTCCGCCCAGTTCCGGCAGAATCATGATCTTCAGATATTCATTTTCCAAATACACTGCATGATAGGTCTGATCGATCTTTTCATCATATATTTTATCAATGACCGGGTGAGGATAAACCTTTCCGCTGCTTCCCTGATACACCCTTTTTTCAAGAAACATGGGATTTTTATTGGGTTTCCCAACCGGATAAGTGGGGATGACTACCTCTTCTTCCCATACTGAAACACTTCTGTTTTCCATGCCTGTCCTCCTGTTTTAATTTCTGTCAGTCTTATATTCATATGAAAAACCAGCGGTTTTCCTTTTTCCAGCAGATAGAGACTGTGATTCTCTTTTGCTGTCCGGATATCGTCATAATATCCGTTTGCCGGTTCCATGGCGCAGTTATAGTCGCCCCGAAATCCGCCTGCCGTAATCCATACCCCCAGATAAGGCAGCTCTTTGGTATCATATTCCAGGACGCATTCCACTCCCTGGCTGGGATAACGGTAGCCGCATCTTCCTGTATGGATTTTTCTGTCTGCGTAATATTTCACCATGGTCCCGGATCCTCTTTTTGGCACTCTGGAGAAATCGTACTCCTGATTTCGGAAAGGGATCCGCCTTCCGATCTTTCCGAGCTCCGGGCTGTCCAGCACATTTTCAAAACTGTCCGCCTCTTTTCCGTAAATCAGCTCCATATCTTCCTCATACCGGACCAGTCCATGAAATGCCCAGAGACATGGAAAGGGAATGTCTCCCGGATTTTTAATTTCATAATAAATCTGGACCTGAGACCCTTTCAGGGAAATTTTTTTCTCATAAGTATAAGGCAATGTTCTGCTGGCAAATTTTAAAACAATCTGCTCCCCAACAATTTCATGCTGAAAAGCACTGCTCCAGATTTCCCCGTGATCGGGATATTTCCATTGTCTTTGCCCCTGGGTAACACAGGCTCCCACAATATTGGGAAACGCATCATCCAGTCCGGAGGCGTCATATTCGGAAAATACCGGATCTTTCCCGGGAATTTTGTATTCCTCCCCGCCGTACTGGGCTGCCACCTCGAAATCCTTTTTCTTGTATTTTAAAGAGGCAATCTTTCCTCCCAGCCTTGGCAGCACGACCACATACAGTTCCTCATTCTCCAGTGAAATCCCCTGCAGATTTTTCCATTTAATATACTCCAGCTCCACTTTAGAAATTTCCTCCGGTTCCGTTATACTGCTTTGACGCAAATGAGTTTGCTGTCATAATCCCCGGTCATTCTGACTTCCAGTCCCCGGTTCATAAGAAACGCTCCTGTTTTCTCACAGACTTCACCGTCTGCCTCAATCCGGTACAGCTGATTCTCGCTCAGTCCTCTTAATCGGATAAAGTATTGAGCGTTTCCATATCTTTCATGATCCAGGAAGGCAAACAAGACCCCTTCGGTTTCTTTCAAATACCAAACCGCTTCGATGTCACTGTCTTTGAGCGTGCTAAGGCGGTACAGATCTCCAAACTGTACGGTTTCTCTGATCTCCTTATAAGTCTCTATATATCTCCCGATTTCTTTTCTCTTTTGCTCCGGCACACGATTAAGGTCAACCCCAATTCCCAGGGCGCCGCACATAGCGCTGTGAAGCCAGAAATTCAGCGGGACTTTCCGATGGTCCATACCGAAATCATCGGTCAGCCAGGCACGCATATATTTCGCCGGATACATACGGCTGTAAGCTTCCTGCATAAACAGCCGGTCAAGAGGGTCTGTATTATCGCTGAGCCAGTATTCATCAAAATACCGCATGGCTCCGAAATCCACTCTTCCGCCTCCAGACGCACATGCCTCAAACTCCACCTGGGGATGTCTTTCTCTCAGTGTGCGGATCAGCCGGTAGATCCCCTGAGTATTTCTGTAATGCAGTTCTTTCCAGGATCCTTCTGCTGACAGAGGCGTTCCTATTTCTGCCGCATACCGGTTCATATCCCATTTGATATATTCAATCTGTGTCTGGCTCAGGAGATCGTCGAATACTTGTATCAGGTAATCCACTACCTGAGGATCAGACATATTCAGTTCATACTGATTTCTTCCCATGAGGACTTCCCTGGTAGGATATGCATAGATCCAGTCCGGATGCTCCCGGAACAGGCGGCTATTGGGATTCACCATTTCCGGCTCGATCCAGACGCCGAATTTCATACCCAGCCTGTGGACTTCTTCTGATAATTCCTGGAGTCCATTGGGAAATTTGCTGCTGTCCGCATACCAGTCTCCCAATCCTGCCTTATCGTCCTCTCTGCCTTCAAACCATCCGTCATCAATGACAAACAGCTCAATCCCCATTTCCGCAGCCTTTTGTGCCAGCTTTTTCTGCTCTTCACATTGAACATCAAAGGTGGTGGAGTACCAGGAATTATATAAAACAGGCAGCGGCCTCTCTGCCAGCTCTTTTGGCATCAGGTGCTTTCTGCAGAACCGGTGCATGGTATGGCTCATCTTTTCAAATCCCCGGTCCGAATATCCGGCGTAAACAGCCGGAGCCTCAAAACATTGTCCCTTCTTAAGAGTCCACTGAAAATCTGTATCGCTGATCCCCAGTAAAACATTCAGCCATCCGCTGTTGACCGCTTCTACCACACATTTAAAATTGCCGGAATATTCCAGTGCCCCGTAATACACATCCCCCTGTGTTTCATCTGCATGCCTGTGTACCAGAAAGACTGGATTAACGGTGTGTGCAGTGAGACCATACAGACTTTCATATACCTTTTTTCCGGACTCTGCAGGTTCGCTGTATTCCATAAATTCCGCTCCCCAGCGTCCTTTATAATTGATGCTTTCATATCCCTCTCCAGGAAGCCCGAACTCTCCGGAATAAAAGCGCTCTAGTACCACAGGCTCGTCTCCCAGATTCTCTGCCTTTCTCCATTTTTTAATGATATTTTCTTCCGGAAATACTTCATAATATAAATGGACGGCAAACGGATAAAAGCGGTCTTCCAATACCAGCTCCAATTTTTCTTTTTCCACAATGCAGTCTTTTACTTGATAACGAAAATCTCTTACATTTCCGGGAAAAGTTACCTTCATAGAAGCTTCCTTAAAACACATGCCTCCAAAAGAAGAGCATTCCTCCCGGAAAAGCTGCGGTCCCTGCATATTGACAGTTGCATTTTTGCTGCTGACGCCTGCAAAATCCTCCAGGCGTTCTATTTTCTTTCCCCAGTACAGATTTTCCACGATTCCCTCTTCAGAAATAGCAAGGATGTAGCTGGTTTCTTGTGTCTGTAATGCAAAAAGTTTATTCTCTCTAGCAATAATCGGCATAGTTCTTCTCCTTTTTTATCAACCTTTTGTACCTGATGTAGCAATGCCTTCCACAAACTGTTTCTGGAAAATCAGGAATATAATGACCATGGGCACGATGGCGATCAGCGACCCTGCCATCAGCTGGGGATAATCTACAGAATACTGTCCCATCAGCGTAGCAAGCCCTGAGGAAAGGGTCATCTTTTCAATGGACATATTGACAATCAACGGCCACATCAGATCTTTCCATGCAAACAATGCTGTAAAAATCGCCACCGATACAAGCCCCGGCTTTGTCAGGGGAAGCATGATCTTCCAAAAGGTTTTCCAGATGCTGCATCCGTCCAGGACTGCTGCCTCCTCCAGATCTTTGGGAAGGCTCATAAAAAACTGCCTCAAAAGGAACGTTCCGAAGGTGCTGACAATTCCCGGAAGCACCAGTGCCTGAACCGTGTTGAGCCATCCCAGCTTGCTGACGATCATATACTGGGGCAGGATAAAGATCTGTCCCGGAACCATCATCTGCATAAGGATCACTGCAAAGAAAATATTTTTTCCCGGAAATTCCAGCCTGGCAAACGCATATGCGGCAAGCGCGCTGAAAAACACGGATCCCAGTACCCGGAAAAACACCATCAAGAAGGTATTCCAGAAAAAGTTAGCAAAAGGCAATGCTTCTGTAACTGCCTCAAAATTCCGGAAACTCCAGGAGGAGGGAAGGATCTGGGGCGGTACTTTCAAGGCTTCCGACTGTGTCTTAAACGCCGTGAGAATGGTCCAGACAAATGGAATGACCATGATCACTGCCAGCACAGCCAGAAGAAGATAGACGATAATATGTTTCCTGCTTTTACTTTTCAATCTTCTCACCCCGCTTAATCATTATAATGTACCCATTTTTTCTGCAGCTTCAGCTGAATCGCTGTAAGGATCATGATCACTGCAAATAAAAGAACAACTATCGTAGATCCATATCCTTTATTGTAATTGGTAAAAGTATACCGGTAGAACAGATATACAATAGATTCTACCGATTTGAAGGCAGGAGACGACGGCTTAAACATCATAAAAATCACATCGAACACCTGCAGTGCACTGATGATTGTCGTTACGATTACGAAAAATAAGGTTGGCGAAACCATGGGAACAGTAATCTTGATAAATTTCTGAAAAGGACCTGCGCCGTCGATCTCCGATGCCTCATATAATTCTCCGGGAATGTCCTGAAGTCCCGCAAGCAGCAGGATCATATTGTAACCTACCATGCTCCAGATCCCTACAATAGCGACCGAAATCATAGCCATATCCGGATTTCCCAGCCAGTCCGGTCCCTGAATCCCAAACAGACTTAAAATCTGATTAAATAATCCAAAATCGTTGTTGTACAGCCATTTCCAGACCAGCGCCACCGCAGCGGGTGCAGAGACTACCGGCAGGAAATAAATACACCTGAAAAAACTTTTTCCTCTGATCTTTACATTCAGCAGGACTGCCAGGAGCAGAGATATGGCAACCCCGATAGGCACAGTGATCAGCGCATAAATAAATACATTTTTCAGACTGATCCATACTTCTGTATCCTGAAAAAGCCGGATATAATTTTCAATCCCGATAAACTTCGGCGCCGCGAAACCTTTGACCTCATGAAAGCTGTAATATATGGACTGAACAACACCCCATAAGTTCAGTATCAGCACGCCCAGCAGTGTGGGCGCTATAAACGCATACGCATAACCCCAGGTTTTCAGTTTTCTTTTTGTAATCTTCGTATGCTTTTTCCCATTTTCTGTTTTCACCGAAACACTCCTCTCTCCCATATTTTCTGCAAAAAAGCCGTACCAGACCCGGCATGCAGAGCTGGTACGGCTTCTGCTTTCTCATGTCAGCAGATTTTTTCAGAGCACCAGTTACTGAAGAGCCGCATTGATTTGTTCTGTGATGGTTTTCAGCCCTTCTTCTACCGGAAGTTCAAGAGAGAATATTTTCGGCATGTACTCATCCAAAATCGCAGAAGATTCATTGGTGCTTGTAGTAAGTCCCGGGCTGGTATGTCCATATTCTCCTGCTTTTACAAATGCAGATGCATCAAAATCTGTAAACTGATCCACCCAGGGCTGCTGTGTGCCGTCATACGCCGGAATGGCAACTCCGGACTCTGCCTGGATGGTCTGTGCTTCTTCTGAGCCAAGGTATTCCACAAGCTGTTTTGCTTCTTCCGGGTATTTTGTATTGGCGGATACGGAAAACGCCATACCGCTGCAGATAGAAGCTTTTTCCTTGCCCGTAGGAAGCTCTGCCACATCAAAATTCAGTTCTTCGATGCTCTGATATTCTGTCAGCATCCAGGAACCTGCAAATGTCATTGCAGTCTTTCCAGACTCAAAATATTCATCTGCGGTAAGGTTTGCAAAATCCGCCGGCGTAGGAGAATATCCCTTTTCTACAAAAGATACTGCATATTCCATTGCCTCAATGGTCTCAGGCATATCGAAAGTACAAAGATCTTCTTCCTCATCCCAGACATCTCCGCCGTTCTGCCAGATCAGATTCCAGTAAAAATTCTGTCCGTTGTTATCTGCGTTTAATCCATAGATGCCGTTTTCCTGATCTGTCAGCTGTTCTGCCGCTGCCGTCAGGTCATCCCAGGTCCAGTCACTGGTAGGATATGCGACACCGGCAGCATCGAACAGGTCTTTGTTATAGAAAAGTCCCATGGTTCCAATATCCTTTGGGATTCCATAATTCTTGCCGTCCACTGTGAAATCTTCGATCACATAATCCGGAAAGCTGCTTCTGTTGGCAGTCTCACCGTCCAGCACATCCGTCAGATCCATAAGCATTCCGCCGCTGGCGTAATTTTCTACTTCGTCAGGATGCATGACCACGATATCCGGCATATCTCCGCCCTGAGCTGCCGCCTGAAGTTTTGTCCAGTAATCATCCCAGGGGATGGTTTCCACTGTCACGCTGATATCCGGATTTTTTTCCATAAAACCATCTGCCATTGCCTGCAGCCCGGGTTCCTGGTTAGAATCCCAGAAAATCATTTTCAGTTCTACCTTTTTGCTGCTTCCTCCTGAACTGCCGCTGCTTTCGCTTTCATTTCCGCCGCAGGCTGCCAGTGACAAAGCCATGGTTCCTGATAACAATGCTGCTGCAATCTTCTTATACTTTTTCACGTTTTATTACCTCTCTTTCCTTTGTGCTGTCTTTTCGCTTTGCTGTTTTTTGTAAGTTTTGCGCAAATATCCCTGTTATTTTCGTGTTTCAGATAATATTATCAGTTATTTTGAACAAATTTAAATTTGTTTTTGTAATTCTATCTTACACATGTTACAGTATAAATTAAATAGATATTACCTGTACTTTTTTATATAAATCTTGTATTTTTATTTTTTCAGCGTTATAATTTCCAAAAGGAGGACTTCTGATGCTTGTTTACGACCAATATATTTATCCTGAAAAACCAGACTGCGACGACGATATTCTGGTATTCCATTCCGGTTTTTCTTCTACACTTCCCAATTACAGTTACGGAAAAGACACCAGAGATTATTATCTGATCCATTATATTACTAAAGGGAAAGGCATTTATCAGACAGAACGCTGCCGCTATGAATTAAAAGAAGGCGATGGTTTTCTGATCCTTCCCGGCAGTACCATCGTACATACTGCTGATAAATTCGATCCCTGGGATGTATGCTGGGTGGCATTTTTTGGGAAAAAGGCAGAAACACTTCTTGCACAAGCTGGTCTCGATGAAGATCATCTGATCTTTCACTATGACAATGATGACTTTCTGGAAAACTGTATTAAAAACATTTACAACGAAAGCCGCACCAATAAAAACCTTTTTTATATTAATGCCCATTTTTATTTATTTTTAGGAAAACTGGCAGAACAATACCAAAGAACAGAAAACCGTACTGCGGAAATCGTCCAGTTTAATCATTTTGATGACGCTATGATCTATATCCGCCGGAACATCCGTCACCAGATATCGGTTAATCATCTCGCCAACTATATGCGTCTGGATCCCTCCCAGGTATACCGGATCTTTAAAAAGAATACCGGAAAATCCCCGCAGCAGGTTATCTGTGATATGCGCATGGAAAAAGCCTGCGAATTTCTGTCGAAAACAGACCTTCCCATCAAAGAAATTTCCGAATGGATGGGGTATGAATATCAGTCCCATTTTACAAAACAATTTAAAGCTCATACCAATCTAAGCCCTTCCCAGTACCGGGAGCTTTATTATGAATCTCCTTCTGAGAAACCGCCGGAGCTGCTTTAACACAAAAAGACCTCCTCCTGATTTTGTGATGCAGGAGTGGTCTTTTTATTTTTATATTCCTGTCTTAAATTCCATTATCTTTTTCCAGAAGTTCCCTCTGTTCTTCAGGATTTAGCCGTATAATACCAATATTTAAATATGCAAATACAGCAAGCACGATAGGAGGTACCCAGCACATAAAAGCATAGGGTAAATATTCTACAGCAGATACTCCAATCATGCCAAACATAACAATACCGCAGGTATTCCACGGAATAAGAGGTGAGGTAATTGCTGCACTTTCTGCAAGACATTTTGATAAATTCAAAGGGTGCAGTCCTCTTTGAATGTAAGCTTTCCGAAACATGTTCCCTGTAATTACTGCTGTTACATAATTATCCACTGCAATCATATTCAAAATAATGCCGCTAACAATCGTTGTAAAAATCAGAGAACCGTCTTTTTTCACTTTCTTCAGAATCATCTCAATGATAATCCTCAGAGTACCTGTTGCTTCCAGAACACCTCCATAAGAAATGGCGCAAAATATCAGAGAAGCTGTGCCTAACATAGAGGATAGACCTCCCCTGGTTAGTAAGGAATCCACTGACTCCACCCCGGTATTTCCTACATATCCTGTATGGATAGAAGTGATGACAGATCCCAGGTCTGCTCCCTGAACAAAAAATCCACACAAACCGCCTACAAGAGTCATCAAGAATATCCCGGGAATGGCAGGAATTTTAAAAACAATCATACCTACTACCATCAAAACAGGAAGCATTAAAAATGGGCTGATAACAAATGTCTGATCTAAAGTAGATGTAATTGTTTCAATCGCGTCCAAGCTTACATGACCGCCTGTAGAATATCGCATACCCACAATTGCTGTAAGAATCAGCGCTATACAGTACATAGGAATGGTAGTTTTTAAAATATTTTTAAAATTATCAAATAAATTAACATGACAAATCGCACAGTGCAGATTCGGCGTATCAGAAAGTGGTGAGAACTTATCTCCGAAATAACCTGCACCCACTACTGCACCTGCCGTGATAGGCGCAGGAATTCCCATCCCCTCACCGATGCCCATAGCAGCAACTCCCAAAGTTCCCACTATGGTCCAGGAAGACCCTGTCGCAACAGAGCAAATACTCATTACCACAAAAATAGTTACCAGAAAAATGTTGGGATTAATCAGTTTTAATCCATAATAAATCAAAGAAGGTACAATCCCTCCCTGTATCCATGAACCAATTACCATGCCTACCATTAATAAAATGATTACCGCCTGAAAAATAGAGGCAATGGAATCGAGAATTTTCTTTTCCAGTTCTTCCCATGTGTGCCCCATTCGGATGGCCATCAGAGATGTAAGGGCAATTACCACAATAAAAGGAATATGTGCTTCCACTCCCAGAAACAACAGGGAAGTAGAAAGTATGACAATCAATATCAGCAATATCAGAAGAATTTCCCACATATACGGATCTCGTATTTCTCTTTTTCTCTTTTCTTTGTTTTCCATTAAACAGCCCACCTCTCCTTTTCGGGACTGCTGTCAGAATATTTCTGAAGCTAAAATCAGCAGCCCCGATATGCTATTTTTTAATCTAACATAGAAAGCTCAAAAGGAACGCATGTTCTTTCGTGATTTCTTGCGCACTCATCGTCTACTACCTGCCCTTTTAATGTGCAGATGGATTTCTTCAGGCATGGATCGTCTTCAAACGCTTTCTTAAGCCCCTTATTGGCAATTGCCTGAATATATGGTCCTGATACAATCAGCAGAGCTTTTGTAGAAGTCTTTGGACAAAGCGCCGGCATATTCGCTACATTGTAGTGCAGGATGCCTTCCTCATAGTAAATAGGATCTTCCAGAGAAGTATAGTGCACAGTCTCAATAACTCCTACGCCCACGATATCAACAATCACAGCATCTTTTTTCATCTGCTGTATCACGCTTCTTGGTACCAGGCAAGGCTGGTTCGGCTGAGGATAAATGGTATTCAATAATACATCTGCTTCTTTTATATAATTGAATGCCGTTTCATCTTCCCATGCAACCACCTCTGCTCCGGGAATCATATAGCGCAGTTCCGCGATCCGTTTCCAATAATTCTCGATAATAGTAACTCTCAGTCCCAGTCCCAACGCAATTTCAGCTGCATTTAAACCGGCATGTCCTCCTCCTATGATCACCACTCTTGGCGCGGGCAGACCAGATAATTTTCTGAACAGATTACCTTTTCCGCCTCTATCCACCAGACCATACTTCACTGCTTCCAGCATGGCCAGGCTTCCTGCAATTTCGCTCATTGGCTTAATCGTAGGTCTTGTTCCGTCAGGAAGCTTAATCAATTCCATTCCAAGACCAATCGTTCCATGCTCCAGCATGGCATTAAGCATATCATGATCCACGTCCTCTGCCAGATGAAACCATGCCATAACAATCTGATCCTTCTGCAGTAAATCAAATTCCTCCGGCATTAATTCTTTTACTTTTGCTACAAATTGGGCATTTTTGTACACTTCTTCAATGGTTGGAACGATTTTTCCTCCTGACGCTGTATAATCCTCGTCTGGAAAGCCACTGGCAAGTCCTGCATTGGACTGGATAATTACTTCATGTCCGTCATTTACCAGATTTCGTACCCATTCCGGGGTAAGCGCTACTCTTGTTTCTCCTGTTTTCATTTCTTTTGGGCATCCAATAATCATATTATTTGCTCCTTTCATAAATACTTTTTTCTTATGCCTATATACAGAGCAAATTTCGTGCCAATTCGCAATCCTTCCAAAATTAAAGCTTTTTTCTTTTTTTATATTTATAAACACAAAAAAATTGCAGTTTAAACTGCAATTTTTTTCACTTTTTATATTTTATGTAAACTTTTTATTTTTTTTACATCTATATTGTATTCTTTCAGTTTGTAAAATAACTGTCTTTCCCCTATATCCAGCTGCTCCGCAGTTTCTCTGATTCTATAGTCGTTTTCATGCAGTGCTTTCAGAATAGCATCTTTTTCGGCTTGTGCTCTTATTTCTTTCAGAGAGCCTCCCGTATTCTTTTTAAGTGAAGTCTGCTCCACAAATTGTTCCGGCAAATCCTCAGCTGATATTTCCCCATTCTCGGATAATACCACTAATCTCTCAATGATGTTTTTTAATTCCCGTATATTTCCCTTATAAGAATACGACAATAACGCGTTCCATACTTCCTGTGAAGGTTCTCGAATCTCTTTTTGCTGTTCCTCTCCGTATTTTTCAAGAAAGAAGCGGATCAAATCTGGAAGATCTTCTTTCCGCTCCCGCAGCGGAGGAACCACAACAGTAATTGTACAAAGACGGTAATACAGATCCCCTCTGAATCTTTCTTCTTCAATAGCTCTCTCAAGATCTACATTCGTGGCGCTGATCAGTCTGAAATCCACCTGGATGCTTTTCGTACTTCCCACTCGTTCAATACTTCTTGTTTCCAAAACTCGAAGAAGCTTTGACTGCACATGCAGAGGAATATCCCCAATCTCATCAAGAAAAAGTGTTCCTCCTTCTACAGCTTCAAAACGCCCTTTATAGGTACCCACTGCTCCTGTAAATGCACCTTTTTCATGACCAAACAACTCTGATTCCATAAGTGTATCAGAAAGCGCATGGCAATTTACTCCGATAAATCTTTTCTCCGGTCTGCTGATCTGGTGGACATAGTCTGCCATAACTTCTTTTCCTACTCCTGATTCTCCCAAGATCATAATATTTGCCGAACTTTTCGCAGCCCTTTCAAGAATACCTATGACTTTCTGAAATTTGGGACTTTTGGTTTCCAACATATATTTCTTTCTTTTGCTCCCTTGTTCCACGCGAAATCTATTTTTTGAGAGATGCGCCTTCTGCAGTCTCTGCAGTTCTTCTAAAAGCTTAGACGGTCCCTGCCCTTTGATAAAATAGAACCAGGCGCCTTTTTTCATAGCT
>NHCFC00100__coassemble_1706_pt1 | contig 17711 bp, 14 predicted proteins | sample NHCFC00100__metabat2_low_PE_019 | metagenome-assembled genome bin NHCFC00100
CAATCCGCCGCCGCTTTACGCTCCTGCCACCTCTGTCAGAAATCTCTGGATCAGAGTCGCGGCTACCGCGCGGCTTACATTTGTCTGTGGATTTAATTTTCCCTGGTCTCCTGTGATCATTCCGTTCTTCACTGCCCAAGCCATTGCAGTCTGGGCAAACTTTGTCACCTTATGATCATCCGGGAAATTCTTCCATTTATCGGAAGTACCGGTATCATAGCCTTTATACTTTGCATAGCGATAGAACATGGTTGCCATCTGCTCACGGGTAATCTTATCCTGAGGTCCGAATTTTCCTTTTTTCGCACCTTCTGTATATCCGGTCACAATGCCGTTCTCACTTGCCCATTTCACTGCGTCGGTAAAGAACATATTCTCCGGAACATCGGGGAATTTTTTCCCGCTTTTTACCTTTGGCTCGCCTTCCATACGATAAAGGGTTGTGACAAACTGAGAGCGGTCAATGGTCTCCACTGCGCCGAAATAGCCGCCTCTCATACCGGTCATAATGCCTTCATCGTATACATAGGAAACCATATCATAGTACCAGTCTTCTTCCCTTACGTCTTCAAATCCCATAGGATCACGCAGGTTGTAATGGTCTGCCAGCGCTTCTGCATCTGCCTGCCCCAGCTTCTTTAAGAAGCTTTCCTGTGACAGCTTCAAGGCATCCCCGGCATTGTCCAGGAAAGCATGTTCCACGATAAGCCCGGTCATTCCTCTGGCTTTTGCCATATTAATGCTGGTATAGTAATCTTCCAGATTTCCGTTTTCATCTCTGTCGTTTGTGGTGCAGTCCCTCACCTTGGCTCCCCGATTGTACAGCCCCAGGGCTTCCAGGTTCGACAGGATCTCGTTTGCCAGAGTTTCTCCGTCTTTATGTATGTTCTGGCTGTAGCTCTTATTGGGATAATATACTTCAGCTCCATAGGCGCTTCCATTGCTGGAGTTAAAATGGATATCTATAAATGTGGTGGCGCCTAAGGCAGCCGCATCTTTCACTCTCTGCTCCAGGCAGTAAGCAGTACCCTTTCCCGGATATTTGCAGTCTACAGAATTCCTGTCCATATATACTTCCACACCCGGATATTTCTCCAGTGCTTCTTTGCAGTATTTTGCCACCTTGAATGTAAGCTGTTCCTCATGCAGTCCGTTTCCGTATGCACCAGTATGGGTGCTGTCATGTCCCGCACAGATAAAGATCACACGTTTCCCGACACCGGTGGATTTGCTTTTGGTGCTTTTTGCAAGGGCTGGTACCGCTTCTGTTCCTTCTGCCGCGGTTAATGCTTCTCCGATAGCTTCCTCTGCCGTATCGGAAGATGCCTGCACCTGTTCCCCATTTTCATCCAGAGCATAGACCGCTACTGCCGGAGTTTCCTCTTCCGGTGATGCAGATGCCGCACGGGCGGCAGCTTCTGCGCCTCCCACCTGATAGGAAGCCTCGATTCCCTGGTCCTGGAATTCCATGAGATAGTCGATCCCATCTGCATGATAAGCCAGTTTGGTAAGACGGATCACATCCTGTGACTGTGCCTCTGTATATTCTATAGTAAACAGCACGTTATTTCCTGCCAGAGCAGCTGCCTGCCACTCCATGGTCTCTCCTGTAAGGTCCGATGTACCGTAGAGCACAGCGTCCTCCAGCATGAGACTGTCATCCACAAAGCCGATGGCAATGTTCTGCGTCCCCGGCAGAGCCACCGTCTCTTCATCAACATAAATATATTCTATATCATGGGCAACTGGCGGAAGATCATCCAGCATTTCTGCGTATTCCATAGATGCCGGAGCAGCTCCTGCTGCTTCTGCCTGGACATCTTCCGGAGCAGCAGCCTGTTCTCCAGATGTTTCTGCCTGGGCATCTTCTGCTGTTTCTCCCTGAGAAGCTTCTGCTGTCTGGTCTAGGACTTCCGCCTGGATATTTTCTGTTCCCTGAATCTCTGTCCCTGTCTGAGAATCCTCTGTCTCCTGGTTCTTAGTTCCTGTCTGGGAATCCTCTGCCGCCTGACTCTTATCTGCGGTCTTGGCATCTTTTGCTCCCTGACCTTCTGTCTGAACCTCTTCTCCGGCTTTGGTGCCGTCCGTCTGTACCAGGTCTTCCTGCTGCGTTTTGACTTCGGCTGTCTCAGAGGTTTCCTCAGAACTACTCTGCTGTCCCTCCTGGACTGCCTGCTGTTCTCCTGGTGTTTCCGTGGTTTCTTCCACAATGTCCGCGGTCTCTGCTGCGTCTGCGTTTGCTGCCAGAACTGCGCTTTCACTCATACCGAAGGTCACGGCGAATGCCAGCATCAGTGCGGTTCCTTTGCGAAAAAATTTCATGCTGTGTTTTACCTCCTTCATCCTCTGCCTTGCCTTCCTGCAAGGTATTAAAAACACTTTTCTTTTTCTGATACCGCTTCATTGTATAACCGCCCGGTAATTTGTGTCAAGTTCTTTACAAAAATATGACAATACGACAGCCCTTTTGGTTCTTTTTTCTCCTATTCCACAGTTCCCATACGTTCCACCACGCTTCTTTTCCTGATCTGCCAATATCCGATGACCGGGACCAGGATCACCACAAACAGCACTGCAGGGATACAGAGCACAATGGGCAAAACTGTAAATCTTGGGCTGAAGAAAAACATCTGCGTGCCCATTCCCCGAATCAGGGTCAGGTTCAACAGGCTTCCCAGTGCCAGTGAGACTCCTATGGTAACTGCCGCGTAATAGATTCCTTCCATACACAGCATTTGCTTCAGCTGTTTCCCTGTCATGCCTACAGCTTCCAGCATGGCAAATTCTCTCCTTCTGGACAGAATCGAGGCAGCCATGGTATTGACAAAGTTCAGGATACCGATCACTGCCAGGATCAGGCACAGCAGCCCTCCCACAAAAAGGTACACCTGAATCAGGGAATAGAATTCCGCGATCATAGAATCTCTGGAAGTGTAGGTCAGATCATCGTTTACCGTCTCACAGTAGCTGCTGATCCACATTTCCACATCATCCGCAGCGCTGTCTTCCACATTAAACATCGTTTTCATAGGCTGCTGTTCTCCCAAGAGCTCCAGAAATTCCTCTGAGGGAAGGAAAATATCCAGCTCTATGCTGCCGTACCTCTGCATTTGAGCCGCATACGGCATATCTCCTTCTGCCAGCACCTGATACTGCTTCTGGCTGCCGCTCTGACCGGTGAGCGTCACTGTATCTCCTGCTGGGAAATAGGAAATGTATTCCTCTCCAAAACCTTCAAACTGATTCACCAGAATATAATTTCCTGTTTTGAATTTCTCCCAGTCAAGCTCTCCCTGTCTGATTTCCATTTTATCAAAGACCAGTTTGTCGATCCCATAAAATTTCACTACATCGATACTGTTTTCTTCTTCGTAACTCTTTAGATACTCCTGCCAGTCCTCGCCGAATACATATTCATAATAGCTCTCCAGTTCCGGATTCTGGAGGATCTGCGTCTTCACGCCCTGAAATTCCTCCGGCTCAAAGGAATATTCGTATCCCTCGCGATAATAGACATTCCCGGTCTCTGTGACACCCTTCTGCCGGGCAAGCGCCTCCAGAAAATCCTCCGTAACACCTTCTGTCTCCTGATAAGACGCCATAGCATTGTCTGTGGTTGCATCCGTTACCATGTAATCGCTGATACTACGGGCTTCCACGTACTTATCCATATCAAATCCCTGCACCAGACTGTAAATGGAATTCAGCAGCACCAGGCTCAGTGACAAAGATAGAATAACCACAAACGCCCGCTTTTTATTCCGTTTCATATTGGCAGCTGCCATAGCAGAGGCGCTGACACCCCTGGTCTTCTTCGTTTTTTCTTTCTTTTCCTTCTTTCTTTGGCTGCCTTCTGTGAAGCGCACTGCCTCCACCGGAGAAATCCCGGAAACGATTCTGCAGGGTTTCATACAGCTGATGTGCACAGTCAGCAGAGAAAAGGCGGCAGACCCCAGCAGGATCCAGGGACTGACGGCAGCCTCTGTGGATGCCGTTTCCTGGAATATCAGAATGGACATGACAGCAGGCAGGAGCAATCCGCCGATGAGCACTCCAATCAGAAGCCCCAGCGGAATCCCTATGACTGACAGCAGATACGCCTGTCTTCTCACCATCTTCTTCAGCTGCTTTCCCGTGGTGCCGATGGTTTTTAAAAGTCCATAGTAACGGATATCCGAATACACATTGATGTAAAAAATATTGTAGATCAGCAGATACCCTGAGGTAATGATCACCAGCAGCATGACCAGGAGCAAAGCTGTTGTTCCAGCATCGATATCTCCGCCCAGATATGCCCAGTTGATGCCTGTTTCAATCTCTTCATCAAATCCGCACCGCTGGGTCAGGTCTGCCACCTGCTGTTCCAGCCGGAAGCTGCTGCCAAAATTAAAATCTGCGCAGATATAGCCTGCCAGCATGGTGGTGTCTGCGGATTTTCCTGCTACAGATTCCAGATCCTGAGGTACTGTTTCCCTGGCAAACGCCTCAGACACGCTCATAACCTGCGCCATGGCTACCCGGTCTCCCTCAAACCAGCCTGACAGCACAAAGGTCTTCTCCACTTCCTTCTGATTGATCACCATTTTCACCAGGACTTCTGCCCCCACCCGGCAGGGTACGCCCAGGGCTTCCAGCACCAGATCACTGGTAACAATCTCATCTTCTGCTTCCGGCATCTCCCCATGTGTGGGGTAACAGAAACTCCACTTTGCTTCCAGGTCTTCATAACAGCTGATCTCCGTGGGCAGTTTTTTCAGTTCCTCGTTTACCGCGCCTCCGATCAGGATCCTTGCCGAGACGGATTTCAGTTTCGGATCTTGCTTTACAATCTCATACTCCTCAGGAGTCAGGTATTTGTATCCTGCGTGAGCGCTGCCTCCTACCTGCCTCATGGTAGCTTCCTGCTGCTTCTGCACAATGCTTCCTCCCACCACGAACAGCGCTGTGAACAAGATGGAAGTCAGCGCAATAGCGAGAACAGCGATCAGGTTTCTGCTCTTTCTGGATTTCAGGGACTGATCCGCGATTCTGCGGATAACCTTTTTATTCTTTACTTTCCTCATGCTGCTCACCGCCTCTCTGCGATCTTCCCGTCTTCTATGCGGATGATCCTGTCAGCAAGCTGTGCGATCTCTTCGTTGTGGGTAATCATAACCATGGTCTGACCGAATTTCTCACTGGTCACTTTTAGAAGCCCCAGCACATCCTGGCTGGTACGGGAATCTAAGTTCCCGGTTGGCTCATCCGCAAGGAGGATCGCCGGCTTGGAAGCCAGCGCCCTGGCAATGGCAACTCTCTGCTGCTGTCCTCCGGACAGCTGGCTGGGAAGGTTCTGCAGCTTTTCCGAAAGACCCAGGATCTGAATCACCTTCTCCACATACTTTTCATCTGCCTGGTTTCCGTCCAGTTCCACAGGAAGTACGATGTTCTCATATACATTGAGCACCGGGACCAGATTATAGCTCTGAAAGACAAATCCGATCTTCCTTCTTCTGAAAATACACAGCGGATCCTCCTTCAGCTGAAAGATATCCTTCTGTTCCACATAAACCTTCCCCGAAGTGGGGCGGTCCAATCCTCCCAGCATATGGAGCAGGGTAGACTTTCCGCTGCCGGAGGTTCCCACCACCGCTACAAATTCTCCTTTTTCCACTTCCAGGTTTACACCGTCCAGGGCTTTTACCTGGTTCTCTCCTGTCCCATAATATTTTTTCAGATTTTCTGTTCTCAATACCTTCATAGACTGTCTCCTTTCCTGCCGTCCCCGGGAAGGAAAACCTTCCTCCTTCTGCCTGCTCTGTCCAGGCTTCTCCTCTTACACAGAAAAGAAAAAAGGACAGCATTTCTTTTCCTGTCCTTTATCTTACACTTCTATTCTTTCCACATCATTTCTAAAATCTAACACTTCTGAAAGATTCTTACCATTGCAGATGATGGATAAATTGTACTTTTTCCTTCTCTTCACCGGCTTTTATGGTGCCGATCTCATAGCAGGGGATTCTTTCACTGATCCTGCGGCAGATCCTGGCAGCGCTGTCTTTCCTGACTGCCATGAGAAGTCCGGCGCCGCAGTTAAAGGTGGAGAGCATCTCTTCGTCCGGGATTTTTCCCTCTTTCTTTATCAGGTGAAAGATTTCAGGGATCTGCAGCTTTGACAGATCGATCTGTGCATACAGCTTATCCGGGATGATCCGCTTGAAGTTCCCTTTGATGCCGCCTCCTGTAATATGCGCCATGCCTGTGACGGTACGGGCATCCAGCACCTCTTTCAGCACAGGATAATACGCTGTATGGGGTCTCATGATCACATCCAGAAAGGTTTCTTCCCCCACCTGTGTGTGCAGCAGATCTCCGTTCCTGTCCATCAGCATACGGATCAGAGAATATCCGTTGGTGTGAAGTCCATTGGATGCCACTGCCAGGATCACATCCCCCTCTTCTATCCTGCTTCCGTCGATGATCTCCTCCCGGTCCGCCACACCTGCCACATTCGAAGTCAGCACATAGACGCCTTTGTCCAGCACCTGGGGCTGTATGGAGGTTTCTCCGCCGATCAATACGCATTCATTCTCCCGGCAGGCATCAGACACGCCCTTTACCAGGCTTTTGATGGTATCCTTCTCCGCCTTTCCGCATACAATGGTATCCAGCACTGCCAGAGGTCTTGCATTCATCACCAGAATATCGTTTACCAGATGATTGATCATATCATGGCAGATCGACTCTGTATAACCATATTCAATGGCAAGCTTCTGTTTTGATCCCGGCTCCTCTGCCTTTAAGACCAGCACCGGATGCTTGATTTCGGGGAAATGGAAGTCGTACAGGGAGGCAAAAGCTCCCATACGGTTCAGGACCCGTTCGTTTCCCACAGACACATATTTTTCCATCTCGCTTTTAATGGCATCGGTGTACGAGATATCCACTCCGGCTTTGCTGTAAGAAACATGAGCGCTCTCCTCACCGTTTAGAATGTCGTCCGTACTGACATTCAGCTCCTGTGCCAGCTTCAGGAGGAGATCCGCTCCCGGCATGGCTGTGCCTTTTTCCCATTTTGAAACTGCCTGGAAGGAAACATTCAGCCTCTGCGCCAGCTGCTTTTGCGTCAATCCGGCTTCCTTCCTCTTGCGGGACAGGAAATCTCCTGTATTCTTACCATTTTGCATTTGCATCTGCATATCCTCCTGTATGGTTGATCCTTTCCTGCCGCTTCAGTCAGCTGTCAGCGCCAGGCTCTGTACTTTTATTTTATTTTTCCGAACCTTTCCTTTCAATAACCAAACAAGTGAATTTCTACCGGAGAATTCTACCAGCGGTTGAATAAAGACGCTGCTGCTATACAGGCAAATACACTTGGAAAACCGATCCTTCTCCTTTCCTGGACCGGACCCGGATATATCCTTCCTGCTGCCTGGCGATCTCCCTTGCCAGATACAGACCGATCCCCACGCCTTCCTGCTGCTGTACATCCTTTCCCCGGTAAAATCTGCCGAAGATCCTGGGAATCTCCTCTTCCGAAATCCCTCTGCCCTGGTCTTTTACACAGATTGCCGTATACATAGAATATAAGTTTACATAAAACTCCACCTGACTGCCCTTCTCTGAATATTTCACTGCATTATCCGCCAGATTATAGAGCAGTTCTGTACTCCATTTCAGGTCATAACGTGCCTGGGCTGCCTTTGCCTTCTCCCGGTCCCACACGATCCGGATCCCTTTTTTCTCTGCTTCAGGCTCAATCTGGGCGATCACCCTGCAAAGCAGCGGCTCCACTGACCTTTTCTCCGGTTCCACTGTCACCAGCCCGGTCTCCAGCCGGGACAGCTTAGTCAGCGCCTCCATGAGGAATTCCAGCTTTTCTGCCTGTACTGCGATTTCCCGTGCCAGGACCCGCTCCCTTTCCCGGCTCTTTTCATCCTGAGGGCAGGGCTTTTCCAGACGCTCCCTCAGAAGCTCGGTGTACAGCCGCAGATTTGCCACCGGGGTCTTGGTCTGGTGAGAAATGTCTGAGACCATACTCTTGATGTTTGCTTTTTCCTTTTCCAGATTCTGTTTCGCTATGCTGGAGTCTGTCAGAAAGCGTTTCCATTTACTTTCCAGCCGGGACAGTTCTGTCTCATCATAGTCCGATTCCTGAAACGTGCCGTCGATTCCCTTGTCCAGCATCTCATTGAGCCTGCGCATGGTCCTCCCGATCATTTCTTCCTCTCTTCCTTTCCCCAGATATATCCCTGCCCGTAAATGGTGCGGATATATCCTGAACTTCCTTTCTCCTCCAGTTTGGACCTCAGCCGGTTCACGGTTACAGACAGCGCGTTTTCATCCACATACTCTGCCCCGTCTGTCCAGAGACGGTCCATGAGAACATCCCTGGTAAGGATTCTTCCCCGGTTCTCTACCAGCAGCCGCAGAAGCTTCTGTTCGTTTCTGCTAAGAGAAATCTCTCTTCCTTTCCTGGAAAAGACCAGCCTATGAAAATCAAAGACATAGTCGTCAATTTCGTACACAAAAGCCTGTCCTGCACGCCTGGTCAGATTGCGGATCCGCGCCCGCAGCACTGCCAGGCTGAAAGGCTTTGTCATATAATCATCAGCTCCCAGGGTAAATCCCTTTACCTCATCCAGCTCCAGGTCGTTTGCCGTCAGGATCAGCACCGGCACGCAGCTTCGGCTGCGCACCCATTTCAGATAGGCAAACCCGTTTTCATCCGGAAGATTCAGATCCAGAATGATCACATCCGGCTCCTGCCTCTGGAAATCCTCCTTTGCGGTCCTTACCTCTGCGTTTTTTATAAATTCTGTTCCCGGTTCTTCCAGTGCCAGGGCAATGCCTTCCCCCAGCGCCCGGTCGTCCTCCACGATTTGAATCCTCATGCCGCCTCCGTTTTCCGGCTTCTGCACGGCTCCCGCCCGGCTGTCCAAAGCATTCCGGAGCCTGTGCCCTTCGCCTGAATCTGCTGTAGTTTTCTTTGCAGTTTATGATAACCGTTTTTCCCTGTCTTTACAAGAACAAACTGCCGGGGCAGAGAGCTGCAATGCTCTCTGCCCCGGCAGTCCTGTATATTCTCTATATTATATATTCCCCTGTAAAAATGCACAGCCAAAGCCCTGCTTTTAATAAAAAGTCTGATTGCCGATGGTCAGTCCGTTTCCGCTTCCCGCATGGAAGAACAGACAGTCGCCGATGGTATTGGCTCCCGCGAAAACGTCTCTCGCCGCATCATAGCAGTCCTGGTTGGCTCCTCTGCTTAATACCGACGCCAGTTTACCGCTTGCCACAGGTGAGAACTGTCCGCTCTGATAGATGACCTCTGACAGTGTATTGGGGAACTGGGAGCTTCGCATACGGTTCATGATCACCGCGCCTACGCCGATCTTTCCTTCATAGGATTCACCGCCTGCCTCACATTCAATGATCGCTGCCATCAGATCCAGGTCAGAACCGGAGTAAGACACGCCGGCGCTCTGTACCTGAGCAGCCGCTTCTGCCTCTGCCGCCTGCTGTGCTGCCGCTTCCGCCGCTTCATCCACCGGTGTAGCCTCTACGATCTCTCCGTCTCCATAGACGGTATGGAACAGCTCCTGCGCCTCTGCGCCGGATACCAGCAGATCGCCGCGGATGTAGCCTTCCACCTCTCCGGATACGATCTGGATCCAGCCGTTCTCTTCGCCTACAATGGTCGCCACAGCGCCTGCCGGCAGCATTCCTACTCTGGAATAACTGATATCGGCGCCGCTTCTGATATTCGCATATGTAATCACATCTGCAGCTGCTTTATCTGACCAGTCATAAGCCTGTACGGTTTCTATATTTCCACTTTCCTCTGTAGTCTCTGCCATAGCCGGAACAGCCATAGCAGCTGTCATCACACCTACGGTTCCTGCGCATGCCAAAAGTTTCTTTACTCTGTTTTTCATAATAACCTCCTGATAAGTCTGTACTTTCTTTTTCGTATTTGTTACAGATTTATTAAGTTTTGTTACGGACTTATTCTATCAAGGTTACGTTATAATGTCAACCCGGTATTTTTTGTAATATTTTGCAGGTTATTACAAAAATATTACCAAATATGGCAAACCGCAGAAGTTCCTCTTCCTTTTTATTCCTCCCGCTCTGGAAAGAGCAGCGTGATGAAAAATTGTTTTTCCTTTTGTTCTGTGATGCACTGACCTCCCATTTTCTGCATCATATTTTTGATGCTCTGTATTCCGATCCCTGTGCTGTCCGTCTTCTCCTCCATATCCCGGATCCTGTTCTGGAACCGGAATCCTGACATATGTTTCTGGCAGACAGAAGAGACTGTCACCGGCTGGGAAGGATCTCCGTACTTGATAATATTGGAGGTGATATTATCCATGATCCGCATCAGATAATCGTTGGATACCTGTATCTTCCTGTCCACCCACTGTACCCGGAAGACTACCTGGAATCCTTTCTGTTTCAGATAGCTGCAGGTCTCGGAAAACAGGTCATAGAGCACCACCTCATAAAGCTCCGGCTCCTCCATCTGCACTTCTGTCTCCCCTGTGATCAGAGAATATTCAAACAAATGATCGGTCAGCTGTTTCATACGGCGCGCCTTTCTGTCTATGCGCTCCACATATTCCATCTGCCGCTCTTTGTCCTCCCAGTCTCCCTTTTTCAGGATTTCTGTATACAGCATAATAGAAGTCACCGGAGTGCGCAGATCATGAGACATTTCCGTGACGATCCTCTGATTTTCCTGCGCCATTCTCGCCTCACTCTGGATCAGGTTCTGAAAGGAAATACGCATATGATCCAGCCCCTTTGCCAGCACAGCCAGCTCGTCTTTTCCGCTGACCGTGATGGGGTATTCCAGGCTTCCGCCTTCTAAAATCTCGATCTCCTCGCTGAGCTTCCTGATATAGTGCATTTTCCTTCGGATCCCCAAAAGCACCAGAAGGACAAAGACCCCAAAGGACAGCACCAGCTCTGTGATCAGAGCGTAATTAAAAATCTGATAATCATATGCCCCCACCATGACTGCGGTCCCGGTGCCGTCAGCAAACTGCATAGGATAGGAATTCTCCCATCCATAGTCTTCTCCCGGGATTTCTTCCTGCCAGATTTTTTCGCCGGGATACTCAGAATCATAGATCAGGATATCGTTTTTATAAATACGCATCACTATGATCTTCTGTTCCTTTACCCATCTGCCGATGCCTGCGGAATCTGTCGATGCCAGAGCATGCTCCTGGATATATTCCTGCAGATTGTCCGCATATTTCTGTCCCCACTTTTCCAGATATTCAGAGTTATAGATATACCGGTCAATGAGATAAGTCGATGCCATATCCAATCCCTGAAAGAGAACAGCTGCCGCTGCCGCTGAAAAAAACAGCAGCAGCAGCAGCTGAACATAAATGGAATGGATCGACCGTCTTTTACTCCTTTTCCGCATCAAAACGATACCCCTTTCCCCATACGGTTTTAATATATCTGGGATTTTTCGGATTCTTCTCTATTTTTACCCGCAGCTTTCTGATATGTACCATAACCGTGCTGTTGCAGGAATAAAAATAGGGCTCCTCCCATACGCTCTCATAAAGATTCTGTGCTGAAAAGATCTTTCTCGGATACTGCATCATCAATCGCAGAAGCCGGTATTCCAGATCCGACATTTCCTTCTCCACTCCGTCCACAAGTACCTCATTAAAGGTTTCATGGAGACGTATGCCGCCCAGTTCCAGATAGGGCGCTTCCTTTTCCTGCCTGGTCTCACACTTGCCCAGATAGATCTTATACCGGCGCAGCAGGGCTTTTACCCTTCCCAAAAGCTCTGCATAGGAAAAGGGCTTGGGGAGATAATCATCGCCTCCTGCCATCAGCCCCAGAAGTTTGTCTGATTCCTGCGCCTTAGCGGTAAGGAAAAGTATGGGGACATTGGAGCTTTTGCGCATTTCCTCGCAGGTACGGATGCCGGACATGCCCGGCATCATAATATCCAGGATCACCAGATCCGTGTCCTCATCCAGCAGCTCCAGCCCTTTTTTCCCGTTTTCTGCTTCTCTTACATCATAATTTTCACTTTCCAGAAGGATCCGGACGCCCTCCCGGATATCTTCGTCATCTTCTACGATCAGTACCTGTTCTCTCTTCATCTTCCTGATCCTCCTTTCCCTTACAGGCTTCCTTTGGCTAATCTTATCATTTTTTCTTCATAACTTCCATTTTTTTCTCTGCTTTTTCTCTGTATTGAGATGCTTCTTTTTCCCATGCATTGTACCGGCTGTCTTCTCTGTGATCGGTCAGAGGATAATGGTTCTTCAGATAGTTTCCTATATACGCTGTAACTTTCATAGCTCCGGTCAGGTTTAGATGGTCTCCTTTGTCCAGGCTGTCCAGCTTCCAGTCAATCCCCAGCTCCTCCGTCTTCAGATTCAGATCCACATACGCAAGCTGGTTCTCCTGTCCATATTCCTTCAGTGCATTGTATTTCTTATAATTATAGTTCACAGGAGACGGAGTGCTTACCAGCAGCAGACTGGCTCCATGTTCACTGCAAAGGTTTTGGATTTCCTGCAGATATTCCTGCACCAGATCGGAAATCGGATGCTTTTCTTTATTCTCCTGCATATAATCCTTTCCCTCATAGGGGGAGACGATGTCCCGGATCATAAATCCCTTGAAATTTTCTTCCTTATACTGGGTACCCATAAGCAGCGGTTTCCAGATATCGTGGAATCGGAAAACCGGGAAATAATAGGTTCCCTTCTCTGCCAGCACGTCCCGGATTCCGTCAAATCCCTTCATCTCCCGGAAGAGTACATTGGTCTCCAGGACCACTACCTTGGGATTCTGCTTCTCCAGGGCAGTCCTGAGCATAGAATAACTCTCCTGGATCTTCTGTCCTGCCTGGCTGCCCACAAAGGAAGTAAATCCGTGATCGCTCCACATCTGCATGGGGGAAAAGGAGGTGTAAGCCAGACTGTCTCCCAAAAACAGCACATCAATAGTATCCTCCGGCTCTTTCTGTATCTTAATGATGCTTTTATTTCTGCTCTGTATCAGGTTATCATCTCTTTTAGACAGCTCTGTGATGCCTTTGGAAGTTCCCGAAAGCAAAAGAAGCAGCAGAAGGAAAAAGAGTATTGACCTGCACCTTTTTTTTACTTTCTTTCTAAAATCCTGCATAAATCAGATCCACCTGTTGATAACCAATTCCATAAGCTCCAAATATCACCACACCAAAGATCAGCGCATAATAGACTGCCCAGCGCACCGGGGTCCAAAGCCGCAGGAAGGCCGCTTCATTGAAAAGATTCCTTTCCCTGCACATTCCCACCACTGCCGCTGCCAGACAGCCTGCCGCCGCCACAGCGTAATCGCCTCTGTCCAGCCCGAAGTTCAGAAAGGATCCGTCCCAAAGCCTCTCCAGGTGAAAATCCCGGAACATGCTGCAAAACATATGCAGCCCGATCCGCAGTCCTTCTGCCCGGAAAAACAGCTCTCCCACAAAGATGATGACCCAGGTTTTCAGGATCCGGGGAAGCTTCCAGTATAACGCCTCCTCTCTGATGTGGCAGACCTGTATCACTTTGCTCCACAGCGGTTCTAAAGCAGCTTCCAGAACCAGCAGGACAAAATAATACATGCCGTAAAAAATGTAATTCCATCTGGGACCATGCCAGAGCCCGTTGCAGAGCCATACCGGAAACAGCGCCGCCGCGGTCACACCCATTCTTGCCGCGTATCTTCCCAGGCGCTTCTTAGCAAATTTGTTCCACTTCTTTACAGCTGCGGACATGGATACCGGATAAAAGACATAGGTCCGGAACCATACGCCCAGGGTTATGTGCCATCTCCTCCAGAATTCAGACGCACTCTTAGACGCAAAGGGCTGGCGGAAATTCTCCGGCAGCTTCACGCCGAAAAGCCTTCCGCTTCCGATAACAATATCCATACAGCCGGAAAATTCCATGTACAGCTGTATGGTATAAGCTATGGCGGCTGCCGCCACGGTCACTCCGCTGTAGCCTTCATAATGAGAGAAGACTGCCTTTACCAGCACATACAGCCGGTCTGCAACCACCAGCTTCTTAAACAGTCCCCATAAAATCCGCATGGAGCCTGCTGCCAGGTTTTCCTCTTTCAGGGAAGCCCCTGTCCACAGCGCTTCTGCTGTCTGGCTGTACATGCTGATGGGCCCTTCCATGATCTGCGGAAAGAAGCACAGGAACAGCCCCAGTTTGCCCAGATGCTTTTCTGCCGGAATCTTCTCCCAGTACACATCTGCCAGATAGCCGATTGCCTGAAGGGTATAAAAGGAAATCCCCACCGGAAGGACCAGCACCTGTACATTCAGAAGCGTTCCTTTCCCCCAGTGCCCCATAAGCCAGTTGACATTCTGGGCAAAGAAATTATAATATTTCAGATACCCCAGCACTGCCAGCAGCACCAGCACCGCTCCAGTCAGCACCTGCCTTTCTTTCTTTTTATACTGTTCTTTTACTGCCTTTCTCTCCTCACGGGGGACCTGCCGGATCTTCTCCCGGCACTGAAGCTTCAGATGCTCCATCCAGATGCCCCCGTAATGGACCAGCAGCGTGGTCCCCATCAGGTAAAGAACCAGCTTCCCGCTGAAGGACCAGAAAAAAATATACCCGGAAACCAACAGAACCATCCACCTCTTGGCTGCAGGTACTGCCTGGTACGCCAAAAGGACTGCCGGAAGAAATAAAAAGAGATACAGAATTGTATGATATGCCATGTTTACTGCTCCTGAAGCCGCTGTATCATTTGATGTATGGCATCCGCAGAATTAAAATTCTCCGGCACCATCTCGCCTGCTTCAATCTCAACCTCGAACGCGTCCTCCAGCTCTGCCACCAGTGAAATCACCCCGAAGGAATCCAGGATGTGGCGGTCAATAAGCCCTGTTTCTTTTTCCCATTCAATACTGTCATCGATCTCATTTAAAATCTCCAGTAATTTTTCCATTTGTATTTTCCTTTCCGCTCTGTATTTTTTCCATATTCCATGGATAAACCGGCTGCCGCTTTCTCGCCTGCTTCCATCCGTCCCTTTCGCTGTAAAGGACTGCTCCAGGAAGCTCATGGCTCAGAAACAGCGCCATTCCCTCCATAGCCGCATAAGCGCCTGTCCGTTCAAAGACAAAGACATCGCCGGGCTTTAAATCCCTCACACGGGCTTTCTGGATCAGCACATCATTGCTTGTGCAGAGAGAACCGCATACGGTCCACAGCTCCTCCTGCCCGGCTGCCGTCTCACCAAGCAGCCGGAAGGAAGGACAGTACATGCCCCGGATCTGCCCGTCATAATGAATCTGGTGGATGCCTCCGTCCACAATGCAGTAGCGTTTTCCCCGGTTTTCTTTTACATCCTTTACTGTGGTGAGATAATATCCGCATTGGGCAGTCAGCCCCCGTCCCATTTCAAAGGTGACCTTCCCTTTCCATCTCATGGCTCGGACACTTTCCGCCGCAGCTTTTAAATCTTCTGTCCTCGTATCGTCCTGCCCTTCAAAATATGCCGCTGCAAGACCGGGACCATATTCCAGCTCTTCGATCCTGGTGCGGGTCTCTTCCTCCAGACAGAGAAGCTGCTGATCCAGCATCCGCAGTTCCTGCCGAATCTTCTCCCCGCTCTTCTGGGTGCCGGAGAAATAATGGATCCCCGCAATGGAAAGAAACGGCGAGATCTTTGCTTTTCGTATGAGATCTGACGCTGTTTCCGGATCCATGCCGAACTGATTTCCGCTGGTAAGTCTCAGATAGACCGAAACCTCCTCTTGGTTATCTCTGCTCCATTCCCGGAGAAATTGAAACTGCTGCTGTGATTCTGCGGTATAAGCGCATCTGCCTCCGTATGTATGCAGGATTTCCTGCAAATCTGCCTCCTCTTTCAGCACGCCTGAGATCAAAAGCTTCTCCGGCGGCACGGACAGCTCCTTGCAAATATAGTATTCTCCCATAGAACAGACTTCGATCCGGTCTGCTGCCTCTGCAAGACTCCTGGTTAAAAAGGGATTTGCCTTCATGGCAAAGCACAGCCCGATATCAGATCCCAGCAGGCTTCTGCATTCCTCTGCTGCCTTGCGCGCCCGATCTGTGTCATACACATACAGGGGTGTGCCATACCGCTGACAGGCTTCTTTCAGTCTTTCTGTACGCACGCTTTTCCCTCCTCCAGCAGTTTCCGGAAATAGCTCCGGTCTGTCTTTCCGTTTTTATTCAGGGGCATACTGGAAACACGGAAAAGTCTGTGCGGGATCATGTACACAGGAAGCTTCCTCTTCATTTCTCTGCGGATTTCTTCCGGAAATGCCTCTCCCAGGTAAAAGGCTGCCAGCTGGTTCCTTCTGGTATCCAGGATGCAGCAGCTTCTCTCCAGACCCGGGATCTGTTCCAGCGCCCTTTCGATCTCTTCCAGTTCGATGCGGTGCCCCATATGCTTTACCTGAAAATCTTTTCTTCCCGAAAAGTAAAGCTCTCCATCCGCTCCCCAGTATCCCAGATCTCCTGTACAATAGCAGCGCTGCCGGCTGCCGTCCTCAAAGGAATACTGGATAAATCTTTTCCCGGTTTCCTCCGGATTCCGGTAATAGCCTTCTGCCAGAGATTCCCCTGTGACGCAGATTTCCCCTGTCTTTTCCGGCTCCAGGATCTGTCTTCCCTTCTCATCCAGCAGGAAAACTTTTCTGCCCGGGAAGGGTCTGCCTACAGGGAGTTTGTCTTTTTCATGGAAATTTTTCCCTATCCTGTAGTAAGTACAGTTGCAGGTAATCTCTGTAGGTCCGTACAGGTTCACGAACTCTGTCTTTGGCAAAGCTTCTCTCCACAATGCCAGCTGCCTGGCAGGCATCACTTCCCCGCTGAAGAGGATTCTCTTTACCTTCTCCGGGATCCGGTAGCGAAGCCCCTTCAAAGAGGATACCAGCGTCAGTGCGGAAACAGCCCAGATCAATGTGGTAATTTCCCTCTCATATAGATAATCCAGCAGCAGAGGCGGGGAGGAAAACAGGCTTCTGGGAATGATCACCAGCGCTGCCCCTGTCATGACGCAGGTATAGATATCTTTCACCGATACGTCGAAATCAAAGGGCGCCTGGTTTCCGATCCTGTCTTTTTCGGTAAATCCAAAGGTTTCTGTAAAGTGGAAAATAAAATTTCCCGCAGCCCTGTGGCTTACCACGATCCCTTTTGGGGTCCCCGTAGAGCCGGAAGTAAAGATTCCGTACAGCAGGTCTGTATCCCGGCTCTGTTCCCTGATTTTTCCCAGCAGTTCCGGATCCGCATTTTCCCTGCCTGCTTCTTTCAAAAGGCAGATCCTGCCTGAAAAACCGGTTTCCTGCAGCAGGGGCATATGCTTTTCTTCTGTTACGACCAGCTCCGGCTCCAGAATATGAAGAATCTCACGAATCCGTGCCGCAGGCAGGGAGGGGTCTGCCATTACATAAAAGCATCCGGCATAGACAACTCCCAGCATGGCTGCCAGCACCGTCCTGCTTTTCTCTGCCAGGATGACTGCCGGTCTGCCCCTCTTGGTACGGGCGGCAAAGGCTGTACCCATCTGTCTGGACAGCCTGCCAAGCTGGGACCAGGTCATGGTTCCTTCCAGATCTTCCACTGCAGTGCTGTCCGGATATTTTTTTTCTGTTTGTTCCAGATATTCTAGGATTGTTTTCATTTTTTAATGGTTCCCTTTTTTACTGTTCCTGCTTTCGAGGA
>NHCFC00100__coassemble_1708_pt1 | contig 17630 bp, 15 predicted proteins | sample NHCFC00100__metabat2_low_PE_019 | metagenome-assembled genome bin NHCFC00100
TGGTCTTAACTGCCCGGATTCCTGCTGCTTTCAGCCATTTCTTTGTATCTACAGACACCTTGAATACACAATTCTTGAACATACTGCTCCCTCCTGACCCTTATGGATCAGACCTTTGCTTTTTCTTTCTCCTGATATTTTATGAAAGAACCATGAGAAAAAGCATGGTCCAGGGAGTCTTTGCGGTTCCTAAAAAAATATTCTGTGACACTTATCGTATCTTCAGCCTGCTTTTCTCAATACGGGCAGCAGGAAGATAGGCAGCCACTATCGTTTTTAAAATCTCAAATTCACCCTCCGTCATCTTTGGTCCTGCCACGATTTCCATAGCCTCCACGCTATCGTCTTCCAATTCCAGATCGATATACCTCATCGGGATCTCATACCCTGATTTCAATCTTTCCAATAAAATCTTTTCTCCCCAAGTCTGCTCCGGCAGGTTCCCCGCAGCAGGTATCGCTGCCACCCGGTATCTCCATTCTTTCTGAAAGTCCCAGGCTGTCCGCTTGTATACACCTGCTTTCTCTAAGTGTAAAGACTGCTTTTCTTTTTCTCTGTCCACCAATTTACAGGAAAGCTTTTTCTCGTCCTCGGTATATTCCACCGGATAAAAAAAGCTTTTCTCACTGATCGGAAAAATATCATATGGTACTCCGCCTGTCTGCTCACTGGGCAAGGAGAATACAAATGCTGTCTGTTCCTTCCTGAACGGCTGTGCTCCATGGTAAGGGCATTTTTTAAAAGGATCCAGCGGCAGTTTGATTCTGACGCCATGCATGTCTCTGGTATACATTTTCCAGAATGGAATGCTTTCTTTCTCTTCCTCTGTCCAGGAGCTTACAAAAATATACTTTGCGGCGGCACGAAAATTTTCAAAGCTGCTCTCTTCCTTATCGTCCAGCTGATCCAGGGATTTTAAACGGATCGTTCTGTTTTTTAAGATCAAAATCAAGGATTCCAGATCTGTATAATGATACAAAAACTGCGGATTATCCATGTATTGTCCTCTCCTTCCTCTGCCGGCTTTTATCCTGCTCCGGATTTCTGCAAAAGAAAAGCATCCCCAGGGATGCTCATACCTGCCGGTTCTTCGGCTCTGTCGCTTCCGAGCGTATGTTATGTGTCTGATTTTGATTTTCCGGCTTTTTCTTCTGAGTGATGCTGTTAAATTTTTCTTCTGCTTTCTTTTGATTCTGCTTTTCCTGTTCTGCTCTGTCCATAAAGTTCTCCCTCCTGCTGCTCTTTTTCCTGCACATACAAATCCGTTTTTCTCAGCAAAATCGTTGTAATACGATTACTGAATTTGCTCTCTTTTCGCGCGCGTACAAGTCCGTTTTCCTGTTCCGTAATAGTATGTGACAGTGTACGGCAGACTATACAGCCAGTGATCACTTTGTGCTGCAGTGGTCTTTCCTGTCACTTTTTCATTTTCTTCATATACTAGGATGAGGTGATGATATTGGATCCATGTGAATTAACTGCCTGTCTTTCTGCTCTTTCCTGTACGATTTATAAAATCTTTCCCAGAGAAGAGCTGCCCGTGCTGGCATCTGCTCTGTCACAATTAGGCGATACCCTTGAAACCATGCTGGCACAGGAAGAACACTGTACAATCAAAACCAAAATAAAAAACAGCCCGCATCCTATTAAATGACAGCGGGTATATCAAAAATTAAATTGGCATATTTCTTCCGAATCCGCACATACTACCCGTGAAAGGAGGAGTGTGCGGATGGAAAGAAAAAATCAACCTTCCCTAGTGCCGCCCCATCTGGATGAGTATGACGACGATAACATTCCGGAGATCGATACACCAAAGCCTGCCGATGCAAGCAACGTCATACCCGATGAAGTGCCAAGACGGGACGGTCCGGGCGGCGAATAGAGAGGTTTTTCCTCTCTATTTTTTCGTGATATAACAAAAGGCACAGATCTGATTTCCACACAGATCTGCGCCTTTTTATTTGCGGCTCTGCGGCTGTCCGCAAGCCTTGTATGCCTGCAGAACGCCTTTCCCGCCAGCAAATGCATCCATCGGCTTTACAGCCGCATAACATCATTAAACATAACAAACACCATCAGCACCATCAAAAGCACGAATCCCGCGAAATGGATCATGCCCTCTACATTTGGATTGATCCGCTTTCTGGTAATTGCTTCCACAAGAAGGAAGATCAGCCTTCCGCCGTCCAGCGCCGGAATGGGAAGGAGATTCATAACGCCTAAATTGGCAGACAGCAGGATTGCCCAGTAAAGCATCTGCATGATCACCATGGTCGTGCCCTCACTCTTGGCTTCCTCATAAGAATCCCCGATGACATCAATGATCCCCACCGGACCGGACAGATCTCTTACTGTAAACTGTCCCTTTACCAGCATCAGAAGACTCTCAATGGTGCTGGAGATCCAGTAGCGCACCTCAATGGCGCTGTATTTCAAAACCCCGATGAAATTGGTCTTTTCCCGGTACAGGTTACAGATAAATCCGGTGTCTACCTGCTTTGTCATTTTCGGGGTCACGGCAATGGTCTGAACCTTCCCGTTCCGCTCCACATCCAGGGTTACCTGGGAGCCGTCCAGCGGATGCTCTGTCATATAAGCTTCCAGCTCCGCAGCCGAATGGATCTGCACCCCGTTGATTCCCCGGATCACATCGCCTGCCTGGACACCTGCCTCCATGACAGCTCCGTCCAGGCTTACGGATACGATCTCCGCTTCCTGATCCTCTCCGGGAGAATAGCTGTAGCCCAGCATATATTTTGTGGTACTGTTGGCTTCAAAGGAAATCTCCTGTTCCTTCCCGTCTCTTTCATAGGTCAGCGAAATCCTCTCATCCTGGATCCCGTGAAGGGTTGTATACAGCTCATAATCCCTCCCGATGGAGATGGATTTTCCCTGAAAACTGGTGATGATATCACCCTCCTGAAGCCCTGCTTCAGCTGCCGGAGAATCCTCTTCTACCAGAAGGATCTTTGCCGGGTCATATCCCACCACGCTGGTAATGATCATGGCGAAAAGAAACGCCAGGATGAAGTTAAAGACAGGACCTGCCGCCACCACCGAAATCCTTGCCCAGACAGAAGCCTTGTTAAAGGACCCTTCGCTGGCATCATCATCGTCCTCTCCCACCATCATACAGGAGCCTCCGATGGGAAACAGCTTCAGAGAATATCTGGTCTCTCCTCTCTGCGTGGACCAAAGCCTGGGTCCCATTCCCAGAGAGAACTCTGTAACTGCTATCCCGTTTTTCTTTGCCAGTATAAAGTGTCCCAGTTCATGGAAAATAACAATTACAGAGAACACCAGAATCGCTATAATAATTTTCAAAATCTACCACCTGCTTTCAATCCTCTTGTATACCTCCTGTTCTGTCTGCAGAATTTCCTCCACCTTGGGATCCGGGATCACGGTATGCTCTTTCATAGCTTCTTCAATGATCCTGTAAATATCCAGAAAACCAATTTTTCTCTGAAGGAACAGCGCCACAGCCTTTTCATTTGCCGCATTAAACACCGTGGGCATGGAACCGCCCCTTCTGGATGCCTCCATCGCCAGAGGAAGTCCCCGGAAGGTTTCCATATCCGGATCTTCAAAGGTAATGGAACCCAGCTTTGCGAAGTCCAGGCGCGCCCCGTCCAGGAATTTTCTCTCTCCGCCGTACAGGGCATACTGGATCGGCAGCCGCATATCCGGCGTTCCCAGCTGGGCGATAATGCTGCCGTCTATAAATTCTACCATGGAGTGGATCACACTCTGGGGCTGGACCACCACCTGGATCCGGTCCAGATCCACCCCGAAGAGCCACTTGGCTTCCATCACTTCCAGCCCTTTGTTTACCAGGGTGGCAGAGTCAATGGTGATCTTTTGTCCCATTGCCCAGTTGGGGTGCTTTAAGGCATCCTCCACCCGGATATCCGCAAGCTCTCCTGTCTTCCTTCCTCGGAAAGGACCGCCGGAAGCTGTGATGAGCAGCTTGCTGATGGTCCTGACGTCCTCCCCGTTCAGCGACTGGAAAATGGCGCTGTGCTCGCTGTCCACAGGAAGGATCCGCACGCCGTATTCCTTTGCCAGGGGCATAATGATGTGTCCTGCTGTGACCAGGGTTTCCTTATTGGCAAGGGCAATGTCTTTTCCTGCCTTGATGCCCTCAATGGTGGGACGAATCCCGATCATGCCCACGATGGCAGTCACCAGGATCTCGGATTCCTCCATCGCTGCCAGTTCCAGAAGCCCTTCCATGCCTCCTGCCACCCGGCAGCCGGTATCACGGACCCGCTCTCTTAATTCTTTTGCTTTTTCTTCGTCTCCAACTGCAGCCAGAAGGGGGTGAAACGTCCGTATCTGCTCCTCTAAAAGGGTGATATTGCTTCCCGCTGCCAGCCCTACCACCTGCAGATCCCGGTTTTTGCTGACAATATCCAGCGTCTGGGTCCCGATGGAACCGGTAGAGCCTAATACTGCTATTTTTTTCATCTTCATCTCTATCCTCCGTTTCCGGAAATCCTATAAAAGCACGCTTGCCAGGAAATAAATAAACGGTGATGTGAAAATCACACTGTCAAACCGGTCAAGTATGCCGCCGTGACCCGGTATCAGGGTTCCGTAGTCTTTGATTCCTTTGTTTCTCTTAATGGCAGAAGCTGCCAGATCCCCTACCATGGAGATCAGGGCTCCCACCCCGCAGATCAGGGCATACATCAGGGGCGTATGGGCATCTGCCGGATTGACCCCCGCAATGATCACACAGTAGGCAGCGCCCAGAAGCGCCGCTCCCAGCACACCTCCCACTGCGCCTTCCACGGATTTCTTAGGGCTTAAAACCGGTGCCATTTTATGCTTTCCGATCAGTCGTCCCACACAATAGGCACAGGTATCGCTGCCCCAGGAGCTTAAAAAGATCAGTCCTACCAGCCAGGCTCCCCCTTCCAGGTTCCTGGTCTTATAAATGTAGGAAAGCATCACTGCCACATAGAGCATGCCGAACATGGCTGCCATGATCTGCTCCGCTTGGTATTTGGGATAAGTAAAGACATAGGCGCACATGATCAGCACTAGGGTCAGCATCAGGATCATCATAGAGAGCTCTGCTCCCCTGTCAAAAAAAAGTGCGATATCATAAGCAGCCGCGCCCAGTAAGCCTGCGGTTTCCAAAAGCCCGTACTTTTTTTGATGAATCCCCATCGCCCGGTAAAGCTCCTCCATCCCGATCAGGGAGATGCAGAGAAGAACGGTAAAAAGAACCGGACCTCCTGCGGCAATGGCAGCCACTGCGATGATCACAAGGATGATTCCGGATAAAAGTCTTGTCTTAAACATGGCTCTCCTCCTTTACTCCGCCGTATCTGCGATCCCTCTGATTATATTTTTCAATGGCTCTGGCAAATTCGGCTTTATCAAACTCCGGCCATGCCACATCCGTAAAATAAAATTCCGTATAAGCCAGCTGCCACATCAGGAAATTGGAAAGACGCTCTTCCCCGCTGGTGCGGATCAGCAGATCCGGGTCCGGAAGTCCTCTGGTATCCAGATAATCCGAGATTGTCTCCTCTGTGACTGCCTCCGGTTCCAGCACGCCCTTCTTCACATCTTCTGCCAGGGCTGTCACTGCCCTGCGGATCTCATCCCTGCTGCCGTAATTCAGCGCGATCTGAAAATGGAGTTCATCAAACTGGCTGGAATACTCCTCCAGATCCTTGATCTTCTGCTGCAGGTCCTCATCAAAAGCCGTCGGATCTCCGATGACACGCACCCGCATCTGATTCTCCGCGGCAATCTTTTTGCATTTTTTCATATAATTGCGGAAAAGCTTCATCAGACCGTCTACTTCCTCTTTTGAGCGTTTCCAGTTTTCTGTGGAAAATGCATAGACCGTCAGATATTTTACCCCCAGATCCTTTGCAATACCGCAGATCTTCTCCAGATTTTCACAGCCTTTCACGTGACCGTAAGTCCGCGGCATTCCCTTTTTTTTCGCCCATCTGCCGTTTCCGTCCAGAATAATGGCTACATGGTTTGGAATTACCATAGTATTCTCCTCCTGCGCATAATTGTCCTGACAGGGTAAAAGAGGCACAATACCTTTTGCTTGTATCTGTGCCCCTTCTCATCATCTATCTCTGTTCTTTTTATACTGTCAGAATCTCTTTGGATTTTTCCTCTACTGCTTTGTCGATCTCTTTGACAAATTTATCTGTGGATTTCTGGATCTTATCTTCCAGCTCCTTGATCTCATCTTCGGAAACATCTTGTTTTGCCAGTTTCTTAAAGGCATCGTTGGCATCTCTTCGGATGTTGCGGACAGCTACCTTGGCAGCTTCTCCTTTCTTTTTCACATCCTTTACCAGTTCCTTTCTGCGTTCCTCAGTCAGCTCCGGAAGAACCAGGCGGATCACCTTGCCGTCTGTGTTGGGATTTAATCCCAGGTCAGACATCTGGATGGCTTTGTTGATCTCTTTGATCAGAGATGCTTCCCATGGCTGGATCTGGATCATACGGGCTTCCGGTACGGTAATATTTGCCACCTGCTGAAGCGGTGTAGGTGTTCCATAATATTCTACGGTGAGTTTATCCAGAATATGCGGATTGGCTCTTCCTGCCCGGATGGTGATCAGTTCCTTGTTAAGGTTGTCCAGGGTTTTTGTCATTTTGTTTTCGTATGCTTGGATTCTCTCATCTGTTGCCATTTCTTTTTCCTCCTGAATTATACAAGCACCTTTGTGCCTGTGAATTTACCATGTGCTGTATTGACAATGCTGTTCTCTTCATTTAATCCAAATACCAGCATGGGCATTTTATTTTCCATGCACATAATGGAAGCAGTCAGATCCATCACAGCCAGCTTCTTATCGATCACTTCCTGGATGCTGACCTCATCGTACTTCTTCGCATCCGGGTTCAGCTTGGGATCGCTGTCATAGACGCCGTCCACTGCCTTTGCAAGGAAAATGGTCTCTGCCTCGATTTCCACAGCACGCAGCACAGTAGCTGTATCTGTAGAAAAGTAAGGATGTCCGGTTCCTCCTGCCAGAAATACCACCATACCTTTTTCAAAGTATTTGTTCGCACGATCCTTAGAAAACAGTTTTGTAAAAGAGCCGCATTCAAAAGGAGTCAGAACGCTGGTCTTCATTCCCGCCGCACGGAAAATCTCTGAAACATAAATACAGTTCATCACCGTAGCCAGCATGCCGATCTGGTCCGCCTTGGTGCGGTCAATATTCTCACTGGTGCGTCCTCTCCAGAAATTTCCTCCGCCGATGACGATTCCCACCTGAATGCCTTCATCGACCAGGACCTTTACCTGCTTTGCCACTTCCATGACGGTAGCCTCATCAAAACCGGTCTTTTTAGGTCCAGCCAAAGCTTCACCGCTTAATTTCAGCAATATTCTCTTCATTTATATTAGCTCCTTTATCTATATGGATTGTCCTGCCGCAAAACTGTCCTTTCACAGACATGCTTTCTTTTGCTGCTTTTGACTACAGTATACCTAGAAAAGTGTACGATTTCAAGGAATTTTTCTGAAAAAAGGTAAAAAAGACCTGAGACTGATGTTCCCGGGAAGCAAGCTGTCTGATTCTCTGCCCTCAGCCTTTCCTGTAAAAAAATACAGCACCGGAAAACACCGGTGCTGTGTGATGTTATACACTCTTATGTAACGCTTATAAAGACTGGATCAAAGTCCAGTATCCCTGCAGGAAAATATACAGGACCACGATGGGAAGGATGAAGGTCAGATACACCCGGATCTTCTTGGGGAATTTCAGTCCTTCTCCTGTATTGGCTTCCTTGATAAAATTGTCCCAGCCCCAGCCGTACCGGGTAACACAGAACAGCAGATAAACCAGGGATCCCAGCGGAAGGATGTTGTTGCTTACCAGGAAATCCTCAAAGTCCATGATGCCCTTGCCTAAAATGGTAAAGCTGCTCCAGATGGTATTTCCGAAAATCGCCGGAAGGGATAAAAGGAAGATGGCAATCCCGTTTACCAGCACGGCTTTCTTTACGCTCCAGCCCCAAAGGTCCTGAGCAAAGGAAATAATGTTCTGGAATACCGCAATGATGGTCGTTACCGCGGCAAAGGTCATAAACAGGAAGAACAGAGATCCCCAGAGCCTTCCCAGCGGCATTTCATTAAATACATTAGGCAGTGTCACAAAGACAAGTCCTGGTCCCTCACCCGGATTAATGTCAAAAGCAAAACATGCCGGGAAGATGATCAGACCGGAGATCAGAGCCACACAGGTATCCAGAACCACGATATTCACTGCTTCTCCTGTCAGTCTGCGCTCCTTTCCGATGTAGCTTCCGAAGATTGCCAGAGCGCCGATGCCCAGACTCAGGGTAAAGAAGGACTGTCCCATCGCCGCGAACACCACCTCAGACAGGTTATAGGCAGTCAGCTTTTCAAAATCCGGCAGAAGGTAAAACTTCAGTCCATCGGAAGCGCCCGGAAGCAGGCAGGAATTTACTGCCAGTGCGATCATAAGCAGCAGCAGAATGATCATCATGAATTTGGAGATCTTTTCCACTCCGCTCTGCAGTCCGAAGGAGCATACCAAAAATCCGATCAGTACAATCAATGCCATCCAGAATACCATGGTGGGCAGGTCTGTAGAGATGTCGGCAAAAACAGCGCTGACACCGTCTGGATCCAGCCCCTCAAACTCACCTGCTGCCATCTTGAAAAAGTATGCCAGCATCCAGCCGCCGATGGTGGTATAGAACATCATCAGAAGATAATTTCCCGCCATGCCGAAATAGCGGTAAATGTGCCACTTACTCCCTTTTTTCTCCAGCACGTTAAAGGATGTGGCAATACTTTTCTGGCTTGCCCTTCCCACAGAAAATTCCATGACCATGATGGGAAGTCCCAGTACGATCAGGAAAAACAGATAGATCAGGACAAATGCCGCTCCGCCGTATTTTCCCGTTATATAGGGAAAACGCCAGACATTTCCAAGCCCGATGGCGCATCCTGCGGAGATCAGGATAAAGCCCAGACGTGAGGAAAACTTTTCTCTTTCCATAACATAATACCTCTTCTTTTTTTCTTTTCTGTTCCTCCAAAAAGAAAGAGCCTGCCTTCCGCAGACTCTTAGTATTCCGGAGACAACGTATGAAATATTATACCACCTTCCTATGGTAATCTCAACACTGAAAAGAGGCTTATTTCAACTTTTTGCCTCCGCCTTTTTGCCTTCCGTTTTTTCTTCCGCTTTTTTCCCTTTCAGGCTTTTCCTCTTTCTGCATGGTTCTTTTACCGGCTCTCAATGCTTCCCACGTTTTTAATGAGGACGGAAATCGTTCCGTCCGGATTGGTGATAAACTCGATCCGGTCTTTGTTGTTGTATTCCTCCATGGGAATCTTCAGTTCAATGCCTGTATCGGTCAGCAGGTGCTGTGTAGTAAATTTTTTTGTAGTGGCAGGATTCTGAGGTTCTACACTTGCTTCCTCCAGATGATATTTTTCCAGCTTTTCCTTTACTTCTTCCTTCATCTGGGGATGGTCCTTAAAAATCTTATCCACCACCTGGGGAACCTGAAATCCGCCCTGGCTGGTCAGTTCTTCATTGAGAATGCTTTTGGTTTCCATCCGGACCTCAAACTGCTCGGACTCGTGAAAATACTTTTTCTGTACCTCTGCCACTGCTTTATTGACAATCGCCAGCTTGCTCTTGGAAGAAAGGGAGCCTGCACAATGCAGAAACAGCTTTGAGAAATAATTGGTCTTTACGCCGTTGACCTCATACTTCTTCTCCAGCACCCGCACATACTGAGGCGCTCCCAGATCCAGAAGGGCTGCCTCGGAAAGCTTCTGGGTCTCCCCGGGCAGGATCGCTTTCTGCTTGATGATCTCATTGTTGTTTCCCCAGGGATCCGCGTTGGTCAGATGGGTATAGTAAGTTTTATAATTCATTTTCAGCAGCGCCAGATACCGGTGCTTTTCCACCGTGTATTCCACTGCCAGCAGGTCTGCCGGAGGAATGTCTATGTTCTGGCTCATGATCGTATACAGCTCCTGTGCCAGCTTTCTGGAAGTCTCCAGAAAATCTTCCGTTTTCCATTCCTGTACCAGTGCATAGACGGCAGAATCCTCTTCAAAAGTGCAGCTGCGCACTTCGTCACTGCCGTCAATACGGAAAATATGTGTTTTTAAAAAGTCCGCAAAATCCGAACCTAAATCCAGCGCATTGTCAGAAAGCACCGGCATTCCCAGAGAAGAATCCAGGATATGTACCACTGCCTGCTCGATGCGGATCTCTTCTTTTGTTCCCAGCATTTTTTGTCTCCTTTTTATGTCTTAAAGTTCTTTCCCGTTCATCATACCCTGACAGCAGACAAGAATCAAGACTGTCACTGCCAGATTCATTATAAGCGTTGCCGCAGAAATCAGTGCCATGACCAATGCCAGGTTCCGGCATAGGAAGAACAGAAGTATCCCCGCCAGAGCAGACGGCACTGCTGCCCCTGCCACGATGACCATGCGCAGCAGATTCTCCGCGTAAGCATTGGTGCGGCTTCCCAGCAGGCGCACAGACAGGACGGTTCCTGAGATCAGGATCATCACATATCCCAGGATCATCACCAGCCAGTTCAGAATCTCTCCCGCAGGCATTTTCGTAAACACCCCTGCAAAGACCACCGCTGCCCCTGCCACGACCGAAACTTTCAAAAAGGTGGGAAGGACCACGCAGACCAGCTTTTTAAACGGGCTGTCAGGAATCAGATAGATCTGGTAATTTTTCAGATCCCGCATCATATCCGAATCATTGAGCAGATTGAGCATCCAGAAGATCATCATATAGCAAAACATATAAAAGGTATTGGACGGCAGCACAAACAGGCTGATGAGAAAATAAAGCACAATGAGAAACACATCCTGTCCCCGCAGAAAGTTCCCTGTTTTTTTCATCAGCAGCAGATTTTTGGAAAAAACAGCGCCTGCCCCTTCCCTGAAATCTGCTTTTACCCTCTTTACCTTTTTTAATTCCACCGGCTGGGTGCCGTGTTCTTTTACATTTCTTAGATACGCGGTGACTTCCTGCGCATCCGCGGCAGCCTGTTCCGCAATATCCTTGTCAAACCGCAAAAATGCCGCCGCTGCCGCTATATCAAACACCAGCAGAAGCAAAATTCCAAGAAAGGCTCCTGCCGGGTTTCCTTCTATAAAAGAGTTCATTGCCCATTTTGCCCAGCCGAAGAAAGGAATGTAATAGAATTGTTCTCCCTGGGCAAACGCGAGGAAGCTCTCCTTCAGCTTAAAATCCGTATCCATGCAGGAGAAAAGAAATACCAGACCTGCCGCTGCCAGCAGAAACACCGGGACCACATAGGTCCAGATCCTGTATTTGGGATCCACCAGGCTCCACATATAAATGTAATCATTGACCAGCAGGAAAAAGGTCATCAGCAGCCAGTATACCACTATGGAAAACAGAAGAAAGCGCAGAGGAAAATAGGACGTCATGGAAAGCATGGCAGACATAAAAGTCCCCAGCAGTCCCAAAAGCAGTCCCTGCAGAAAGGTCTGCATCAGAACATATCCGTTGATCTGGCTTCTGCTGTAAGGTCCGGAATAAAGATAGAAGGCATCCGTATCATATACCAGCGCCTTTCTCTTGGATACCAGCGTGCTGACTGCCAGAAGGGCAAGCATGCCGATCCCTGCCAGAAGCGCCAGGTTGGTGCCCACTGCCATGGTTTCTGCCAGGTAATCGGTCTTTGCCATTGCCAAACATGCCGCTACCAGACCTCCGTAAACCAGCAGGATAAAAACCATAAAAAGCGCGGACGTAACTGTGCGGAACTGGTTTCGTATCATCCCCAGATTCTTTCTCACAAACAGATAGGCTAAACCTCTCATGCATCTTCCTCCCTCTTGTCTCCTTGGGTGGTCTCAAAGAAAATATCCTTGAGGGACTCTTCCTTCTCTTCTCCCCTTCGCACCCTGCGCACGATCTTTCCATGGTCCATGATGTAGGCGCAGTCCCAGATCTCGTCCACCACATCGATGATATGGGTACTGATCAGCACAGAAACGCCTTCCTGTTTCATTTCCACCAGAAGCTTCAGCACTGCCTCGATGCTGGCAGGATCCAGCCCCACCATAGGTTCATCCACCAAAAGCGCCTGGGGACGGATCAGCAGCGCCAGCAGCATGCTCAGCTTCTGCTTCATGCCTTTGCTCAGCTCTTTTGCCAGCTTCTGTCTGTGCTCTTTCAGTTCAAAAAGCTCCATGTACTTTTCCCTGGTCTCTTGGTAATCCTTCAGCCGGTAGGCTCTTGCGATAAATTCTGTGGTCTCGTCTACAGTAAGCAGATCATACAGCATGGGAACTTCCGGTATGTAGCCGAACCGTTGCTTCGCTTCAATGGATTTATTTGGGTAGCCGCAAATCTTAATCTCCCCTTTGTAATTTAAAAGATTTGCAATACTTTTAATGGTGGTGGATTTCCCCGCTCCGTTTGGTCCCAAAAGCACTGTGATCTCCCCGGGCAGAGCGGTAAAAGAAATATGGTCTGCTGCCGGTTTGCTGCTCCTGCCGTAAGTTTTTATCAGATTGTTTACCTCGATCATAGCCTTCTCCTTTGAAATCTTTCTTTTGTCCAGTATAGCAGGAAAGCACTTGGGGGTAAAGATTTTTTCTTGTTCCCAAACCACGACTATGCTATACTGTTCCTAAAGGCGCTTTCGGAAAATTTTTCCGAAAGCAGATGACTCACTAAAAAATTTTATGGAGGTCCCTTATGCCAAAGAGAAATGATATTCACAAAATTCTGATCATCGGTTCTGGTCCCATCATTATCGGTCAGGCATGTGAGTTTGACTACTCAGGAACCCAGGCGTGCAAAGCTTTAAAAAGTCTTGGCTACGAAATCGTCCTGGTAAACTCAAACCCTGCCACCATCATGACAGACCCCTCTACCGCAGATATTACTTACATCGAGCCTCTGAATGTAGACCGGCTCACACAGATCATTGAAAAGGAAAGACCCGACGCACTGCTTCCCAATCTGGGCGGACAGTCCGGTCTGAACCTGTGCGAAGAACTGTATCACGAAGGCGTCCTGACCAAATACGGCGTGGAAGTCATCGGCGTGCAGGTAGACGCCATCAGCCGCGGGGAGGACCGCATCGAATTTAAAAATGCCATGGACAAACTGGGCATTGAAATGGCGCGCAGCGCTCCGGCTTATTCTGTGGAGGAAGCGGTACAGATCGCTTCCCAGCTGGGTTATCCCTGTGTCCTGCGTCCCGCTTACACCATGGGCGGAACCGGCGGCGGCATTGTCTACAATGAGGAAGAGCTGAAGAAAGTAGCTGCCAGAGGTCTTGCCGCTTCCCTGGTCCATCAGGTCCTGGTGGAGGAATCCGTTATCGGCTGGGAAGAGCTGGAAGTAGAAGTGGTAAGAGATGCCAACGGAAAGAAGATTTCCATCTGCTTTATCGAAAATATTGACCCTATGGGCGTGCATACCGGAGACTCTTTCTGCTCCGCTCCTATGCTGACCATTTCCCAGGAGGTTCAGGACCGTCTGGAACAGCAGGCACACGCCATTGTAGAATCCATCGGCGTTATCGGCGGCACCAACGTACAGTTTGCTCATGATCCCAAGACCGACCGGATCATCATCATTGAGATCAACCCCAGAACCTCCCGTTCCTCAGCCCTTGCCAGCAAGGCAACCGGATTCCCCATTGCCTATGTATCCGCGCTTCTGGCTGCCGGGCTGACGCTGGATGAAATTCCGTACTGGAAGGAAGGCACCCTGGATCACTATAAACCCTCCGGCGATTACGTGGTAGTGAAATTTGCCCGCTGGGCATTTGAGAAATTCAAAGGCTCCCAGGACAAGCTGGGCACCCAGATGAAAGCAGTAGGCGAGGTCATGTCCATCGGCAAGAACTACAAAGAAGCCCTTCAAAAAGCCATCCGTTCTCTGGAAAAAGGACGCTATGGACTAGGATTTGCCTCCAATTTCCATGAGCTTACCTTAGAGGAGCTGTATCTGAAACTGGCAGAACCTACCAGCGAGAGACAGTTTATCCTGTACGAAGCCATCCGAAAAGGCGCGCCCCTTTCCAAGCTTCATGAAATGACCCACATCAAGCTGTGGTTCTTAGAGCAGATGAAGGAACTGGTCGATCTGGAAGAAGAGATCCTGACCTACAAGGGAAAAGAGCTGCCGGATGAACTTCTCATCCAGGCAAAGAAAGACGGTTTTTCCGATAAATATCTGTCACAGCTTCTTGAGACTGACGAATGGCAGCTGTTCCAGCGCCGGGAAGCCCTGGGCATGGCAGAACGCTGGGATGCGGTTCCTGTCAGCGGCGTGAAAGAACCGGCTTCCTACTATTACTCCACCTATAACGGAGAAGACCTTGCGCCTGTCTCCGAAGGCAGGAAAGTCATGGTACTGGGCGGCGGTCCCAACCGTATCGGTCAGGGTATCGAATTTGACTACTGCTGCGTACACGCTGCCTTTACTCTGCGTGAACTGGGCTTTGAAACTATCATGGTCAACTGCAATCCGGAGACGGTTTCCACCGACTATGATACTTCCGATAAGCTGTACTTTGAACCTCTGACTGTAGAGGACGTCATGTCCATTTATAATAAAGAAAAACCGCTGGGCATCATCGTCCAGTTCGGCGGACAGACTCCTCTGAACATTGCGGCAGAACTGGAAAAAAGAGGCGCCCGCATCCTGGGAACTTCTCCCGCTGTCATCGATATGGCAGAAGACCGTGATCTGTTCAATGCTATGATGCACAAGCTGAACATCCCCATGCCGGAATCCGGTATGGCAGTCAATGTGGAGGAAGCGCTGGAGATCGCTCACCGGATCGGCTATCCTATGATGGTGCGCCCGTCCTACGTGCTTGGCGGAAGAGGTATGGAAGTCGTCTACGATGACGCAATGCTCAGAGACTACATGGCAGCTGCCATCGATGTCACACCGGAGCGTCCCATCCTCATGGATAAATTCCTCCAGAACGCTATGGAATGTGAGACCGACGCCATTTCCGACGGTTCCCATGCCTTTGTGCCTACTGTCATGCAGCACATTGAACAGGCAGGTATCCACTCCGGTGACTCTGCCTGCGTCATTCCGTCCGTGGAGATTTCAGAAGAACACAAGGCACAGATCCGCAAGTACACCACAGCCATTGCCTGCGAAATGGGTGTCGTAGGTCTGATGAATATGCAGTACGCCATCTGTGAAGGAAAGGTCTACGTCCTGGAAGCCAATCCCAGAGCTTCCCGTACCGTTCCCCTGGTATCTAAGGTCTGCAACATCAATATGGCAAACATCGCCACCAAATTAATGACCTATGAACTGACCGGGGAACGTCCGGATGTGACGGCATTCACAGAAAAAGCCCATCCATACTACGGCGTAAAGGAAGCCGTCTTCCCCTTCAATATGTTCCCGGAGGTAGACCCTCTGCTGGGACCGGAAATGCGCTCTACAGGAGAAGTCCTGGGGCTGGGAGAATCCTTCGGCATGGCTTATTACAAAGCAGAAGAAGCTGCCAATTCCAAGCTTCCTTTAAAAGGCACCGCACTGGTCAGCGTCAATAAAAACGACCGTCCAGGCGCACTGGAAGCTGCCAGACAGCTCCACGAACTGGGCTTTAAGATCGTTTCCACAGAGGGCTGCTCCGCATACTTTAATGAAAACGGAGTTCCCTGCGAGACACTGAAAAAGCTTCAGGAAGGACGTCCTAATATCTATGACGCCATGGTCAACGGACAGATCGACCTGATCGTCAATACACCGGCTGGAAAGCAGAGCAAGTACGATGACTCCTATTTAAGGAAAACAGCCATTAATAAGAAGATTCCGTACATTACCACCACCTCTGCTGCCATCGCCAGCGCCAAGGGAATCCGGGCAGTGCTTACCAAAGAGCCGGCTCCGTTAAAATCCCTGCAGGAATACCATAAAAGCCTGGACTGATGTCCCGGCAGATATTTTCCGCTTCTTGTAGCAAGCAGGAAAAATGAACGGCGGATCACGCCGTACTTTGATAAAAAACGGCTGCTGCACAGTCTCTGTGCAGCAGCCTTCTTTAAGGAGTATTACATCAATGTCAGCAAAACATTCTAAAAATTTTCTGTTGCTTTTTATCACCGCAGGCATCTGGGGAATCGCCTTTGTAGCCCAGAGTGTTGCCATGGATTATGTGGGTCCCTATACCTTTAATATGGTCCGCAATTTTCTGGGCGGCGCAGTGCTCATTCCCTGCATCTTTCTCCTCTCCCGGATAAGCGCCCGGCAGGAAGGCGCACCCTCAGCTGCCCCGGACGCTCCCAAAGACCTGCCAAAGGACCTGATCTTAGGCGGCGGGCTCTGCGGCTTTCTCTTATTCGTCTCCACCTCGCTTCAGCAGGTGGGAATTCAGTATACTACCGTGGGAAAAGCCGGATTTATCACCGCTTTATACATTATCCTTGTGCCCATCCTGGGGATTTTCCTGGGAAAGATGCCCGGGAAAAAAATCTGGCTCTGTATCGTCATTGCCCTGGCAGGTCTTTACCTGCTCTGTATGAAAGGCAGTTTTTCTCTCAGCAAAGGAGATTTCCTTGTTCTGATCTGCTCTTTCTGCTTTTCGGTACATATTATGGTCATCGACCACTTTTCCTACCGTGTGGACGGAGTGAAACTGTCCTGCATCCAGTTTTTTGTGTGCAGTCTTTTTTCCGCGGTTCCCATGTTTCTTCTGGAAACACCTCAGATGAAGGATATCCTGGCTGCGTGGCTGCCCATTATCTTTGCAGGTGTCTTCTCCTGCGGCATCGCCTACACCTTCCAGATCTTAGGGCAAAAGGGCACGGATCCTACCATTGCCTCTCTGATCCTGAGCCTGGAATCTGTGGTCTCCGTCCTTGCCGGCTGGATCCTGCTGGGACAAAGCCTCTCTCCAAGGGAGATTGCCGGGTGCGTACTCATGTTCGGCGCCACTATCCTTGCCCAGGTAAATCTGCCGAAGAAAGCCTGAACTTCACTTCAACTCTTTTCCATCATCTTCCATCGGTGCGGCAGTTCTCTTATTCCAGGAGAACCAGCCGCACCGGAGGATCCTTCCACTATGTCAGAAGGACCGGACGCACCGGAGAGCCGTCCAGCCCTTCCATCTTTAAAGGCTGTGCGGCTAGAAAATAATAGCCCGGCGTTACCTCATCCAGCAAAATCCCTTCTAAGATCACCACCTCTGCCTCCAGCAGGATCCGGTGAATGGAGATCTGAGTTTCCCCTTCTCCCACGGTCTGCCTTTCCACACCGATGAGATCCAGCTTTTTCTCTGCCATCACCTGTGCTGCCTCCGGCGTCAGGAGGATTTCTCCTTTGATCAGTAATTTTTTCGTATCCGGATCCAAAAGCTCCCCCATCTGCTTTGCAGACACCGTGCCGGAAAGCTCTGCCACTTTGCACTTTCCTATAGTCTTTTCCAGAGGAATCCGATCTACTCCGTGTTTCTCTCCGAAAAAGTGCCTGGGCGCGTCCAGATGTGTACCGTTGTGGCTTCCCAGCGTCAGCCGGGTAAGATTGCAGACATCGCCCTTTTTTGTTGAATAAAACAATTCCTTCTCCGGCGCCGGATCCCCGGGATACACCGTG
>NHCFC00100__coassemble_1709_pt1 | contig 17630 bp, 13 predicted proteins | sample NHCFC00100__metabat2_low_PE_019 | metagenome-assembled genome bin NHCFC00100
AACAAATCCGGTCTATCCGACCAGTTCTACATAGACTCTGCCGCCACCAGCCGCGAAGAAATCGGCAATCCGCCCCATTACGGCACTGTTCGGAAGTTACAAGAAGCAGGCGTCCCGGTGCTGCATCACCGCGCGGTGCAGATGACCAAAAAAGATTACGAAAAATACGACTTCCTACTGGGAATGGACGACTGGAATATCCGCAACATGAACCGGATCGTGGGAAAAGATCCGCAGCACAAGATTCATATGCTCCTGGATTTCTCCTCACGTCCCAGATCTATTGCAGACCCCTGGTATACAGGAAATTTTGATGTGACCTATGAAGATATCAAAGAAGGCTGTGAAAGTTTTCTTGCATACCTTAAAAAAGAAAAACTGTAATATAATAACGGTACGTTCCTGCATATTTTAGACAGGAATTCCCAAATGTATCTTACGATGCTTCCGAAATGACGATTCTGAACCGTCATTTCGGAAGTCGTAATATACAGATCAGGAAAATAATTCACTCCCTTTTTTCCAGATTTTTGATAGTTTCATACGCCAAAGAGGCGATTTCAGCCGCACCGGAGGCGCTTGGGTGAACACCGTCCAGAGAAAAATAATCCGGATGAAAAGCCGTAGCACGATGAATGTCAATCACTGGAAGCTGTTCCTCTTCTCCGAGATGAATCACAGCATCTGCAATGGTATCTGCAATATCAGACTGGATGTAATAGGGGCGTACCGCAGGAAAATTCTCCGGGTAAACAGTGGCAGGAGTCATCAGGATAATCTGGGGATTGCTTTCTAAAGATCGATAGTGGGAGATCAGATCTCTATAGTCCTTGAGGAAGTTTTCCGTTCCGTTCCAGTAATATGGTTTGGTGTCGTTGGTACCCAGCATGATCAGAACATAATCCGGTTCAAAGTCCGAACTTTTTTCAAAATTTTTGTGATCCCAGTAAGAAAAATTACTGTTTTTTTGAAGAGTATAGCCGCTTGCACCGAAATTTTTAACCAGATATTTTCCGCCCAGAAGCTGCTGCAGCCGGGAAGGATAAGAATTGAGAAAACGATTTTCGATTTTTGCTCCATAAGTAATGCTGTCACCCACACATGCCACACGGATGGAGCAAGAGTCCTGGAAGGCAATAAGGAAAACAGGCGACAGGAGGAAAAGAGACAGAGTAAATAAAAACAAGTAAAAAGTTCGTTTGCGTTTCATGGAATACTCCTTTGTAAAAGATGATAGATTTATTGTAAAGGCTAAAAAGAAAAATTACAAGGCAGAGAAAAAGAAGAGAAAAAGGAGAAAGAGAAGAGGAAAGAAAAAAGTGCAGAATCCCTGCATAGAGAATCGGTGTGTTAATAAATGGCAGAGAAGGAAGAAAAAATAATTCTGAAGAAAAGGAAAAACGGAAGAAATAGTATAGAGGAGTAATTTTTACTGGCTGTAAGAGAGATTAACCATAGATATATTGTAGTAGAAAAAAATAGTAAAAAGCAAACCGTTTAAAAAAGTGAAGAAAAATTAAAGAAGAAAAATAAAGAAAAGAAATACAGCAAGGAAATCAGCATCAAAAAGAAAATAACGGAGATAATATGACCGAGAGAAGAATAAAAGACAACATACAAACAATTTTGGAACAGACACCTTTCTGGAATCGCTTAACTCAAGAGCAGCAAGTGCTGCTGGCAGAAAATTCAAAGGTTATGGAATATGAAGCAGGTGACAGCGTTTATTCAGGTGCACGGGAATGTTTAGGTACTTTTTTGATCCTGGAAGGAATTCTGCGGACCTACCTTCTGTCTGACGAAGGAAAAGAAGTTACCATGTATCGGCTAAGAGAAGGAGATACCTGTGTCCTTTCAGCATCCTGCCTGCTTTCGTCTATTACTTTTGATGTGGAGATCGAAGCACAGACCAGATGCCGTGCACTTCTGATTCCAGCAAGGATTCTCGCAGGTATTACAAGAGAAAATATGTACATAGAGAATTTTATCTATAAAGAGGCAGCGAAGCGCTTTTCTGATGTGGTGGAAGCGCTGGAACAGCTGATGTTCCTAAGTCTTACGCAGAGGATTGTGTCTTTTCTGCTGGATGAATCTGCAAAAAGTAAAAGCAGTTCCATTGTCATGACACATGAAGAGCTTGCCAAGGGAATTGGAAGCGCCAGGGAAGCGGTCAGCAGAATTTTAAAACAGCTGGCAAAGAAGGAATATATTTCTCTTAACCGGGGCGAGATCAAAATTGAAAAAAGAGAGGAACTTTACCGGCTTTTATGAATATTACGGTGAAAATATACCCCCTGTTCAGGAGGAACCTGCGCTTTCGGAATGACGGTTCAGAATTGCCCGAGAAACTTAAGAACCGTCCCGAAAGTTCATACATTTGAATATTGCGGTACATCCGAAAGCTCATGTATTGAAAGTTCAACCGAAATCTTAACTGAAACCCTAACCGAAACCCTAACTGAACCCCTAACCGAAGTCCTAACTGAAATTGTGATAAAATTCTGCTGTTAAAATCCGTCAAAATTCTGCCAAAATTATTCCCAAGATCATCTGTATTTTTCTGAAAAAAGAGGTATAATGTGAGTAAGCGTTATTCAATTACTAACCGTATTGAAAGAATCAGGGGGTATTTACATGGATAATCAATTAGCACTTCTTACACTGTTTGGTTCTTTAGCCGCCCTTCTTTTTGCAGCAGGAAGGGCGAAAAAGGTACTCAGCTTCCCGGAAGGGAATGAGAAAATGAAGAAGATCTCAGCATCCATCCACCATGGAGCCATGGCGTACCTGCGCCGTCAGTACCGGATCCTGATCATATTCTTTACCGGAATGTTTGTGATCCTGCTGGCAATGGCAGCTTTTGGCTTTCTGACCTGGTTTGTGCCTTTTGCTTTTGTGACAGGCGGCTTCTTTTCAGGTCTTTCCGGTTTTGTGGGCATGCAGATTGCCACCCGCGCCAATGCCAGGACAGCGGCAGCCTGCCAAAGCGGGCTGAACAAAGGTTTGACGGTTGCCTTTTCGGCAGGTTCGGTTATGGGATTTACCGTGGTAGGGCTGGGACTTTTGGACATTTCCATCTGGTACCTGCTTCTGCGTCTGGTATTTCACCTTCCTGTGGAAGACATTACCAGCACCATGCTGACCTTCGGCATGGGAGCTTCCAGTATGGCGCTGTTCGCCCGGGTCGGCGGGGGAATTTACACGAAAGCCGCAGATGTGGGAGCGGATCTAGTAGGAAAAGTAGAGGCAGGAATACCGGAAGATGATCCCAGAAATCCGGCAGTGATCGCAGACAATGTGGGAGATAATGTAGGCGATGTGGCAGGTATGGGCGCGGATCTGTATGAATCCTATGTAGGGTCGGTTCTGTCCGCCTGTGCGCTTGGCGTAGTGGCGTTTAATAAGATCGCAGAGGTAGACCGGGTCAATGCAGTGGTGGTTCCCATGCTGCTTGCCGCTGTAGGTGTCCTGGCATCGATTTTCGGAAGTCTTTTGATCCGGACCGGGGAAAGTACCCAGCAGAGTGTGCTTCTGAAGGCGCTTAGAAGAGGGACCAATACCAGCGCTCTGATCATAGCAGCTGCGGCTTTTCCCCTGGTATGGCTGACGCTGGGACGGCAGTTTATCGGCTTTTATTTCGCGATTCTTGCCGGGCTGCTTGCCGGAGTACTGATCGGCTTTTTTACAGAATATTTTACCTCAGATACCTATCAGCCTACGAAAAATCTGGCAGAGAAATCGGAGACGGGATCCGCCACCATCATCATCGGAGGTCTGAGCCTGGGAATGCTTTCTACAGCTCTGCCGATTTTGATCATCGTGGTGTGTGTAATGGCAGCGTATGGTTTCTCCGGAGGTTTCACAGAAGCCAGCAGAGGACTTTACGGCATTGCTCTGGCAGCGGTAGGAATGCTGTCTACGCTGGGAATCACTCTTGCCACCGATGCTTATGGTCCTATTGCGGATAATGCCGGAGGCATCGCAGAGATGGCTGGACTGGATCCGAAAGTGCGCAGGCGAACGGATGCCCTGGACTCCTTGGGCAATACTACAGCAGCTACCGGAAAAGGATTTGCCATCGGATCGGCAGCTCTGACTGCCCTTGCTTTGATCGCATCCTATGTAGAGAAGGTGCAGGAAGTAGGAGGAGAGGGTATCCGGCTGGATATGAGCGTTATGAATCCGGCGGTGCTCTGCGGTATTTTCATCGGCGCCTGCCTGCCGTTTGTATTTGCGGCGCTTACTATGTCTTCTGTGGGGAGAGCAGCGCAGAGCATTGTTGTGGAGGTGCGCAGACAGTTCCAGGAGATTCCGGGACTGATGGAAGGAAAGACAGATGCAGATTATGAAACCTGCGTGGATATCTGTACCAAAGCAAGTTTGAAAGAGATGATCCTGCCTACGGTGCTTGCCATTATCACCCCGATTGTGACTGGGCTGATCCTGGGATACAATGGCGTGATCGGCATGCTGGCAGGAGCTACCGCCACGGGATTTCTCCTGGCAGTGTTTATGTCCAATGCAGGCGGAGCCTGGGACAATGCAAAGAAATATATAGAGGGAGGCGCCCACGGCGGCAAGGGAAGCGACGGACATAAGGCGGCAGTTGTGGGGGATACGGTAGGCGATCCTTTTAAGGATACGTCAGGTCCTTCTATTAACATTCTCATCAAGCTGCTGTCCATGGTTTCCATTGTATTTGCGGCTCTGGTAGTGCAGTTTCACATCTTTTAATTGTTTCTTGGGCAGGTAAAGTTAAGAAGTCCGAAAAGGGCGGGACAGAACCGCAGCCAAAGACCTGGAAAGCAAACGGGTCTTAAGGGTCTGTCCCGCCTGTCTGTGCATAATCCCCTTTTAAAAAAGAGAAAATCATGGTATGATGAACGGCACAGGGAGAAAATGAGTGCGTATAAATTTGACAGGAAGAAAGGAATGCCAATGAATTTAGAGTTTAAAGAGATTACGCCAGATAATATTGCAGAGATGATGCCCTATTATACCATGAGAAAAAACAGGACCTGTGACAGTGTATTTCTGGAAAGCTTTATCTGGAAAGAATTTTATCATGTGAGATATGCGGTCTGGGAAGAGCGGGCACTGCTGTGGCTAATGGAAGAAAAGGGAACCTATTTTTCCGCGATGCCTTTGTGCAGGGAAGAGGATCTGCCGGAAGCCTTTAAAGCCATAGAGAGCTATTTTAATAAGGTGCTGGGCTGCCCTCTGACCATCCATCTCGCAGACGAATATGCAGTAGAATATCTGAAACTTCCGGAAGAGAGTTATGTAGTACAGGAGCAGGAGGATGCCAGGGATTATCTGTATCTGGGAGAGGCATTGAGGAAGCTTTCGGGGAAGAAACTCCATAAAAAGAAAAACCGTCTGAATGCATTTTTAAGAGAATATGAAGGAAGGTATGAGTACCGGAGACTTTGCTGTTCGGATAAGGACGATGTGTGGAAATTCCTGGATAGGTGGAGGATCCAGAAGGGAGAGGATGTGGAGGAGCATCTGGATTATGAGGTGCGGGGCATCCACGATATCCTGAGAAACTGTTCGGACCTGGCAATCCGCATGGGCGGGATTTACATTGACGATAAACTGGAAGCTTTTTCTGTGGGAAGCTTCAACCCTGTAGAAAATATGGCAGTAATCCATATAGAAAAAGCGGATCCGGAGATCCCAGGACTTTATCAGGCAATCAATCAGATGTTTCTGATCCATGAATTTCCGGATGCAGAGTGGGTAAACCGAGAGGATGATCTGGGGATTGAAGGCTTGAGGCGGGCTAAGATGTCCTACCAGCCGGCAGATTTTGCGAGAAAGTACCTGGTAGCCCAGAAAACAGAGGTAAAATAATGAGTCAGAACAGCAAAGAAAAAAAGGATCTGTGCTGGAAAAAATCGGATGTCAGATATCTTTCGGCAGAGGAAAAAAGGCGGACGATCCCTCTGTGGGAATCCTGCTTTCCGGAAGATTCCCGGGAGTTTTTAGAATATTATTATACAGAAAAGACAAAAGAAAACAGGATTGCAGTGATTGAAAAAGAGGGCGAGATCCTATCCATGCTTCACAGGAATCCCTACAGACTTCATGTGAAGGGTCAGATCTGGGAGAGCGATTATCTGGTAGCTGTGGCAACCAGAAAGGACTGCCGGGGCAAAGGTGCCATGAGGGCAGTCCTCACAAAGGTTTTAGAAGATATGAATCGGGAAAAGATGCCTTTCACTTTTTTGATGCCGGCGGCAGAAGGGATCTATACACCTTATGATTTTGCCTTTGTATCAGAGGGAAAAAAATATAAGTTAAAAGAGGAAAACGTGCAGTACGTGCCGGTGGAAAAGACTGAGGAATTAGAGGAAGCGGCGCGCAGAATGAAGGACTGGCTGCAGACGCGCTTTGAAGTCTTTACCGAGAGAAACAAGACCTATGCAGAGCAGCTGAAAAGAGAAGTGGAGAGTGAACACGGACAGCTTCGGCTGCTTTGCCGGGAAGGAAGAACGGCAGGCGTACAGGCTTTCTGGGGAAGCGAAAAGCAGGAGCAGAGACTTCTATACGCACCGGATGAGCTCTGTGAAATACAAGCCGGAAATCCTCTGATCATGGGAAGGATTACAGAACTTCAGACCTTTTTGACAGCATTTTCCTTAAAAAAGAAAGGAAAACTTACAGTGCTGCTGGAAGCAGAAGACCGCTGGATCCCGGAAAACAGCGGGAGATTTCTCTGGGAACTGACGGAAACCTCCAGCAACGTTACCCGGCAAAAGACAGCTCTGCAGGCAGCCGAAGCCCGCAGTCAGGTTTATTTAAGGGCGAAGATCGGACAGCTCGCACAGTGGCTGATGGGATATCGGGAACCGGGAGCGATCTGGACAGATCTGCCGGTGCAGACAAGGGAACAATTAGAACAGATCCAGACCGTACAAGGCGTCTGGATCGACGAAGTTGTATAAAAGGAAAACAGAGAAACGGGAGGAAAAGTATGGACCGAAAGACAAAGATCACAGTAGCAGGTATCGGCGGTGTAGGAGGCTATCTCAGTGCTATGCTGGCGCGCCGCTATGAGCATGTAACCCTTGTGGCAAGAGGGGAGAGGAAAAAGGCGCTGGAGGAACAGGGGATTCATATGAACAGCGAATTTCATGGGGAAATCACGGCAAAACCCTGGAAGATCGTGGAGAAGGCGCAGGAAATCCAGGAAAAACAGGATCTGGTCTTTATCTGCGTAAAGACCTATTCCCTGGAGGAAATCTGCAAAGATCTCCAGGACTGCATCGATGAGCATACCGTAATCCTTCCTGTTATGAACGGTGCAGATACTGCGGAGCGGGCAAGGAAATTTCTGGGCAGGGGACATGTATTGGATGCCGTCATTTACATTACTGCATTTTCCAACCCGGATTATTCTGTTACACAGATCGGACGATATGCGAAGATCCAGATCGGTAAAAAAGAACCGTCACAGGAAGAAAAACAGGCACTGGAGGAGGCATGGACCTGTATGAAGGAGGCAGGCATGGATGTCCACATCAGCCAGGACGTGGAGGCAGCTGTATGGGAAAAATATATTTTTAACTGCGGCTATAATGTGCTGACCACTTACTATATGGAGATGGTAGAAGACCTTCAGGCATCACCGGAGAAATGCAGGGAATTCCGGCAGCTGATGGAGGAAGCTTATGCTGTGTCACAGGCAAAGAAGATCCAGGTCCGGGATGGTTATATTGAAAGTGAATACCAGCGTTTCCTGAGGCTTGATGCAGGTTCTACCAGTTCCTTAAAAAGGGACCGGGAAGCAGGAAAAAGGGATGAACTGGAGACCTTCAGCGGTTATCTGGTCTCAGAAGCGAAGAAGCTGGGCGTACCGGTTCCGCTGACAGAGCGTATGTATGAAAAATTAAGAAGACAGCCGGGACTATAGGGCAGGAAGCAGGCAGCAGGCAGGAAATTTAACAGAAGGGCAAATGGAAGAGAAAAAGAACGAACAGAATATAAAGAACGAACAGAACATAAGGAGGAATCCAAAAAGAAAAATAAAGCAAAAGGAAAATAGAAAGCCGCAATGAAAATAAAAGAAAACAGGGTAAAATAAACGTTGACGTCTGCATTTTCCAGGTGTATAATGTCTCTATTACAAGTTGCTTTCCTACATTAAAGCGCAACGGTTTTAATTAGTAAAGTGATACGGCAGCAGGGAGGAAAAGAAAATGAAATTAAAGAAAATCTTAGCAATGATGATGACGGCAGCCGTAGTTTTTTCAGCGGCAGCCTGCGGAAGTGGAGATACAGAAGGAGACAGCAGCACTGCTGAGAGCACAGACGCTTCTGATACAGAGGAAACCGCAGACAGCAGTGATTCTGACACTGGTTCCGGGGAGACCTATACCATCGGTATCTGCCAGCAGCTGGAGCACGATGCGCTGGATCTGGCTACGAAAGGATTCCAGGAAGCCTGTGAAGAGAAGTTTGGAGAAGGAAATGTACAGTTTGATGTGCAGAATGCGCAGGGTGAGCAGGCAATGTGCGCTACCATCGCCAACAACTTCGTATCGGCAGATGTGGATCTGATCATGGCAAACGGTACACTGCCTTTGCAGACAGCAGCTTCTGCTACTTCGGATATTCCGATCCTGGGAACTTCCATCACAGATTACGGCACAGCCCTTGGTATTGATGATTTCTCAGGCACTACAGGCGTCAATATTTCAGGTACCAGCGATTTGGCGCCTATTGACGAACAGGCAGCCATGTTAAAAGAGCTGGTTCCGGATGCGAAAACCGTAGGCATCATCTATTGCTCCGCAGAGTCCAATTCCAAATACCAGGCTGAGCTGTTCGCAGCTGCTCTGGAGGAACTGGGAATTGCAAGCAAAGAATACACAGCGGCTGATTCCAATGAGATCCAGAATGTTGTTACCAATGCGATCTCAGAGTGTGAAGCCCTCTATGTTCCTACAGACAATACCATGGCATCCAACACAGAAATCATCAACAATATCTGCCTTCCGGCGAAGGTTCCGGTAATCGCAGGAGAGCAGGGAATCTGTTCCGGATGCGGCGTTGCCACGCTGTCCATCAGCTATTATGACCTTGGATACAAGGCAGGAGAGATGGCATACGACATTCTGGCAAACGGTGCGGACGTTACCGCGATGGCAGTGGAATATGCTCCGCAGGTTACCAAGATGTATAATCCTGCGATTTGCGAAGAACTGGGTATTGAAATTCCGGATGATTACGAAGCCATCGAAGAATAAAAAGTTAGATACAAGGCAAAAAGACTGCTGCAGAAAGCGGCAGTCTATTGCTGTCTTATAGAGAAAATGTGAGAAAAGACAGAAGGGACGAAACAATATGATAGTAGAATATTTTTCCTTATTGGATCCCGCGACGCTGATGCGCAGTATGCCGGGAACCGTTGCCCAGGGACTGATCTGGGGAATTATGGCGCTGGGAGTGTACATTACCTTCCGCATTCTTGACTTTGCGGATCTGACGGTAGATGGTTCTCTGGCAACCGGCGGAGCAGTGGCAGTCATGCTGATCCAGGGAGGCATGCATCCGGCTGTTTCCCTGATCTTTGCATTTCTGGCAGGTATGCTGGCAGGGCTGGTGACCGGGCTTCTGCATACAGCTCTGGGCATTCCGGGAATCTTAGCAAGTATCCTGACGCAGATTTCCCTGTATTCCATTAATCTTGGCATTATGGGCAAAGCAAACCAGAGTGTGGGCATTACCCAGCAGAATCTGGTGGCTTCTATCAAGTATGTGTCTGCGGATGACAGCCTGCTCTTTTTTGCCAAGATGATCCTGGGATGTCTGGTTCTGGTGGCAGTGGTTTACTGGTTTTTCGGCACAGAGCTGGGAGCTTCCATCCGTGCTACCGGCTGCAATCCTCAGATGGCAAGGGCACAGGGCATCAATACCAATTATACAAAGGTGCTGGCATTGATGATCTCCAATGGTCTGGTAGGATTAAGCGGCGGGATTTATGCCCAGTATCAAAGCGCTGCAGACGTCAATATGGGAAGGGGCGCTATCGTAATCGGACTGGCAGCTGTTATTATCAGCGAAGTGATTTTTGGAAAGCTGTGCGCAGGGAAAAAGATTGCATTTGCCTATACGCTGGCAGCTGTTTTTGTAGGATCGATCCTCTACTATATGGCATGTTCTCTGGTCATCTGGCTGAGAGTGGACAGTGATTATATGAAGCTGTTCTCAGCGATCGTTGTGGCATTTTTCCTTGCAGTGCCTTATCTGAAAGAGAACTACGCAGGGAAGAACAGGAGGACGAAATAATGGGATACATGCTTGAAATCCAGAATATACATAAGACCTTTAACAAAGGAACCATCAATGAAAAAGTAGCGCTCAACGGAGTGAATCTGAACCTGAACCCCGGAGATTTCGTTACCATTATCGGCGGCAACGGCGCGGGAAAATCCACCACTTTAAATGCCATTGCAGGTGTCTGGGCAGTAGACGAGGGCAAGATCATCGTAGACGGAACAGACATTACCAGACTGTCCGAGCATAAAAGAGCGGTTTATCTGGGAAGAGTTTTCCAGGATCCCATGACCGGGACTGCGGCGACCATGTCTATTGAGGAAAATATGGCAATCGCAGCCAGAAGAGGGGAGCGCAGAGGACTTGGCTGGGGCATTTCCAGAAAGGAAAGAGAAGATTACCGGGAACAGTTAAGGGAACTGGATCTGGGGCTGGAGGATCGTCTGAGCAGTAAAGTCGGTCTGCTGTCAGGCGGACAGAGACAGGCGATCACACTTCTGATGGCAGCTCTGAAAAAGCCGAAGCTTCTGCTGCTGGATGAGCATACAGCCGCCCTTGACCCGAAGACTGCGGCAAAGGTATTGGATATTTCAGATAAGATTATCGTGGAGCACAGCTTAACGGCAATGATGGTAACACATAACATGCGTGACGCCATTGCCCACGGCAACAGACTGATCATGATGCACGAAGGAAGAGTTATTTATGATGTAGCTGGTGAAGAAAAGAAAAAGCTTCATGTATCGGATCTGCTGGCGAAATTTGAAGAGGCAAGCGGAAGCGAATTTGCAAATGACAGAATGATGCTGTCTTAATTAATGATTATGGATCAATGATTATTGTCAAAAATCCCTTAAGCAGATAAGAAAAATAGAAATCTGCTTAAGGGATTTTTTGTATCCGGATCCGGGAGAAAACCTATTGAAAAAATCGGATTTTCCTTTGCTGAAATCGTATGACTCAGCCTTTCTTTTTCCATTTTAATAAAAAAGCGGAATGGATGATCACCAGCACAGAACCAGCGTTGTGGACCAGAGCGCCTGCTACGGGATTCAGGATGCCTGTAATCGCCAGCGCAATGGCGAGAAAGTTCAGCGCCATGGAAAAGGTCAGATTGCACCGGATAGTAAACATCATTCGCCGGGCAAGAAAGAGAAGATGGGGAAGCTGGCAGAGTTCATCATTCACCAGAGCGATATCTGCTGCGTCGATGGCAATGTCACTGCCCACACCGCCCATGGCGATGCCCACAAAGGCTTTTTTCAGTGCAGGAGCATCGTTAATGCCGTCTCCGATCATGCACACCTGCCTGCCGCAGCTTTGCCTCTTTTCAATCCACGCCAGTTTATCTTCAGGCAGACAGCCGGATAAAAATTCATCAATCGGAAGCTTATGGGCAATGGTCTGCGAGGCATTTTTATGGTCCCCGGTTAAAAGAACCGGAGTGATGTGAGCGGCCTTCAGGGCAGAGATCACAGTGCCTGCATCTTCCCTAAGAGTGTCGGAAAGGGCAAGAAATCCCCAGTAAATCCCATTGGCGGCAACATAGATCATTGTACAGCCTGAAGCGAGAGAACGATCGGCTTTTCGGACTTCCGATGGAGGAATTTGAATTTCGTATTCCTGTAAAAGAGCCAGATTTCCAGCTAGGATTTCTCTTCCCTGTACCAGACTTTTTACACCTTTTCCAGGAAGCATCCGGAAAGAATCTGGCTGGGGAATTTCCTCGCCAAAGACCTCTTTGCAGCAGCGTACGACTGCTTTTCCAAGGGGATGCTCTGAGCGAAGTTCTGCTATAGCAGCAGAAAGATACAGTTCTTTTTCGCTCAGATCCTGCCGGGCTGTATGGACGGCAGTTACCTTTGGAGTGCCATAGGTCAGGGTTCCTGTTTTATCAAAGGTGATATCAGATACCTGTGCAAGTCGCTCCAGCGCATCCCCTTCTTTTACCAGGAAACCATGTTTGGCAGCGTTTCCGATGGCAGCCATGACAGCCGTAGGGGTAGCAAGCACCAGGGCGCAGGGACAGAAGACTACCAGGATCGTTACCGCCCGCAGGATTTCTCCGGAAAAGAACCAGGTCAGCGCTGCCGCAGTCAGGGCAATGACTACGATCCAGGTAGCCCAGCGGTCAGCCAGTCCTACGATTTTGGCTTTTCCTGCATCGGCAGACTGCACCAGGCGGATCATTCTCTGAATGGAACTGTCTTCTCCTACACGGACGGCTTTCATGTCGAAGGAGCCGAATTGATTGACTGTACCGCTGGATACTTCATCCCCAGGCCCCTTGTCCACGGGCAGGGATTCTCCGGTCATGACCGCCTGATCCACTGAGGTCTGACCAGATAGAAGGATGCCGTCTGCGGGAATGGTTTCACCGGGAAGTACACGTAGGAGATCCCCTGCCTGTACCAGTTCTGATGGTATGATCTCTTCTTTGCCTCCGGAAAGCCTCCTGGCAGTGCGGGGCGTTAAATGTACCAGCTTTTCAATGCCTGCCCGGGCTTTTGATACTGTGAGATCTTCCAGCAGCCCGCCCAGCTGCATAATAAAGGCAACTTCACCGGCAGCGAAATCCTCCCCTATGATGACAGAGGCGATGAGAGCAATGGATACCAGTACATCTGCCTTAATGTCAAAAGAAGCTGCCAGACCCAGAAAGGCTTCCAGGATGATGGGGATTCCGCATAGAACAATAGCAATCCATGCCAGATCGAAAGAAAAAGGGTTTAAGTCCAGAATACTGCCTAAAAGTGCAAGCGCAGATAGGATAAGGAAAAGAATGTCCCGCCGGGTTCCGCCCCATTCTAAAAGTGTTTCTAATTTTTTCAAAGAAATTCTCCTTTCTTTTTATACCCATAGGGGTATCAGTAGATGAGGATATTATATACCTATAGGGGTATAGGTTGTCAAGAGAAGGAAAGAAAAAAGAATGGAAACGTGAAAGGTTCCATTCTTTTTCAGAGTCTAAGTTAATGCATATTAGCAAATCGTTCCACTGCTTTTGTAAAATTGGCAATGGTCTGATCTGCATCGCCGTGTTCGATCCCGTCCCTGACGCAGTGCTTGATATGGCCTTCCAGGACCACCTGTCCTGCCTTATGGAGGGCAGATTTTGCCGCATTGATCTGTGACAGAATATCTTCACAGGGGACGTCTTCATCGATCATACGGTCAATTGCCTGTACCTGTCCGATGATCTTTTTCAGGCGGCGGTGCAGATTTTCTGAATCCATACATTGTCGCATGGTTCCACCTCCCAGCATTTTCTATACCTGTAGGGGTATCTCTCTCCCCTATTATGAAAGAAAGAAGAAGAGATGTCAAGAACCGAAACAGGTCCTTGACAAGTTTTCCTGAGTGCAGAAGCAAAGGTTCAGGAAGGCTCCTTTTGGCTCTTGGGGCAGAGAAATTTCTCTGTGAATTCTTTCGCCGGGAGAGGGCGGCTGTAGTAATAGCCCTGTCCCAGGTCACAGCCCATAGATTTTAGGAGTTCTGCACTTTCAAGGGTTTCAATTCCTTCTGCGACTGTGGAGATATACAGCTTTTTCGTCAGGGAAATAATTTCCTCGATGATCACCTTCTGGCTGTCATTGTGGGTCAGGGACAGCTCCGAAAGGAAGCCTCTGTCCAGTTTTAATTCGTCGATATGGAGACTTCCCAGGGTATTCAAAGTGGAATATCCGCTGCCGAAATCATCCAACGATATGTGAAATCCTTTTTCCTGCAGCTGGGCGATTCTTGTATTGAGTTCTTCCACATTTTCCAGTGCCAGACCCTCCAGGATCTCCAGGGTGATCAGACTGGGAGGAATCTGGTATTTTTCCGTGATCTTACAGAGATTTTCCACATAATCAGATTCATAAAACAGCAGCTTGGACTGATTGATGGACACCGGGACAGGCTGGATGCCGCTGTCGATCCATTCCCGTATCTGTCTGCACACTTGGTCTGCCATATACAGATCGAGACGGGCACAGAAACCATTCTTCTCAAAAAGAGGGATAAACTGGTCCGGAAAGATGGTCTTTCCTTCCTGGGTCGTCCAGCGTACCAGCGCTTCGGCGCCCTCTAAATTTCCGCTGTCCAGATAAAATTTCGGCTGCAGGAACAGGCGGAATTCCTGGTCCTTTAATGCCTGGTTCATGTGGCTTTCCACGTAATTTTCCAGCTGTTCCTGCTTATGCAGATCCAGATTATAGAACCAGATACTGTTCTGATGGTTTCCCTTTGCTGTGTGCAGGGCAAAGATGGAGTGTGTGATCAGATCCTCACACGTATGGTCTTCGGATTCTTCGCCGGTGCGTATGGCAACGCCGCAGTATAGAAGAATCTGGTAATTGTGCCGGGTGTTCAGGGAGTAGAGACTGATCTGATTCATGATACTATCCAGCCTCTGCTGTATCCTGGTATGGTCCGTTTCCAGAAGGTAGAGAAAGAAGGAGTCACCGGAATCACGGCAGTAATATTCCCGCTCAGACAAGTTCTGCCGGAGTATTTGATTCATATGACGCAGCAGGTCATCTGCCCGGTCTCTTCCGAAAATCTCATTGATAAATTTGAACTGACGGATATTCATGGAAACCACGCTGCACTCTTTGATTTTTTCCAGAGAATCCCGTACTTTCTGTGTGAATCCTGCCAGATTATTGGCGCCGGTCAGCGTATCATGATAGGCGATCTGTCTTAACTGCCGGTTGCTCTGCCGCAGAATCCGGTAGCCGTAAAAGACCAGGAGAACGATCAGCAGAAGAATGCCGAAGAACACCATTCGGGTTGTCAATACAATCTGATAGAAGGTGCTGTTCAGCTGCTGCGTGGTATTTACGCAGAAAAGATACCAGCCATTGATCCCTACCGGATCCAGAAAAACTTTATAATCCTCTCCGTTATATTGAAAACTGGAAAAGCAGCTGGATTCCTGGGATATGGCAGACTTCAGCCGCGTCTTTTCCTTTTCTGTGAAATAGGTTCCTTCATAGATATTTTTTACATCTTTTTTGATGGCACGGCTTTCTGAACGAACCAGAAAGTCTCCGTTTCCGCCGATCATATGAATGTATCCCTGGCCGTTCAGCGCACTTTGGTCGTTCAGGATATCAGAGAAAATTTCAATGCTGTCACTGGCAAGGAGCGCGCCTGCAACCTGACCGTTATCCGCATAAACGGGGATACTGTAAGCGTAAACGGTTTCCTGGAGAGTCTCATCATAAAAAATGCGGGATACAGCATCCTCGCCGTCCCAGGCTTTTTGGATGATCTCCTGGAGTACCTCAGGCAGCGTATTGACAGGGATATCGAGTTCTACCGAATGATTCAAAGTCGCGCGGATACCTGTGCCGGAGGTACTGTAAAAGCCCATCCGGATAAAATGGTTCTGATTATTAGAATCATACAGCTTCTGGGCGAAAGAATCCGTATCCATGGAATCACTGAAATCAAAAAAGCTTTCCAGTGTATGCAGCGTCTGGAAATCGGCATCAAACTGATGGAAAATATAAGTTTTATACTGCTCCACCTCGGATTTCATTTGAGTTTCCGTTGATTCTTCCAGCACTCTTCCCAATGCCGCAGAAACAAGACCGCCGATCAGAAGAATGACCAGACTGATAAAAGCTACAAATAAAGTTAATTTTTTCAGGCGTTTCTGTATAAATTTTTCATTCATCTTAAGTTCCTCTCTGTCCATTCATTTTATAATAAAATAGAGAGTGGGAAAGTGTCAAGATAAAGGAAATGGTAATTTACATTTACAGGGATATGAATCAGGGTTATGACTGGTATACAAATATCAAAATTATATGAAATTTTTGAAAATTTGGATTGACAAAGAAACAATTACAGCATAAAATGAAACCAGCAAAAGCAAAACCGATGAGAAAGAGGAGTAAGCTTTAAAAGAAGTCACAGAGAGCGGCAGATGGTGGGATTGCCGTATGGATTTTATTGCTGAATGGACTTTCGAGGGCAGCCTGAAATGAAAAGAGTAGGCGCTGTCGGGAACCGAACCCGTTATCAATCAGGAGCGTATGTCAGTACGTGAGAAAGTGGACGCAATGTCAAATTGAGTGGTACCGCGATAATAAGATTATGGATTTTATTACCGTCTCAAGCCTTATGGGAAACAGGATTTTCCTATAAGACCTGAGGCGGTTTTTGTCGTATCAGGATCCTGGTTATCCGGAAAATAGATTTGCAGTTTGGCAGACCGGACTCTTTGCAGTGATCGGCTCCTTTGCTTTTGAAAATAAGAAAAAGGAGAAGTAAAGTGATGAAAAAAAGAGTATTAGCAGTAATTTTAGGAGCAGCCATGATGACCGCGGTTTTGGGAGGCTGCGGCAAAGATGAGAAAGGATCTGCAGAAAGTACGGCAGAAAACACAGCAGCAGAAGAAACCTATACCATCGGAATTTCCCAGTTCGCAGAACACGGTTCACTGGATAACTGCAGAGAAGGTTTTCTTGAAGGGCTGAAAGAAGAAGGCATCGAAGAAGGAAAAAATCTGGAGATCAAGATCAGCAATGCGGATTCTGATACCGGAACAGCCGCGCAGATCGCAGAAAGTTTTGTGTCAGACAAGGTGGATCTGATCTGTGCCATTGCAACACCCAGCGCTCAGGCAGCGTATAATGCGGCAAGGAATTCCGGGACCCCTGTGATTTATACTGCGGTGACGAATCCGGAGGAAGCTGAGCTTGCTTCAGAGGATAAGAAACCGGTTGGCGCAGTGACAGGAACCAGTGACCAGCTGCCGGTGGAGGCGCAGCTGAAGATGATCCGAAAGCTGCTTCCAGATGCCGAGACCATTGGTATTTTATATACGACCAGCGAAGCAAATTCTGTGTACAGCATTACCCAGTATGAAAAATATGCAGAAGAGTATGGGTTCACTCTGGAGACGGCAGGAGTCACCAATACCTCAGAGGTTTCTCTGGCAGCAGCAGGACTTTTGGAAAAGGTAGACTGCATCACAAATTTAACTGACAACACTGTGGTAAGCGCACTGCCCACCATCCTGGATCAGGCTGGGAAAAAGAATATTCCGGTATTTGGAAGCGAAATCGAGCAGGTGAAGATCGGCTGTCTGGCAGCAGAAGGCCTGGACTACATCAACCTGGGAAAAGAAACCGGAAAGATGGCAGCAAAGGTGCTGAAAGGGGAAGCACAGGCAGAGGAGCTGGAGTATGAACTGCTGACGGACAGCAGTCTTTATATTAACGAAGAGGTGGCTGCAAATCTGGGAATTACGATTCCGGATGATATGAAGGAAAGTGCGGCAGAGACCTTTACAGAGATTGCCGAAGAATAAAATGCCGGGAAGAAAAAGGCGGCAGCAGGAGGAGAAA
>NHCFC00100__coassemble_1726_pt1 | contig 17206 bp, 12 predicted proteins | sample NHCFC00100__metabat2_low_PE_019 | metagenome-assembled genome bin NHCFC00100
ACTGCTGGAGTTTCTTCTGCTACCGGAGTTTCCTCTACTGCCGGAGTCTCCTCTTCGTCTGCTTCTTCTTTCACAGTTGTTTCAGGCTGTACAGTTTCTTCTGCATCATTGCTGTCTGCTGCTGGAGCTTCCTTGGTGCTGTTGTCTTCAGCTGCTGTATTTTCGGTTGTCTGAGTGGTTTCTTTCTCCTCAGCTTCTGCTGTCTCAGCTGTCTTGCTGGTCTCAGATTTTTCTGCTGTTTTGCTTTCTGACTGCTTCTGAGCTGCTGCCGCTTTCCTTGCGGCTTCTTCCTGCTGCTGGATCTGCTGAAGCTGTGCGTTCTGCTGCTGGATCAGGCTCTTATACTGCTGTGCCTGCTGCTGTGCAGATGCAATCTGTGCTTCATAATCACTGGCGGTCGCCTGCAGGCTGTTCACCTGAGACTGAAGGGACTGCTGCATTCCTTCCTGCTCCTGCTTGGTGCTCTCCAGATCTGCTTTTTCGCCTTCCAGCTGAGTCTCCAGATCAGCTACCTGCTGTACCGTTTCTTTTAACTTATTTAACTCTTCTCTATCGTAGGAATACATCTTCTCTGTATTCTCTGCTGTAGTAAGCATGGAAGCGATACTGTCGGATTCTAACAGCTGCTGTGCCCAGGAACCGTTTGTAGAATTTTCATACATGTACTGGATACGCTTCTTCATTGCTTCGTACTGCTCATCCCGGTCAGCCTCAGCCTGCTTCAGCTCTTCCTGTGTCTGTGCAATGTCTGCTTCCTTTACCTGGATCTGGTCGTCCAGCATATCAATCTGTGTGATCACATTGACTAACTGCTGCTGTGCAGAGCTGATCTGCCCCATCAGAGCGTTCTTCTGGGATTCCAGAGATGCGACAGCTGCCTGTGCCTGTGAAAGTTTATTTTCAGTTGCTGATTTTTCTGCTGCAATTTCATCTTTTCTTGCTGCGGATACCGGCATTGCCTGCATGGCAGCCATAGCAAAAACTAATGAAAGACATAAAAATCGTTTCTTCATTCTGCTTATTCCTCTCTTAATGGTCTCTCTGCTTGGTTCTTTGTTTTGTAATATTTCTGAAATATTTTCCTACATTTCCTGTCCATACTAACACATATTTGGAAGAAATGCAAGGTTATTCCTTAAAATTCTTTAAGAATCCATTACGAGTTAGACCCTCTGTGCACAAAATCACCCCTGGTTGTACGCTGGGAGTTACATTTTTGTTACTATTCCGGCGTAAAAAAAGAACCCGGCTGTTACTGCCGGATTCTTTTCTCTATGTATGGATTTCCTTTTCTTATACAATACGTCTGATGGCGATATAGCTGCGGTACAGGGCATTGGATGTATACTTGATGCCGCCCTGGGGATAAGGCGCGCTGTTGGATGCATGTACAATTCCGCCGTCTCCTGTCAGGATCGCTACATGTCCGGGATATACGATGATATCTCCTGCCTGGTGCTCAGACCAGGAAACTGCTCTTCCGCTTCCTGCCTGTGCGTCACTGGTACGGGGCAGGCTGTAGCCGAAGTGTGCGAATACCTGCTGGGTAAATCCGGAACAGTCGATTCCGTTTGTCAGGCTGTTTCCGCCGTATACATACGGATTTCCGATGAACTGCTCTGCATACGCCACGATCTGTGATCCAGTCGCACTGGAGGAAGATGAGGAGGACGCATAGGATTCGGAAGATACGGTCTCAGTATAAGTACTTTCAGAGGAAGAACTCTGTGTACTTGCTGAAGAGGAACTTCCTGAAGATGAGGAGCTGCTGGCTGCCTGCGCAGCTGCCGCCTGGGCTGCTGCCGCTGCTGCGGCTTCTTCCTGTGCTCTTCTGGCTGCTTCTGCTGCGGCTCTCGCTGCTGCTTCTTCTTCCTGCTGGATTCTCTGCAGCTCTGCGTTCTGCTGTTCGATCAGCTGTCTGTATTCTGCTGCCTGCGCTTCTGCGTTGGCGATCTGTGTTTCATAATCGGAAGCAGTAGCTTTCAGGTTTTCTACCTTGCTCTCCAGAGACTGCTGCATGCCTTCCTGTTCGTCTTTGGCGCTTTCCAGCTCTCCTTTTTCCCCTTCCAGCTTGGTCTCCAGATCGGTAACCTTCTGAACAGTCTCTTTCATTTTCTTCAGTTCTTCTCTGTCGTAATCATAAACTTTCTGTGTGTTCTCAGCTTTGGTCAGCATAGCTGCAATGCTGTCAGACTCCAGAAGGATCTGTGCCCAGGTCTCTCCGCCGCCGTTTTCATACATATACTGGATTCGCTTGCACATTGCAGCGTACTGCTCATCCCGCTCTGCTTCGGCTTTTGCCAGATCTTCTTTTGTCTTTTCAATATCTTTTTCTTTCTCTGTGATTTCATCGGTCAGCATATCAATCTGTGCGATGACACTTACCAGCTCCTGCTGTGTGGTGTCGATCTCGCCCATCAGAGCACTTTTCTTTTCCTCAAGGGCTGCTGCGTTTGCCTCTGCCTGGGAAAGCTTGCTCTCTGTCGCTGATTTTTCTGCCTGGATTTCATCCTTTCTTGCTGCGGATACCGGCATTGCCTGTGCAGCCGTCATAGCAAGGATCAGTGAAAGACATAGGAATCGTTTTTTCATGGTTGTTTATGTACCTTTCTATTTGTGGTATTATGTTTTAAGATTTTATATCTTTTGTAATATTTCTGAAACATTTCTTGTATATCTTATCATACTCTCCCTGCCATTGCAAGTACCAATCACTGGTTTTTAAATTTTTGTTACATTTTACGCTTTACGTGGTAATATACGTAAAACTGCCCGCGCTGTCTGTTTCCCAGACAGTGCGGGCAGTCTTCCATGTCATTCTTTTTTCCTTATTCAAACAGCATTTCTGCCGCTTTGATCAGATATGCAGTATCCTTTACGCCAGCTGTCTCATAAGGGGAATGCATTGCCAGCTGGGCAAGCCCGATATCCACAGCATTTACAGCCACCTGTGTGGTAGAAATATTTCCCAGGGTGGAACCTCCCAGGATATCGGAACGGTTGGTAAAGGTCTGGAAGGGCACTCCGGCTCTCTTACACAGATCCTTGAAGACTGCCGCAGACACTCCGTCCGTGCAGTACTTCTGATTGGCGCTGTGTTTGATCACGATCCCTTCGTTCATACAGGGACGGTTTACCGGATCTGCCTTTTCCCCATAATTGGGATGGACCGCATGGGCATTGTCTGCGGAAACCATGAAGCTTCCTGCCAGTCTGCGCAGATAATCCTCCTGATCCTGTCCCAGACCGCTGTTGATCCTTACCAGTACGTCTCTAAGGAAGGTCGAGGCAGCGCCCTGCTTGGTGCCGCTTCCTACTTCTTCATTGTCCAGCACACAGTGTACGGCAATGTATTTCTCCTTCTTTCCTGCCAGGAATCCTTTCAGGGAGGAAAAAGCACACTGCAGATCATCCAGCCTTGCGGAAGATACAAAGGCTTCTTCAGCGCCCCAGACGGTACCCTCCTGCCGGTTGTATAAGAACAGATCATGTCCCAGGATTTCCTCTTCCTTCACGCCTGCCGCCTCTGCCACGGTTTTCAGAAAGGTGCCTTTGGCAGAGTTCATGCCATAGAGGGGAAGCATATCCTTCTGGGCATTGAATTTGTATCCGTCATTGACTTCCCGGTTCATATGGATGGCAAGGTTGGGGATCATCAGCAGATCCCGGTCCACATCCACCAGTTTGGAAACGATCTCTTCCCCTTCCTTTACCACCACTCTTCCGGCAACGGACAGCGGACGGTCGAACCAGGGCGCGCAGATCATACCGCCGTAGCGCTCCACATTCAGCTTCACATACCTGCCTTCTGCCTCCATCTCAGGATTTTCTTTGATCTTAAAGGTGGGGGAATCGCTGTGGCTTGCCATGATCCGGTAGCCTTTTGCCTCTTCTTTGGGAATGGCAAAGGCAATGAGCGCGGAATCATTTCTGGTCACATAATATTTCCCGCCTTTTTCCAGATTCCACCGGTCTTCTTCCCGAAGCTCTCCATAGCCTTCTGCCTCCAGGATCTCCTTCATGGCAGCCACTGCGTGAAAGCAGGTAGGGCTTTTTTGGATAAATGCCAATAATTCTTCTGCTGTTTCTCTGTACATGTTCTGTCACCTCATCTTCTTATGCTTTGGAACGTTTTGCGATCACCGGCATGATAAAGCCAAGTCCGATCAGTACGAAAGGTGTCACGATGTTCAGCACCAGCTGGAAGGTATCCTCAGAATAGATACCCATGATGCAGGCTGCGGCTGTCACCAGGAAGCACCAGCCTCCGAATACGATGCCGAGGGTTTTGTTCTTTACAAACCGGTATTCTGCATGGAATTTCTCTCCTGCCTTCTTCAGGGCAATGTAAGCTGCAAATACCCACAGATAACGCAGAGGCATACATACAGAGTTTACTTTTACCAGCCATTTTACCAGCACGTCCACGCTCTCGATACCGATAGCAGGAACAATGATCAGAATGGAAACGATCACCAGGACCAGTTTGTGTCCGTTGGTGTAGGTTCCGTATTTGTTCTGTTTGAACAGAGATTTTGGAATGTAGGTCTCGTCTGCATTGTCCAGCAGCATGCGCAGCGGCGCGTCAATGGACAGGATCATAACTGCGAACTGTCCGATCAGATTGGTCAGTGCATAGATCACCACGAAGAAGTCGCCTACATGATAATATTCACCCAGTGTCTGGAACGCATAGTAAGCGCCGTTGGTCATCAGGTCTTCCGGAATGTTGTTGGAATCAAACATCATGCCCAGGGCAATGGTTCCCAGTACGGCACAGATGGTGACCATAATGGCAAGGGAGATCATACCCTTTGAAAAATCTCTGGAAGGATCCTTCATCTTATTTACATACGGTGAGATCTTCTCACAGCCGCCTACCGCAAAGATCAGGATGGACAGGTTCAGGAAGAACTTGCTGTCAAAGGTCGGCATAAAGGTCTTCAAAGACCAGTCGATTTCCAGCACATTGGCTCCGGTAATGGACGGAGCCGCGATCATCATCACGATGAACAGCAGGGACATGATAAACATAGTAGAACCTGCCAGGGAGGTAAGCTTCTTCAGCACGCCGATCCCCCTGGATGCTACCCATACGGCAAACAGGAACAGAGCCAGGCAGATCACTGCCAGGATCCGGATGTTCATCTGGCTGATCCTGGCGTCGCGGAAGATCACCCAGCTGGTAGCAATGACAGAAGCATTCGGCTTCTGGGAAATATAAGGCATATGGACGATCCAGTAGGTCCAGCCTGCCAGATATGCCATTCTTGGGCTGATAGTCTTTAAGATCCAGGAGCTGACGCCGCCGCCGGCATCTTTGAACGCGCTTCCCAGCTCACCTACCATCAGCGCATATGGTACAAAGTAAAGGGCAAATACCAGCGCCCATGCCACGATAGCCCTTAAGCCGCCGTACTCTGAGAATCCGTTGATGACGTTGCCGAATCCCCACACAGTAGAAAAAGCCATGAATGCAAGACTGTACCATAAAATTTTCTTTTCGCTTTGTTGGTTGCTCATCTCTTTTCTCCTTTTTTATTTTTGCAGGATGCAGACTGCTCTGCCTCCTGCCGTTATAATTTGGTATTATACCTCTTATTCCGTCTATGAATAGTCAAAAATCAGTTTTTTTCCAAAATTCCCATAAGGACTTTTTCCGGTGTGATGGGCATTTCCCGGATCCGCACGCCTACAGCGTTGTACACAGCGTTGGCGATTGCCGGGCACGGGGTATTGATCACGATCTCTCCGATGGACTTGGCGCCGAAGGGATGGGACTTCTCATAACTGGGGGCGAATTCCACCCGGATCTTTCCTACATCCTGCCTGGATGGGATCTTATACTGCATAAAGGAATTGTTCCGCATCTGTCCCTTTGCATTGTACTGGATATCCTCATAGAGCGCCATGCCGATGCCCTGGGCAAGTCCGCCTTCGGTCTGGACCCTTGCCAGATTGGGATTGATGGGCGTACCGCAGTCCACCACTGCCGCGTAATCCAGGATGCTGACGGATCCGGTCTCCTGATCCACCTCGATCTCCACTGCCGCTGCCATGAAAGGAGGCGGTGAGATCTTGGAGGATGCGGTGGCAGACGCCTGAAGAGAAGCGTTGTTCCCGCAGGTTCCCTTGACCGCAATGGCTTCCAGGGAGACCTTCTTCTCTCCCTCCAGCTGATAGACTTCTTTTCCGTCAAAATCCACTTCTTCCGGTGTCAATTCCAGCATGGAAGCGCCCAGTTCTTTGATCTTCTCCCGCAGCTCTTCACATGCCCTTGCCACTGCCATGCCGGTCACATAGGTGGTGGCAGACGCATAGGAACCGGAATCATACGGGGATACGTCCGTATCCACACCCCAGGCGACTACGTTGTCAAAATCCGTCTCCAGCACATCTGCTGCCATCTGGGATAAAATGGTGTCGCAGCCGGTTCCCATATCGGTGGCTCCCAGCCCCAGGCTGTAGGAACCGTCCTCTCCCAGCTTGATGGAGGCGCCGCCCACGTCAACGCCTGCAATGGCAGAGCCCTGCATTGCCAGCGCCGCGCCTACGGCTCTCACCTTGCCGTTTCCCATCTCCCGGCGGGGATATTTCTCGTCCCAGCCGATCATTTCCTTTGCCCGCTCCAGGCATTTATCCAGGGTACAGCTGGTCACCCAGGGACTTCCGTCGTAACCGATGAACCTTCCGCCTTCTTTGGTCAGGTTCTTCTCCCGGAATTTCACCGGGTCCATGTGCATCAGCTCTGCCAGCTCATCGATGGCAGACTCCACTGCGAAGATTCCCTGGGTAGCGCCGTATCCCCGGTAGGCTCCCGCAGACATACGGTTGGTGTAGACCACATCATAAGAGAACCGGTAAGCCTCATAGTCCCGGTACAGTCCCAAAGGCTTGTGTCCGGACAGCCCTACCGTGGTGGGACCGTGCTCTCCGAAAGCCCCTGTATTGGACAGGGTATAGATGTCGATCGCCTTTAAATTTCCCTCTTCATCGGCGCCCAGGCGCACCCGCACCTCCATCTCATGACGGGGAGAAGAACAGATCTGGGATTCGTATCTGGAAAAGACCATCTTGGCAGGTCTCTTGGTCTTCAGGGTTACGATCGCCGGATAGACCTCTGCCACAGACGTCTGCTTGGCACCGAAGCCTCCGCCGATCCTGGGCTTGATCACCCGCACATTGGAAGCGCCGATGCCCAGGGCACGTCCCAGGATCCTTCTTACATGGAAGGGAACCTGGGTGGAAGCCACCACGTTCAGCCTTCCGAAGTGATCCAGATAAGTGTAGGCGCGGAAGGTCTCCATCATTGCCTGCTGGTTTGCTTTGGTATGGTAAGTCCGGTCCACTGTATACCTGCAGGATTCTAAGACCTGATCCACGTCTCCCTTGCTCTCCACCCGGGAAGCGCAGAGGTTTCTGTGGTTATCTCCGCCCACAGGCACCTGTGCCAGCCAGTTGTCCTCCGGATGGATCACCACCGGGTTGTCCTTTGCTTCGTGGAAATCCAGGACTGCCTCCAGCACCTGGTATTTGACCTTGATGATCTTCATCGCCTTATCCACGGCTTTCTCTGTCTCGCCTGCCACGATCGCCACTGCATCTCCTACAAAGCGGACCCTCTGGTCCAGGATCAGGCGGTCATACGGGCTCAGTTCCGGATACGTCTGCCCGGCAAAGGTAAAGCGCTGCTGTGGCACATCTTTATAGGTAAGGATACAGACGATCCCCGGCACCTTCTGGGCTGCCTCTGTCTTGATCTCCTGGATCAGCGCATGGGCATGGGGACTCCTTAAGACTTTCACGATCAGACAATCCTTGGGCGCCAGGTCGTCGGTGTAGACCGGCTGTCCTGTCACCAGCGATTTGGCGTCTTTTTTCTGCATAGGCTGATTTACGTATTTCATTGTCCTTTCGCCTCCTCTTTCCCTGTCTTTTTGGATTCCAGGAACTTCAGAATGCTTCTGGTCTGTCCCATAAATCCCGAACACCGGCAGAGATTGCCCGCAAGGTATTCATTGATCTGCTCCTCTGTGGGATCCTTAAGCTCCTTTAACATGGCAAACACATTCATAAGGAAGCCCGGATTGCAGAACCCGCACTGCTCTGCGCCTTCATTTGCCAGAAATTCTCCGAACTCTTCCGCCTCTGCCTGCATGCCTTCCAGAGTCACGACCTTTTTGCCGTCCGCCCGGGCAGCCAGCAGACTGCAGGAAAGCACGGGCTTATCCTCCAAAAGCACGGTACACAGTCCGCAGTTGGCTGTCTCGCAGCCTCTCTTTACGCTGTAGCAGCCATGTTCCCTTAAGAAATCCAGAAGCAGGGTATCCGGATCGGTCTCTGCCTGGATCATTTTTCCGTTCAGCCAGAATTTAATTTCCACTGTCCACACCTCCTGCCTGCTTTAATGCCCGTTTGACCAGAACCTTCACCAGAAGAGTCCGGTACTGGGCAGACGCTCTCATATTGCTTCCTGTCGCCACAGTTTCGGCAGCAAATGCGGCAAATGCCTCTGCTGCCGCCTCTTTCTGCGCAGCGTCCATCTGGGAAAATCCATTTAAGATGCCCTCCCGGTCTTTCACCAGGACTGCCTTTGCCGGACGGGCGCCGACTGCTACCCGTATCCCCTGCTCTTCCACCCCTGCCGCGCAGGTCAGCACCGGGAAATCCGTGCTGGAATTTCTCTGGCTTAAATACACGGCTTTGACGGGTTTCTTCTTTATAATAATGCGCACCAAAATGTCTCTGTCCCGCTTCTTAGCCGCAAACTGCTCCATGGGGATGATCCCGCCTTTATAAAGCTCCGCATAGGAGTCCAAAGCCAGAAACATAGTCAGCACATCGGAAAAGCCGAACCTACCGAAAATGCTTCCGCCAACAGTTGCGCAGTTGCGGAACTGTACGCCTACAATGTGCTTCAGACTCTCCTTGACAGCTCCATTGGTCCATGCGTGGATCCTCTCGTCGGTTTCCAGCGTTCTTAAGGAAGTCATTGCCCCGATCCGGAATTCCTCTTCGGTCTCTTCGATGGTGTCAAGGGAAAGCCCGGACAGGTCGATGACTGTGCTCACGTTCCGGTTTCCCATTTTCAGCCATACCATTCCTCCCAGTACGCAGGCGCTCTTTTTCTGGTTTAACTGATATGCTTCTTCCAGATCTTTTACCTTTACATACTCTTTGATCTTTAACATCTGTATCCCTCTCTGTCAGAGAAAAAGCACTGCCTGATGCAGTGCTCTCCCAAGTTGTTTTCTGTACAAATTCAGTATAACATAGGCATTTTGACAGAAGCAAGCATTTTCTCTTTCCTTTTTTGTAAATCCGTATTAAAATCAAAGGGTAACCATTTACAGGAGATTGAAAAAGAAATATGAAACAGAATACTGATTTAGGAAAAGACCAGGTTCCCATTCTGGTACTGAAGCTGGCAGTCCCTTCCATGATCGCCCAGTTCGTCACCGTGCTCTACAGCATCATTGACCGCATGTTCATCGGAAACATTCCGGGGATCGGGGACACTGCTCTGGCAGGGGTGGGCGTGTGCGGACCTATCGTCACTTTGCTGACCTCCTTCGGCACGCTGATCGGCATCGGGGGTTCCATCCTGATGGCAATGCGCATGGGAGCAGGGAGAAGGAAACAGGCAGAGTCCATCCTTGCCCACAGCTTTGCCCTGCTGGTAGCATTCTCTGCGGCACTGACCGTGCTCTTTCTGCTGACCAAACGGCAGCTGCTCCTGTGGTTCGGCGCAAGCGCCGCAACCCTTCCTTACGCAGACACTTACCTGACCATTTACACAGCCGGCACCTTTTTCGCCCTGATGGCAGTAGGGCTGAACTATTTCATCACCTGCCAGGGGTTTCCCGCAGCAGGCATGATCACGGTCCTCATCGGCGCCCTGACCAACATTGTGCTGGACCCTTTGTTTATCTTTGGTTTCCACATGGATGTGGCAGGCGCTGCCATTGCCACTGTGATCGCCCAGTTTGCCTCCTGCTGCTTTGCCTTTTTCTTCCTTATCGGGAAAAAGGTTCCTGTACGCATTACGCTTCTGCGGAAAAAGATTTTTTCTTCCATGATTGTAAGAAGGATCCTGGCGCTGGGCATTTCGCCTTTCCTGATCCTGGCGACCGACAGCGTGATCCTCATTGTCCTCAACGCCACCCTGCAGAAATACGGCGGCGCTGAAGAAGGGGATATGCTGATCACCTGCGCTACCATCGTACAGAGCTATATGATGCTGATCACCGGACCTATGCTGGGAATCTCCAGCGGGACCCAGGCGGTCCTCAGCTACAATTACGGCGCCAAAGCCGTACACCGGGTCCGGCAGGCGGAAAAAGATATCCTGCTGCTGTGTCTGTGCTTTACCACCATTATGTTTGTGGTATCCAGGATCGTGCCTCAGGCGTTTATCTCTATTTTCACCTCGGAGGCGGAGCTGACGGATCTGTGCGTGTGGGGAATCCATGTGTTTACCCTGATGATCATTCCCTTAAGCTTCCAGTACGTTTTCGTAGACGGGTTTACCGCGCTGGGAAGAAGCCGGACAGCTCTTTTCCTGTCCATGTTCCGAAAGGGCGACTATATGCTGTTTACCCTTGTGCTGCCTGCCTTCTTCGGGGCGCAGAGCGCATTCTATGCCCAGCCCATCGCAGATGGGATCGCCGCAGTGATGTCTACTGCCGCTTTTCTTCTGATTTTTCAGAAACATCTGGAGCGGCGGGCTGCCGCATAACCCTTTCATCAATAGATCCCCGACAAATCCTTTGCCCGGCGGATCCATACAGGAGGATTACCTATGAAAAAATTTTTACTGCTGCTGTTTGTATTAAGCCTCTGTCTCTTCGCCGCCTGCGGGGAAAAGACAGACCGGGAAACGGAGGAGGCAGAACTGGACGCTGTTTCTTCCACCATGAACGGTACTATGACCAAATATACGGGCTCTGAGATCACCATTGAGACCGATGAAGGAACGTCCTACACCTTCGGCTGCGAAAAAGCCCAGATCCAGTGTAAAAACGGGCTGACCCCGGGCAACCAGGTCCAGCTGGTCTATGTGGGCGGCATAGACGGAACCAATACGGATAATGTTCGGGTGCGCAGGATCATTACCTCCGATGACAATACCGGCGTGTGGGAGATTGCCAACGCGGCTGCCGACGGAGTCATCACCCAGCCTCAGGAGGAAGAGACGCCAAAAGAAGCGGGCTATGATACGCCTGCCAGCGGCACTCCTGTGGAGGAAACCAAGGAAACCGCCTGGATCTCCGGCTATGTCAATGTACGCGCCGACGCCCAAAGCGATGGGGAAATTCTGGGAACTCTCTCTCCCGGAGACGAGATCACCGTCACAGGCATCTGCCAGAACGGCTGGATCCGGATCCCCTATAACGGAGGAACTGCCTATATCTGGCAGGACTTCGTATCCTGGTAAACTGCGCCGGATACGGTCCGGCTGCCAAAAACTAAACGTCAAAAACGGCAGCTGCCCGAACCCTGCACTGGTATCTTCTACCAGCGCCGGTCCGGGCAGCTGCCGTTTTTCTCTGCTTTTTTCCTTATAATAATTCAATTCCCGCTTTTTCACAAGCCTTCATCGTCTCTTCATCCCAGATAGATGCCTGCACTTCTCCGATATGGGCTTTCTTTAAGAGAAGCATACAGATCCTGGACTGTCCGATACCTCCTCCGATGGTCAGAGGCAGCTGATTCTCCAGCAGCATCTTGTGGAACATCAGCTCTCTTCTGTCGTCGCATCCTGCTTTGGTCAGCTGTTCGTCTAAGGACTGGGGGCTTACCCGGATGCCCATAGAGGAAATCTCCAGCGCGCACTGCAGAGGCTCATGCCAGAACAGCAGGTCGCCGTTTAATTTCCAGTCGTCATAGTCCGGAGCTCTTCCGTCGTGTTTCTCCCCGGATTTCAGCAGATCGCCGATCTGCATGATAAATACGGTCTTATGCTCTTTTGTATAGGCATTTTCCCTTTCCTTGGGCGTCATGCCCGGATACAGATCCTCCAGCTCCTGGGAAGTGATGAAGGATACCTCCCTGCAAAGCTCTGTGTCCAAATGTTCATACTGGTATTTCACTTCGTCCAGGGCATTGCAGATGGCGCTGACAATGCGGTTGACGGTACTCTTCAGATATTCCAGGTTTCTGTCTTCTTCGGTGATGATCTTCTCCCAGTCCCACTGGTCCACATAGACGGAGTGGAGATTATCCAGCTCTTCATCTCTGCGGATGGCATTCATATCCGTCAGAAGCCCCTTGCCTACACGGAAATCATAGCGGTACAGAGCCATACGTTTCCATTTCGCCAGGGAATGTACTACCTGGGCGCTGGTCTTCGCGTCCGGGATATCAAAGGTTACCGGGCGTTCTACCCCGTTTAAGTCGTCATTTAATCCTGAAAGGGGATCTACGAAAAGCGGCGCTGTCACCCTCTTTAATTTCAATGCCATGCACAGCTTCTTCTGCATCAGATTCTTGATAAAACCAATCGCCTCCTGGGTCTCATAGCTGGATAAACAGGATTGATAGTTTTCCGGTATGTTCACTTTGCCCATGCTGTCTCCTCCATTCTCTCTTCCAAAAAATCTATTCATCATTATATTACAAAGTTTTAGAAATGTAAAGTTTTAAAATCAGAAAGCACTGCCGGACTTTTCTTGTATCGGCAATGCTTTCCCGTTTCTTTTTTCTCTTTCCTTTTTCTTAGTATGTGTATTTCTTATCTGCTTACGCATTCAGCGGATAGCGGTCCGTCAGCCCTTTCACGATCTGGCGCGCCTCTTCCTTGCGGTCTCTGTCTAATACCATGATGGCGATGGCTTCCGCGATCTGATCCATATCCTCTTCGTTCATTCCTCTGGTGGTCACTGCCGCTGTTCCCAGACGCACGCCGCTGGTGACAAAGGGAGATTCCGGGTCATTGGGGATAGCGTTCTTATTGCAGGTGATGTTCACTTCATCCAGGAGATTCTCCATCTCTTTTCCCGTCACGCCGGTTCCTCTCAGATCTACCAGCATCAGATGGTTCTCCGTAGTGCCGGAAACGATCTGAATGCCTCTTTTGATCAGCCCGTCGCAGAGAGCTTTCGCGTTCTTTACGATCTTCTTCTGATACTCTGTATATTCCGGCTGCAGGGCTTCCTTAAAGCAGACCGCCTTGGCAGCGATCACATGCATCAGAGGCCCTCCCTGGATCCCCGGGAAAACTGCCTTATTGAAATTAAATTTCTTGGCGATCTCCGCACTGCTCATGATCATGCCCCCTCTGGGACCTCTTAAGGTCTTATGGGTGGTAGTGGTGGTCACATGGGCATAGGGAATGGGGCTTGGATGAACACCTGCTGCCACCAGGCCTGCGATGTGCGCGATATCTACCATCAGATAAGCGCCTGCCTCATCAGCGATCTCCCTGAATTTCTTAAAGTCAATAATCCTGCAGTAAGCGCTGGCGCCTGCCACGATCAGCTTCGGCTTTGCCTCCAGAGCGATCCTTCTCACTTCCTCATAATCGATCACACCGTCGTCATTGACGCCATAGGGAACGATCTTGAAATAAGCGCCGGAAAAGTTTGCCGGGCTTCCGTGAGAAAGGTGTCCGCCGTGGGCGAGGTTCATGCCCATGACCGTATCGCCCGGTTTCAGCATAGCGAAAAAGACTGCCATATTCGCCTGGGCGCCGGAATGAGGCTGCACATTGACATATTCACAGCCGAACAGTTCTTTTGCCCGCTCCACAGCCAGCCGCTCCACGTTGTCCACGCATTCACAGCCGCCATAGTATCTTTTGCCCGGGTATCCTTCCGCATATTTATTGGTAAGGGGACTGCCCATGGCAGCCATCACTGCCTTGCTGACCCAGTTCTCGGATGCGATCAGCTCAATGTGGGAATTCTGGCGCTCTACCTCCCGGGTAATACAGTCTGCGATTTCCGGGTCTGCCTTTTTGATTTCGTCAAATGCATACATAATTTTTACCTAACCTTTCCTGTCATTCTTTCTGTTAAAGATATTTGTTTGTCCTATAAAGACATTTTGATTATAAAAAAATGCCCAGAGCCGGAATCGAACCAGCGACACGAGGATTTTCAGTCCTCTGCTCTACCAACTGAGCTATCTGGGCGTCTGTACGGCAAGACTGCTGTCTTACGCAACACAGCAATCTTACCATATTTTGTTTTGCATTTCAATACTTTTTTTATTATTTTGAAAATCGTTTTTTACACAACTGTATTTTTAATCAGACCAATTCCTTCAATTCCGCATTCCACTACATCTCCGGGCATCAGAAATCTGGGCGGGATCATGCCCATGCCCACACCGGAGGGCGTTCCCATGGAAATAATGGTTCCCGGCTTCAGCGTCATGCCCTGAGAAAGCTCTGCGATCACATAAGCAATGTCAAAGATAAACTGATCCGTGCTCCCGTTCTGACGCAGCACTTCATTGACCCTGCTCTTAATGGAAAGCATCGGCGGCCGCTGCATCACATCCTCTGTGACAATAAAAGGACCCATGGGGGTAAAGCCGTCCAGGCTCTTTCCGAAATACCACTGTTTGTGCCGGGTCTGTATATTCCGGGCGCTGACATCATTGATCACCGTATAACCGAATACATAGTCATAGGCGTCTTCTTTCCGGACCTGAAAAGCCTCTTTTCCTATGATCACTCCCAGCTCCGCCTCATAGTCCAGACTGTCCACCAGACCCGGATAGGAAGGAATGACATCCCCGTCTCCAGTGGCACGGTTGACCCTTTTAGAAAAATACACCGGATAATCCGGAGCCGTCTCGAAGGTCTCCCTCTTATACCTGGTAGACTCCTTGGCATGCTCACGGAAATTCAGCCCCAGACAGATAATATCCTGACGGGGATGGGGAATGGGTGCGCAGTGGATGACTTTGTCATATTCCATCACCCTGAGGTCCTTTGCATCCTTGGATTTTTTCAGAATCTCAAATTGTTCCGGTGTGATATGCTCGATCAGGTCATTCATATCTTCAAAGAAAAGTCCCAGATCCTCTAATGCAAAAAAGCGCTGAAACGCGCTGGCATAAGTAACTCCCAGTCTCTCTCTTTCTTCTCCGGGAATCTTATATGTGAGTAGCTTCATACCCGCCTCCTGCTGTTCCTTGCCGCAGCGCCTTTTCCGCACACTGCCGCGGCAGATTTTACTTTATTTATGGTATCATACCTTCCGTGAAATTGCCACTAAAATTTTTTTCCGGTTGTGCTATTTTACCAGTTTATGTATAATAAAGAGTTGAAAAAACAATACTACTCCGAAAGCTTTTTCGGAAAGAATCTAAAGGAATGAAAATACCATGAATATAAGAAGACTTATGGCAGTATGGAGCGCCCGTCTCATAAAAACCGCCTGCCGGCTCACAGGCAGACAGGGCGTCACCCTGGCAGGAAAGGCTGCCCTCTCCATCTATCCCCCCATTCTTAAGGAACTGGCAAAAGAAGTAAAGAAAGACATTTTCGTGGTGTGCGGGACCAACGGAAAGACCACCACCAATAACTTACTGGCAGACCTGCTTTCGGCAGACGGGAACAAAGTAATCTGCAACCGCACCGGCTCCAATATGCTAAACGGCGTGGTCTCCGCCTTTGTCCTTGGCGCCGGGCTGAACGGACATTTAAACGCCGACTATGCCTGCATCGAGATCGACGAGGCTTCCACCGTGCGGGTTTTCCCCCATTTTCAGCCGGACTATATGGTCCTGACCAATCTGTTCCGGGACCAGCTGGACCGCTACGGCGAGATCGACATCACCATGGATCTCCTCTCCCGCGCCATGAAAATGGCGCCCCGCATGAAAGTCCTGGTCAACGGCGACGACTCCCTGTCCACCTACCTTGCCATGGACAATGAAAATCCCTGGGCATCCTACGGCATCAGCACCCAGGTCATGCAGGAGGAAAACACTGCGGAGATCCGGGAAGGCAGATTCTGCAAGCGCTGCGGAGAAAAGATGGAGTACCATTTCTACCACTACAGCCAGCTGGGCGATTACTACTGCCCCCGCTGCGGTTTCAAGCGTCCTGTCCTGGACTTTGACGGAACCAATGTAAACCTGAGCGACGGCATTGCCTTTGATGTCAATGGCTTCCATGTCAAAGCCAATTACCGGGGCTTCTATAATGTATACAACATCCTGGCAGTATACGGAGCCGCCTCCCTGGCAGGGGTTTCCCTGGACCGCTTCAATGAGATCCTGGGCAATTACAAGCCTCAGTTCGGAAGAAACGAGCTCTTTGAGATCTCCGGCACAAAAGTCATGCTGAACCTTGCCAAGAATCCTGCCGGCTTTAACCAGAACATCGCCGCGGTCATGACAGATACCTCCCCCAAGGACATCATCATCCTGATCAACGACAACAGTCAGGACGGCACCGATGTGTCCTGGCTCTGGGATGTGGATTTTGACCGCTTAAAAGACGCCGACGCAGCTTCGATTACTGTGTGCGGCCTGCGCTGCCAGGATATGCGCCTGCGCCTGAAATACGTGGACATCCCCTCAGATCTGGAACCGGATATTGAGAAAGCCATCACTGCCAAAATCCAGAACGGCACCAAAAACCTGTACGTGCTGGTAAACTACACCGGGCTGTATTCCACTCACAACATTCTGAAGAAAATGGAGGGCAAGAAATCATGAAAATCACCATCGGACACTTATATCCCGATCTTCTGAATCTGTACGGCGACCGGGGAAACATCCAGTGCATGATGAAGCGCTGCCAGTGGCGGGGCATCGACGCCTCCACGGTGGAATTCCGCTTAGGAGACGCCATTGATTTCTCCGGTCTGGACATCGTCCTTCTGGGCGGAGGCTCTGACCGGGAACAGATGCTGGTCTGCAGCGAACTGAAAAAAATACAGGAAAGCTTTCACGCTTATGTGGAGGACGGCGGCACTGTCCTGGCAGTCTGCGGCGGCTACCAGCTTTTGGGACATTACTATAAAACAGAGGAAGGCACCATAGAAGGTCTTTCCCTGGTGGATCTCTACACCGAACAGGGCAGCCCCAGGCTCATTGACAACATTGTCCTGGAAAACGACCAGTTCTCCCTTCCCATCGTAGGATTTGAAAACCACGGAGGAAGGACGTACATCGGCAGCAACCGGCCTTTCGGAAAGGTCCTGTATGGAAAAGGAAACAACGGAGAAGACGGCACAGAGGGCGT
>NHCFC00100__coassemble_1734_pt1 | contig 17053 bp, 18 predicted proteins | sample NHCFC00100__metabat2_low_PE_019 | metagenome-assembled genome bin NHCFC00100
GGTGTCTATTATACTATTATTTACCGAAAAAGTATAGATTCGTTTTTATTATCTTATCCTTCCCTAATTATTATAGATCCTATGCCTCTTTTCATGCACGGGAAAAGCCAGGGCAGTTTTCATCAAAACCGTCCTGGCTTTTCTTTCCTGTTGTTTTTTGCTTTTTATACTTTAAACGGTCAGTACGAATTTCTTTCCTCCCACCTCCGCCACTTCCAGACAGATGCCGTACAGGCTGCGGAGACTTTCCGGGTGGATCACTTCCCCGGGAGTTCCCTGAAAAGCGACCCTGCCTTCTTTCAGTCCGATCACCTGATGGGAAAAGGAGATCGCCTGGTTGATATCGTGAAGCACCATGACAATGGTAATCCCGTATTCCCGGTTCAGCTTCCGGATCAGCTCCAGGATTTCGATCTGGTAACGGATGTCCAGATAGGTCGTCGGTTCGTCCAGAAATAAGATTTTCGTATTCTGTGCCAGAGCCATGGCGATCCACACTCTCTGGCGCTGTCCTCCGGAGAGTCTGGATACCTCCCGTTCTCTGTACTTTTCCACATTGGTGACCTCCATTGCCCACCAGATCAGCCTTTCGTCCTCCTCGCCTGCCCCCTGCATCATCTTTCTGTAGGGAGTCCTTCCAAAGGAAACCAGGCGCTCTACTGTAATATCATCACTGGAGGTATTATACTGATGAACGATGGAGACTTTCCGGGCAAATTCTCTCAGGCTCAGATTCTGGATATTCCTGCCCGAAAGAAAAATATTGCCCTTTCTGGGATACAGATTTCTGGTCATCAGTGAAAACAAGGTGGATTTTCCGCATCCGTTGGCTCCCAGGATGGTGGTGATCTCTCCTCCCCGTATCTGAAAAGATACCTCTTTCAGCACTTTATTTTTCCCATAGGAGAAAGACAGGTCCCGCACCTCAATGGCAGGCTTCTTTTTCTTCTCATGTGTTTGCATATTTCCTGGACCTCCTTAACAGTAAAATAAAGAAGGGACCTCCCACAACGCTCATGATAATGGAAGCAGAGACCTCGTACGGCGAGGCAATGGTCCTTCCTATGGTATCTGCCAGCAGAAAAGTAAATGCGCCGAAAAGCATGGAAAAAGGAACCAGCACCCTGTGGTCGCTGCCTACCAGGATCCTCCCGATATGCGGCACGATCAGCCCCAGAAAACTTACGGCACCTGCCACCGCAGTAGAGATACTTGCCAACAGTACAGCCACCAGGGAGATTCCTATGCGCAGGGCGTTGACATTGACACCCAGACTCCGGGCAGTCTTGTCCTCCAGGGACAGAAGATTGCATTTCCCTGTCAGCAGAAGCGCCAGCAATAATCCTGCAAGCACATAGGGCACCAGCGTTCTCACATCTTCCCAGGTCTTCATGGTAATGTTTCCATTTACAATGGAAGCTACTCCGGAAGAGGTCCCTCCTGTCATAGAATTCCATGCAGAGGAAAGTCCTGAAAACATTGCCTCTGCTGCCACGCCCACCAGGATGATCCGAAGAGGGCTCAGCCCTCCCTTCCAGGAAAGGCTGTATACCAGGAGAAAGGCGATCACTCCTCCCAGAAAGGCAAACATGGGAATAAAGAAAAACAGGGTCGGAGCAGCAGCCGTGATCACAACGGCGGCAAAGCTGGCGCCGCTGGAGATTCCGATGATCCCGGGATCTGCCAGAGGGTTTTTCAGCACCGCCTGAAAGAGGACACCGGAAACTGCCACCGCCGCGCCGGCAAATACGGAGATCAAAATTCTGGGGAACCTTAAGTCATAAACTGTGGCTGCATTTTCTGTTACGTTCCCGAAAATCCCCTGCAGGATTTCCCAGAAACTTACCTTCAGGCTTCCGATATTCACCGCCGCGAAAAACAGCGCCAGCAGAAGCCCCGTCATCACCGCAAAGGACGCTGCGCGCCTTGCTGTTTTCTTCCTTTTCCTGCTTCTGTCCTGGACTGCTGCGTCATAAATCCCTTCCCCTGCCTCTTCTCCTCTTGCATTTTTTCTCAATCTCATCATTCCTCCTCCGGATAAAGCATGGGCTGCAGTTCTTCCAGGGCTTCCGGATAGCGGAAATTCGCGCTCATTCCAAAAAGCTCATAAGACAGGTCATACACTCTGCCTTCCTGGACTGCATGAAAATGTTTCCAGATATCGTTGGTCTCAAATTCTTCCCGGAACATCTCTGCCACCTGGTCAGGAAGAGCGTGGGCAGCCCGGAGGATCACATCCGGTTCTTTCGTCTTCATATCTTCGGTATTAACCGTAAGAAATTCTTCACTGGTTCCGGCATAGACATTCTCTCCTCCTGCCAGTTCCACCAGACTTCCTACATAGGAATTTTCTGTAGCAATAATATAGGAACCGGGCAGTCCCATCAGGATCATTACCTGGGGAGCTTCTTTCCCCTGGTTCTTTTCCTTATATTCTTCATAAAATCCGGTAAACTCCCGGATCTGGACCTGTGCCTCTTCTTCCCTTCCAAAAATCTCTCCCAGCTCCTGGATCGATCGGTACATTCCCTGCACACTTCTCAGGTTCAGAAATGCCCAGTCTGTGTCAATTGCTTCATACTTGGGCTGCAGATCCGGCTGAAGACTGGAAGGACTTAAGATCCAGTCCGGATCCAGAGAAGCTACGATTTCCATATCCGGACTCATAGCAGTCCCCACCTGGGTTACTTCACTGTATCTTTCCGGAAGCTCTGAAAGGGTACTGCTGCAGATACCTTCCAGATCCAGGTCCAGACGGTCACAGATTTCTGCCACTGCCGGAGAAGTGGCAATGATGCGAGGTTCTGTTCCCATGGCTGCCACTTTACCTTTCGCGGCTTCTACTGCCGCTTTTTCCTGAGGATTCTCGATCTGCAGCAGGGTTTCCACAGACGCTGTCTGAGAATCTGTCTGCCGGGACGAGCCGCTTCCTTCTCCGCTTCTGCAGCCTCCCAATACCGTCAAAAGCAGCAGTGCGGCAAGGCAGAGAACCGGGAAACGAAAAGAATCATATCTCCTGTTATTCCTCATCGTCTTCCCCTCCGCCCCATCTTCTCCAATTCCTGCGGAAAAAGTAGACCACGCCTGCCACAGCCCCAAGCAGAAGCAGACCGGAAACAGTAATGGAGATGGTCAGCACAGCAATCTGGTCTCCCACGCTGCCGTCTGAAGCAGCTTCTGTCTCCTTTTCGGATTCCTGGGCAGTGGAGAGACTCAGTCCCTGGGCTTCGTTAAGTTCTGCTTCCTCTGCCGTGCTGCTTTGGATGGCAGCCGGCGCTTCTATAGAATTCTCCAGTTTCTGTACCGTTTCACTGCTGTTTCCGCCTTCTGTCTCAGACGAAGCCGCTGTCTGCTCTGCACCGTCATTCTTGGTACCGGATGTCTCAGTGCCGGAAGTTTGCGTATCGGTCTGGCTGGCAGCCGTACTTTGTGTATCGGTCTGACCTGAAGCCGTGCTGTTTGACCCCGAGGACTGAGAAGTGTCCGCGGAAGACGCAGGCAGACTGGAGGATGAGGGTGTGACTGCTGCCCCGTTCTGGCTCTGTGAGGCAGAACTGCCGGAAGAGGACGTTCCTGCCCCGGAGGACTGCTGCTGTGCCTGTGCGGCAGCCGCATCGGTGCCGGAAGCAGACGTCACCATAGTGGCGTTCATATCCGTATTGTTTCCCTCTGTAAAATCACTGAGATAGAGATAAAAGATCACATCCCTTCCCATAGGCTCTACATACATACCGCATCGGATCACACAGTTCTCGCTGGGAACCTGGATGCAGACATCATTGGTGGCGCCGTTTTGATCTGTACCGCTGCCGGTAACTCCCAAAGCCGGTTCCGACCAGCCGGAATCCCCCACACTCTGTACCCAGAAGCTGTGATTTGCGGTATAGTCCATCAGGCTCAGGCGAATGGTCAGATAGTACTCTCCGGTGTCTGCCACCTCCAGGATTCCCGTAGGATAGATCACCCCTTCTACCATCCCCTGACCGGTAGCATAATTTCCTTCTCCTGCCGAATCCTCGATCACTCCTGTCACAGGATGGGAATAGCAGGGATGGATCACGCAGGTATACACGGTACCGGAGGCTGCGTAAACAGGAGTCTCTCCAAAGCTTATCCACAAGATCAGGGCAAGCATCATTCCCAGGATTTTCATGGGAATCTTTCGTTTTTCCTTCAGCGCCTTCATGAATTCCTCTTTTCTTCGGTATTTTTCCGATGGGATTTCCAGAGAACTCCTCCGATCAGGATCAGCGCTGCCGCTGCCAGACAGATCAGCTTCTCCACAGGCATTTCATCTCCTGTCTTAGCATTGGAAGCTTTCAGCGAAGAATTTCCACTCAGTGAGGAGCTTCCCAGCCCGGAACCGCTGCTTAATCCGGAACCGCCGCTTAACCCGGAACCTCCTGTCAGGCTGGAACCGCCGTTTAATCCGGAACCTCCCGTCAGTCCGGAGCCGCCGCTTAGATCTGATCCTTTCTCATCGTCCTGAGTTTCTGTCTGATTCTTTTTCTCCTCTGTTTCAGTAAAAGCAGGATCGTTCTCCTGAGTTTCTTTTAATGTACTCCAGTCCAGCGCCAGGAATACCGGCTGTGTCCCGGTTCCTGCTGCAATGGATTCCATGATGGGCACAAATACCTGCAGAGGTACATAGCTGTCTTCGAGAGCTTCCGGAATCATTGCAAAAGTTATGATATCCGGGTAATCGGTCCCATAAGTATCTCGGATCCGGCTGCCGTCTGCCTCTGTCTGATAAGTATCAATGGTCACGTCTTTTGTCTCCCCTGTGGGATTGCCGTACTGATCCAATGAGTATCCTGTCAGGAAATATTTCACATCTCTCAGGTATCCAAGCTGTGTATTGATCTGCAGTCCTTTAAAGTCCATGGTAAGCCAGTAGACGCTATCCTTTACTGTCAGCTTAATCGTATGATTGATCGCGTCGTTTGCCATGGAAAGCGTTTTCTTATCCACTTTTACCATGGTGCCTGTCAGAGAATACACGCCGTCTTTCAGATTCTTATAGTCCAGATCTCCTTTGCCGGAATCCGGATCTTCCGGTTCCTGGTCATCGGGATTTTGATCATCGGGATCCTGGGTGTCCGGATCCTTATTTTCCGGTGTTTCATCGTCCGGATCCTGAGTGCCGCTGCCGGGATCCTGATCATCTGGGTCGGTTTCATATGCCTTTAGGCTGTCCCAGTCTATGTGCAGTCTGGCAACCTGCGTTCCCTGTCCTGCCGCGATAGATTCCATAATGGGCACATAGATTTCTACATAGTTCATGTCCTCGCCCTGTTCCACCGGAATGGATATGACTTTCGGATATTCCTTTCCCTCGGTATTAGGGTCATAGGAAGCAGAAGCCGGGTCATTGTAGGCATCGTGCACACCGGTGAAAGTTTCCAGGACTTCTGCGTCAGAAGCCTGATAACTTACAGGATATTGATACTGGTTATATTCCACTGTGGACATATCTACTTTTTTCAGCCGGTAAAGGTATCCTTCCATACCCGAGATATTCAGAGACTGAAATGCGATTTCCAATGTCATTGATCCATCTTCATGGACTACGACTGCCGCCGGCAGGTCCAGGGCGGAATTGCCCATGGAAAGGGTTGAATTGACCGCATGCCACAGGGCGATGTCTACTGCGTATCTGCCCTCCTTCAGCGTCTCGTCCTGTCCGGGATCCTCTGTGCCGGGATCCTCTGTGCCGGGATCCTCAGGGTCATCCCCAGTCCCGTCACCCGGTTTCTCCTGCCCCGGGTTTTCAGGATCCTCCCCTCCCGGGCTGTCAGGATCTTCTGTTCCCGGATCTTCGCTTTCTTTCTGGTAAGATATGGTAAAGACCGTTGTCCCTGTATAATTTCCAGGCGCGGCAGCAGCCACGTCTTCCCCGGTTATGGTAATATTCCCCCAAAGGATATCCCCCTGGGCTTCCTCTGACGCCATACTCCGCGCCAAGGCGGATGCGCCTCCTGTCCTAAAAAAGCTCTGTGTACCGAAATCATTTGCAAAGGCAAGGGTATGTCTGCCGCTTGTCAGCGTTCCCTCCCCGGGAGCTGTCACCTGAACTTTGCCTGCTGCCTCTGAATCATTGATGACAATTCCATATCCCATCACATTATCTTTGGTGCTGCTGAGCCTTCCCATGGAAAGAGACGCCGGAAGGGAAACAATGTAGTCCGGCGCAGAACTTTCTTCCTCCACGCTTGCCGAAATTTCCATGCTTTTCGTGCTGCCGGAGGCATCCCCCTGTTTGGTCAGGGTATCCCAGTACATGGTGACAATGGTTTTAATATGGAATTTCCCGTCTTCAAACAATACGCCATTGATCTCCCCGTTTAAATTACTCATAGCGGGGACATAAATATACGTACTGTTGTAATAATACTGGCTCATTTCGGAAAGCGGAAAAGATACATCTGTCACTACTGTATACCCGTTCCGTTCTTCTGTATTGCAGGCGGTCCCTTCCAGTGTCAGTTCCTTCTGGGGATCATTGTCCTCATAATAACCGTCAAACCCCAGAATATACATCGGTTCCTGATCTGTACCAGAAACCATGGTGTAGGAAAGCCGCATTTCTCCGTCTTCCGTTACTTCCAGGACAGCCTGGGCAGTCTCTGTCTGCACCAGACTGTGGTCAATCACATCGCTGCGCACCGCCACTGTAATATCATAAGTGCCAGCCTGCGGTTTCTGGGAAGGGACCTCAGCCGGAGTATCCTCAGACATATCCAGTTCCAGGGCATTTCCTACTGCGTTTTTGATCGCCTCGGAAGAATAGGTTGCCCCGGACACAGCATCCACTTCCTTGATGCCCTCTTTATCCGTATCTTTCAGACCCAGGAATCGGTCTGCAATCCCATCAATGGCAGACTGCAGCTTTCCTTTATTTACGTCTGCATACGTTCCCCCGAAATTGTCGCCGGTAATCTCCACATCCGCGATTTTTCCCTCTTCTACGGTAACGGCTGCATGGACGTCATACTCTCCAAACTGCATCACATGGGAAGTGCCGCTTTTGGTATAAGAAGCAGCAGTGCCTGCGGATGCCCCATAGAGATCCAGAGGCTGGCAGAGCAAACCTGCCGCTGTCACAGCAGTCAAAAGCAGGGTGCCGAGTCTTTTTACTGTCCTTTTGTGTCTCATGATCTCCTCCATAAATTTCTTTTCCTATCCTCAGGACGTCAGAAATCCTCATGAACAAAGCGCCTGAGGATTCCTGAATGATCACTATTTTCTCTGTAGGTTTAATTTCCCGCGTAGGTAATGGAGAAGGTTGTTGTTCCGGAATAATTTCCTGCTGCGGCTGCCGCTACATCTGCTGCGCTGACGCCGATCTCACCGGACAGGGATGTCTTTTCTGTATCCTCTGTCACTGTCTGGGTACCAAAGCTGTTGGTAAACGCCAGGTTATTATCTCCACTGCTGAGGCTGCCCTCGCCGGGTGCAGAAACGGAAAGAGTTCCATTCAGATCGGAGGCTGCCACTTCCACATTGTAGGACTGCTTATTATCTGTTTCCGCGCTCAGTTTTCCCATGCCCAAAGATCCGGGAACCGTCACTGTATAGGAAGGCTGAGAAACAGCCGCTTCTACGTCTGCTGTGATCTCCATGCTTTTGGTCTCTTCTGTCTCACCCGCTCCGGCCGCCTGTACGTTAGTTACCTTCACAAAGAAATTCTGTGTGGTGTTCATCACTACATTTACGTATGCGCTTGCCGCTACCGTACCTGCTTCCAGATCGTCCAGGACATCCCGGGGCAGGTCTACGGTAAGCACCTGTGTGGTCAGCTCATCGCCTTCACTGATCCCGAATAAAGCTCCTGCGGTATCGAAAAGTTTTACAGGCTTGGTGTCAATGTCAGACTCTGCTGTATACTCTGTCTCATTTACAGTAAAGGTCACATCCTTGATGGTTCCGTCTGTTCCCTGGTCAGGAAATGATGGTACCGGATAAGCCACATAAAAGGTAAGCTCCGCACCGTCGTCTGTCAGTGTAATGTCTGCTTCATGGGCAAAGATAGGATCGCACATACTATAACTGCCGGTTCCGTTTCCATTCAGGAAATGAATCTCACCTGTATAGCTTCCATTTTCCAGTTCCGCAGCAAAAGCTGTGCTGCACAGCATCGTTCCCAACAGGGCAGCTGAAAGGGTGCCGCTTAAAATTTTTGTCAGTTTCATACTGAACCTCCTTATGTATAATGATAGTTTCTTTATGTTCAGCGCTTATGGCGCAGCAACATCACTCCTGCACCACCAATGTGCAGTTTATTTCCGCACCGTTTCTGGGGGTCATGTCCTCGTCTGCCGTGTAGGTGGCGTACCGGATGGTCAGCGGATATTCTCCTGCTTCCATTTCCTTTTCCAGGGTAATCTCATACAGGGACTGTCCCGGTTTTATCATTTTGGAAGTATAGATCGTCTCATCAGTATCGGGAAGATAAAAGGAAATTTCAAAATATACGTCATTTCCTTCCGGATTCATCAGTTCCACCGAAACATCTTTCGTTCCCGCAGGAATGGTAATGGACTTATAGCCGGGAATCTGGATCCCTGCTTCTGCTCCTGTGGGACTGGATTTCTCCTCTGGTTTTTCCTGGTCTTCCTCAAATTCTACGTCATAATTGGTCACTTCTTTGGGTCTGGTATGCTGCCAGATCAGCACAGCCCCTACAGTCAGGGCCAGAAGCAGGATTCCTGCTGCGATCTTTTTTCTTGTGTTTTTCTTTTCCATCTTTTTCTCCGTAGGTTTCTTTTTTGTTTGTTAGTTTTGACTAACTACTATTCTAAAAATGAACCACTCCTGCGATATGGTTTTATGGAGTGGTTAGTTTTTGCTAACTACAGAAATAATACTATATTCTTTTCTCTGTGTCAATATGATTTTCCATTTTTTTCTAATACTTTTTTCCAGCCTTTTTTCTAACGAAAGTGCATCCGAAAGGAAAAGCTTCTGCTCTCCCGCTTTCCGGATGCACCCTTTTTCTTTAATCTTTCATCTTAGGCTTAAAAACCAAACTGGCAAGATACCCGAAGATCAGCGCCGCGGAAATGCCCACCGCGCTGGCGGTAAAGCCTCCCATGAAAATCCCCAGCACCCCGTCCTGCAGGATCGCTTTCTTGACGCCTTTCCACAGGACATTGCCAAAGCCCAGCAAAGGCACGCTGGCGCCTGCCCCGGCAAAGGATACCAGTTTGTCATAGATTCCCAGGCTCCCCAGCACAGAGCCGGTGCACACCAGAAGCACCATCACTCTGCCCGGAAGCATTTTTGTCTTATCCAGAAGGATCTGCACCAGCGCGCAGATCAGACCGCCTACCCAGAATGCATTGATATAATCCATAGCTGCCTCCTTTAACAATGTTCCACTACCACTGCCTGGGCAATGCCGGGAACGCTTCTTCCCTCATTATAGCTGACCTTGGAGAGCAAAGCTCCCGTGGGCACAAACAGTACCCGCTTCCACTCTCCCTTCTGGACCTTGGGAAGGATACAGGAAGCAAAGACTGCCGCGGAACAGCCGCAGCCGCTTCCTCCGGCATGGGTATCCTGGGTTTCTTTATCAAAGATCTCAATCCCGCAGTCCCTGTGCTGCTTCTCAATGTCATATCCCTTTTCTTTCAGAAGATCAAAGAGGATCTTCTGTCCCACCTCTCCCAGGTCTCCGGTGATGATCCGGTCATAATCCTGGGGAGACCGGGCGAAATCTGTCAGATTCGCCGCTATGGTGTCGCAGGCAGCAGGCGCCATGCAGGCGCCCATGTTCAGGGAATCCTTAAACCCGAAGTCCACGATCTTTCCTGTGGTGATGCCTGTGACCCTGGCTTTGCCTCCCTGGGTCCCCAGGATACAGGCTCCGCTTCCGGTCACGGTCCAGGTGGCAGAGAGGGGTCTCTGGCTGCCGTATCCCAGGGGAAAACGGAACTCCTTCTCGGCTGTGGCGAAATGGCTGGAAGTCACCGCTGCCACATAGTCTCCGTAACCGCCTGCCACTGCCATGGATGCCAGGGACAGCCCTTCTCCCATGGTGGAGCAGGCTCCATAGAGACCATAGACCGGGGTATGGAATCCCAGGATCCCGAAGGAGGAAGCAATGGTCTGCGCCAGCAGGTCCCCGGCATAGATCAGACGCAGCTGCTGCCGGTCGATGCCTGCTTTCGCCAATGCCATAGAGACAGCTTCTTTCTGCAGGGTACTCTCCGCCTCCTCCCAGGATTTTCCTCCGAAAAGCCCGTCCTCTTCCCCGATCTTATCAAAATATTTTCCGAGAGGTCCTTCTCCCTCTTTCTTTCCTACAATGGAGGCTGCCCCAAGGATATGGGGCGCCTGTTCAAATGCTATGCTCTGTTTTCCAACTGTCTGTTTTCTCATACGATCCCCCAAAGATGCAGGAAGTAGTAGATGGTCCCCAGGGCAGCACTGGTCAGTATGCCGTAGAGGATCACCGGACCTGCTATGGTAAATATTTTGCATCCGATTCCGAATACTTGTCCTTCTTTCTGATATTCAATGGCTGGCGCTGCCACGGAATTGGCAAATCCCGTAATGGGCACCAGAGTTCCGGCGCCGCCCCACTTGGCGATTTTCGGATAGAGATTGAACCCGGTTAATACTACACTGAGGAGCACCAGGAGCAGGGAGGTCCAGGAACCGCTGGTCTCTTTATCAAGTCCTGCATTCTGGCAGAAATTCATAATTGCCTGCCCTAAAACGCAGATCAGCCCGCCGCACAAAAAGGCTGCCGCCATATTTTTTGCCAGACTGTGGGCAGGGGTTTTTGTTTTTACATAATCCTCATATTCTTTTGCTTTTTTCTTTTCTTCTTCCTGCTGGGGGGAATTCATATGCTTCACACTCCTTTACAATAGAAAAAATTGAAACAGGCTTCCCAGTACCTTACCTGCCGCTATGGCGAGAACGATCAGCCCCACGCCCTTTTTGATGCCGATCCTCCTTGCCATGATGGCAAATACATTGACCACTTCTCCCAGGGCAATGATCCAGCTGCCTAGGAAGATCCCGAAAAACAATCCGGTAAAAAGCAGCCCCCATCTTCCTAAGGGGAGGTCCATGCCGTACACCGACACCACATTTCCCACAATGCTTCCCAGGATCAGGCAGTCCTCATACAAAAGCAGGTGCTGCGCCGTGTGGGTGATTCCCGCATATCTGGGAATGATCCCAAGCCCGATGATAAATGCCGAAAGGGCGGTGGCTGCAATGGCTCCTCCGCACAGTCCTGTCACCGCTGCAAGAACCTGTCCGTACCACATGGGTCATCCTCCTTTTTGTGTCTTCTTCTTTCCTTCTCTGTATTTCTGGGCAATGAGGGTTTTATTCACATCGTCCTCATAGACCCGCATCTGTACTTCCATAGGGGTGGGATCCTGGGTGATCTTCCCTTTGCCGAAATGATTGAAAAAGAAGATCACGCCCATGCCCACGCCCAGGGAATAGGTAAATTCCAGGATGGTGTGCCCGTTGGAGATTTCCCCGGTCATCTGCCTGTAAAGGCGGAAAAACAACCCGAACGTATTCACATCCGTATTAAAGGTCATAATAGAAAAAGCAGCGCCGAAAAAGGTCACCAGACACACAAAGATGGTTTTTGCCCAGCTTTTCCACAGCTCTCCTGTTTTTTGCTTCTCATAGGTAATGACCAGATTGGCTTCTCCGATGTGGGTCACATCCACGTTTTCTTCTGCCTCTGCCACTGCCCGGGCAAGCTCCAGGGCGGACACCACATATCTGCCCGGCTTCCCGTCAGGGATCTGGAAAACCCTGCGGACCCGGTTGCGGTTCAGCACTTTCGCATTGCTGCAGGTCAGTTTTGCCACATCCTGCAGGTAAATCTCCGGGCTGTGCACCTCCACATTTTTCTCTGTCTGTAGATATAAGATATCGCTCACCTGACAGCCTCCTTCCTGTGGTGCTATCAGGAATTAGTATGCCGCTTTTTCTCTGAAATATTCTCCGGTCCGGATTCCAGATAGTTTCTCATCTGCCCCAGAATCTTTTTCTCCAGTCTGGAGACCTGTACCTGGGACATTCCCATTTTTTCTGCAATGCAGGTCTGGGTCTTTTCCTGAAAGAAACGCAGATAGATCAGTTCCCGCTCCCTGGCATTCAGGCTTCCCAGCACTTCCTCCAGCAGCATCCGGTCCAGGACTTCTTCCTGATGATTCTTTTCCTGGGGAAGACGGTCCTCCAGGGAAATATCCGTGCCATCGCTTTCGTAAATGGTCTTTTGCAGGGATTCCACCTGGGTGACAGATTCCATTGCCATGACCAGTTCTTCCATGGGAAGCGCCAGCTTAGCGGCGATCTCCTCCATGGAAGGCTCCCTGCCCTCCTGCGCCAGAGCTGCTTCTCTTAAGGCATAGGCTTTGGCAGCTGTCTCTTTTAAGGAGCGGCTCACCTTCACCATACCGTCGTCTCTTAAAAATCTTTTGATCTCTCCTGTGATCATGGGCACTGCGTACGTGGAAAACTTTACGTCAAAGGAGCTGTCAAATTTATCAATGGCTTTTAAAAGTCCGATGCTGCCGATCTGGATCAGATCCTCCGCTTCCACGCCCCGGTTGAAAAAACGCCTGGCTATGCTGCGTACCAGTCCCATATTTTTCTCTACCAGTGTATCTCTCGCTTCCTTATCCCCCTGGTGCGCACGCCCGATAAGGGCAAGGATTTCTTCCATACACCCTCCTACTCAAATACAGAACTGTCTCTTTCTATTTTCTTTTTCATGGTCACACAGGTGCCCTGTCCCAGAGACGATTCCACGGTCACCGTGTCCATAAAGGCTTCCATAAAGGCAAATCCCATACCGGAGCGGTCCTGTTCCGGCTTTGTGGTGAACATAGGCTCCATTGCCTTCTCCACATCGGCGATGCCTTTCCCGGTGTCTGTCACCCGCACGGTCAGCTCCCGATCCTGGATGCTGCATTCTACCCGTATCTTCTCCTCCTGGGATTCGTAAGCATGCACGATACAGTTGGTAATGGCTTCGGAAACCGCGGTCTTAATATCTGCCACCTCCTCCAGTGTGGGATTTAACTGAGTGGAAAAGGCTGCCACCGCAATCCTTACCAGCCCTTCGTTGCAGGAACGGCTGTCTACCACCAGCAGCATTTCGTTCTTTGATTCCATGATACTCCCCTCCTATCTCCTGATCTTATTCCAGACGGATTCCTGGCTGATCTCCACATATCTGGATATGCCTGACAATTCCATGATCTTTTTCAGACGGTCGTTTACGTGGATGACGCTGACTGTGCCTCCGCTGTAGCTTAACAGCCGTTTTCTCCCCATGAGCATGCCGATGCCGGAACTGTCCATAAACGTGGTGTCAGAGAAATCAAAGACCAGCTGCCGCACAGTTCCCCGCAAAAGCTCTGCGTCCACCTCTTTTGTCACCTGCTGGGCAAAGTGATGATCCAGCTCCCTGGGTACATAGACGATCAGGCAGCTGCCCTTTTTCTTCATATTTTTTTCCATTATAACCAATCCCCTTTTCCTTTCTTGCGGTGAGCTTCCCTGCAGGAGGCTCCCGGCTGAACCTGGAAGCGTTTCCGGATAAAACAAAAAGGACACATACCTTTTACCGTATGCATCCTTTGCTCCAAGGTTTTTCTTCTGTTTTTTCGGGAGGATCATTCCCCTGTATCCTCTCCTGTTTCCTCTCCGGCATCTTCTTCTCCGGCATCCTGCTGTGTGCCTGTGACGCCGTTTGCCGCCAGATAGTCTCTGGCATCCGAAGCCGCGTTGGTTCCCGGGAAATTATCTATGATCTTCTGGTACCATTGGTTGGCATGTTCTGTGTCGCCCTTCCGGTCATAGGCACGGGCGCAGAAATACATGGTATCGGAATCGCTTTCGCTGATGGCAAGGGCTTTTTCCAGGGAAGAGATGGCAGAATCATAGTCTCCTGCTTCATAGGAAGAAATGCCCTCTTCCTTGTACTGCGCCTGCATGGTGGCGCCGATATCTCCCATAATGGAATCGTACATGCTCTTTGCCTCCACGGACAGATCCTCTGCGCGCACGCTCTCCATGGCATTTGCCGCAGTGGAGTAATTCCCTGCTGTGTATGCCTGCCATGCTTTCAGCAGATTTTCATAGCTGCCGGTCTTATTGTTGGCTGCTGAGATCTGGTCATTGGCTGTATTTACAGACTCTGTGGAAGCATTCATCTGTTCTGTGAGACGGTCCAGCTCCGCAGACTGGGCTGCCATTTTGTCGCTGTACTCCACCACCTTTTTATTTGCCTCTTCGTTGATCTTCTGGGTTCTCGCCGGGACGATGAGGAACCACAGGGCTGCCGCTCCCACCAAAAGTCCGATGATCAGATTGACCAGCGTATTGGTAATGGTCCTTTCTCTGTGCAGCGCCGGCTGGATCACCGCATCGTGGGAAGAGCGGTATACTCTGGAAGCTTCCTTTCTCTCTTCCTCCCGTTCTTTCATGCGGAATCTTGGCTCCAGGTTGGTCGCCCTTCCGGTCTGCGCCTCCACTTCCTTTAAAAACCGCAGTGTGGTAGTGTTGGTCTTGTCGATCTTTGCCGCTGCCTTCAGCTGCTTGCGGGCTTTCTCATAGTCCTCTTCGTGGATGTAGATCAGCGCCAGAAGGTGGTAGCCCTTGATCAGCTTGGGATTGTTGGACAGTACGGATTTTAACTGGATCTTTGCCATGTCTTCATTGCCGCCCCTGCAGTATGCCAGGCATTCGTTGTATTTCCGGATGCTATTGTTGATGGTCTCCAGGCGGTTGGCATTTCTCTGCAGCCTGTCGATGTAGCCCACCGCAGGGTTTCCCTCCGGCAGCATATTCTTGCTGATGACCCACTGGCTTAAGGCTGCCACCACCTCCCCGGTCTCAAAGTAAACCAGTCCCAGAAGATTTCGCGCCTGTATATTCAGCTTATTCATTTTCAGACTCCGCTTCAGGCAGGTGATCGCTCCTGACAGATCCCGGATCTGTGCTTTTTCCAGCCCCTGATTGTAATAAAGGTTGGACAATGCCGCTGCTTTTTTCTGCGCGGTTACACTGCATCCGCATTTCGGACAGTATGCGGACGAGGTAAGCGGCGCGTTGCATTTCATACAATTCATAGTCTTCCCCCTGTTAATCTGAGGTTTGTTTGTTGTCTTTTATCATTTCTTTCAGGATGTCGATCACATCGGTGAGATCCTGACGGTAAATGGCGCCTTCCGCGTCATCCACTTCCAGACAGGGCTGGAATTTCTTCAGTTCTTCTTCATAATTAATCATGCTTTGTCCTCCTTACATAGTCCTTGATCTCCCCTACAAGGTACAGAGAACCTGCCACAAACAGCATGCCCTCCCCTTTTAACTGGCAGGCACAGTCAAATGCCTGGCAGACCTGGGGCACTGCCCGGACGCTTTCGCATCCGTTCTCCCGAAACAACTGCGCCAGCTCCTGGGCGGACTGCTTTCTGCTGCCCTCAATCTCGGTAGTCACCACATGGGCAAAATGCAGACCGGAACAGATCCTGCGTATCATATCCGTATAATCTTTATCTGAAACCGTGGTAAACAGCAGGGTAATAGGACACTGCTGCTGGAAATAGCCCGCGGTCTCCACAAATCTGGCAATTCCATCCTCATTGTGCGCTCCGTCTGCAATGACGCCGGGAAGGATGGTCTCCATCCTGCCCTGCCATCTGGTATGCTCCATGCCTTTCTCCAGGGTCTCTCTGGAAAGACCGTGGACCTCTTTTAATACGCCCATGGTCTCCAGGGCAAGGGCAGCATTCATCATCTGGTATCTGGCGATAAAGGGCACGAAAAGCCCGGTATCTCCATAATGCCGGGAATGGCAGATAAACCGGATCCCTTCTCTGGTATAAGAGGTCATTTCCTGAGATGCTTCTTTGACCTCCCAGCAGGGGGCTTCCATCTCTTCGGCTTTCTTACGGATCACCTGCGCAGCTTCCGGGTCATTTCCGTCATAGATCACAGGCACCCCTTTTTTGATGATGCCGGCTTTTTCCCCTGCGATCTGGGAAATGGTGTCTCCCAGGTACTCCACATGGTCCAGGCTTATGGAGGTGATCACGCAGGCAATGGGATTTCTCACGGAATTGGTGGCATCCAGCCTTCCCCCGAGCCCTGTCTCCAGAACAATATAATCTACCTTTGCCTGCTGAAAGATCAGCATCCCCATAAGGAAGAGAAATTCAAAGTAGGTGGGGTGATAATCCCCCTGGCTTACCAGGCTGTCGGAAAGCTCCTTGACCCTGCAGAAAGCCTCCAGAAATACTTCATCGGAAACCATCTCTTCATTGATCTGGAACCGCTCATTGATCTTCATCAGATGCGGGGAAGTAAAAAGACCGCACTGATAACCGCCCTCTTCCAGCATAGTGGATAGAAAGGCGCAGACGCTTCCTTTCCCGTTGGTACCTGCCACATGGATGATCTTCTTGCCTTCATCTGGGCTTCCCAGCAGATCAAGACATTTTCTGGTATGGTCTAATTTGTTTTTTTTCGTAAATTTCGGTATGTCTTCTATATAATTTACCGCTTCTTCATAGGTGAACAAGCTGTATCCCTCCTGTCTCTTGCCCGGGTCTGCTCTATGCAGGCTCCGGAATATGAAAAGTCACCACTTCTGTTCAGTTCCCGTAAAACTTACGGTCACTTACCATTATAATGAAGTGGTGACAATATGCAAGCAAATTATGTCGCCTGCCTGAAAACTCTTTTTCTTTTTCCTGTTTTATCTGTGCTGTGGGAAGCTGTATTGTGCCATGCTGTACTGCAGGATTCCGGAGAGCGCCCATATGGCTCTGTACAGTATCATTTTACGCGGCATCACTGTTTTCAGCTTCGGCTTCGCCATCTCCCTGCGCAGCACCATCGGCTCCGGCTTCGGTATCGCTTTGCGCAGCGCCGTCGGTTTCGTTTTCAGTATCGCTCTGCCCGGCGCCGTCTGTCCCGGTCTCAGTATTTTCCTGCCCTTCGCTTTCGGTTCCGCTTTCAGCGTTTCCGCTGTCATCTGCGCCTGCGCTCTCTGCTT
>NHCFC00100__coassemble_1739_pt1 | contig 16965 bp, 9 predicted proteins | sample NHCFC00100__metabat2_low_PE_019 | metagenome-assembled genome bin NHCFC00100
GCAGGTGAGAACCCCTGCTTTGCCTGCTTTATGGGAATCCGGTATGTGATCACCAGGGAAGGGCAGGTGCCGGAAGGCTATACTCCAACGGAGCGCTGGGGAGAGTACGTGCTGTCAGAAAATCCCCGGGTGCGACCGGTCTGCTATGGAGCTTACGATCTGATGTCTCTGGAAAGCTTTGAAAAGCTGGAATTTCCGGAAGCCCTGCTGGCGCTGTGCAGCCGCGGGGTGGTCCGGGAGACAGGGGATACGGAAAAGCTCTATTCGCCTGGGTTTTGGCAGGAAGATCCGGAGACCGTCTTCGCAGGGGACGGGGTTGAGAAGCTTCTGAGCCTTCACGGAAAGAAGGAGAGCTTTGGGATTTCTCTGGAAGAACCTCTTTCCGGCAAGGTTCTGATCCTGCAGTTTCAGGTGGAGAGCCAGAACAAAGGGGCTGCAGTGATATCGGTCAATGGGATTAAGAATAAATTATCCTCAGAAAAGGCGCCGTATCCTAATGGGAATCACACCTTTACCTATGTGATGGATACGGGGGATAACCTGAAGGAATTGTGGATAGAGGCGTCAAAAGGAGACTATCGTGTGGAAAACCTGAAAATCTGGCTGGCGGAGGAATCGCTGCTTCATCAGGAAGAAATCAGCATCCCGGAGGCAGAACCGACAGTCTGGGGAAAGGGAGAACTCTTTTTGGGAAACGTGGATATGGAGAAAGACGGTTATTTTATCACTTCTTATCCCTGGCGGGAGGGATATGAGATTCTGGCTGACGGGGAGGCGGTCGAGGGAGAAGCGGTCAATACGGCATTCCTTGGATTTCCATTGGATAAGGGGGAACATCAGATTGAAATATCTTTTGAAGCCCCGGGATACGCAGTGGGGAAATGGATCAGCGCAGGATCCTTTGGGATCTTCGGAGTCCTTTTGCTGTGGGGAGCAGCAGGAAAATACAGAACGGCAGGAAAAAACATCAGAAAAGAGGAAAGGGTCAGGTGAAAAGGATGGAAAAAAGAGAAACGATCAGTGTCATTGTTCCCTGTTACAATGAGGAGGCGTCGCTTCCCCGGTTTTACCGGGAGACAAAAGCTGTGCTGCAGACCATTGACAGCGCAGATTATGAGATGGTTTTCGTAGACGACGGCAGTACGGACCAGACGCTGGGGATATTAAGACAGCTGGCAGAGGAGGACAGCCGCTGCAGGTACGTGTCCTTTTCCAGAAATTTCGGAAAGGAGGCGGGGATGTATGCGGGACTTTCGGAGGCGTCCGGGGATTACTGTGTGATCATGGACGCAGATCTGCAGCATCCGCCGGCATTGCTGGTTCCTATGTACCAGGCAGTGCATGAGGAAGGCTATGACTGCTGCGGGGGAAAACGCTGCGGCAGAGACGGAGACGGGGCTGTGCGCAGCCTCTGCTCCAGGCTCTTCTACAAAATAGGAAAGAAGCTGACGCATATGGATATGTCCGACGGATATGGGGATTTCCGCATGATGAACCGCGCCATGACCGATGCAGTGCTGGAGATGAAGGAGTACAACCGTTACATGAAAGGCATCTATTCTTTTGTAGGATTTCAGACCAAATGGATTGAGTTTGAAAATGTGGAACGGACACAGGGAGAGAGCAAATGGAGCTTTCGCAGTCTGCTGTCGTATGCCGGGGAGGGGATCTTTGCTTTTTCTGCCGTGCCTCTGAAGGCGGCGGGGATCGTGGGAGGTCTGCTGCTGGCTGCGGCGCTGGTTCTTCTCCTCCTGAAACTGGCGGCGGGGATCTTCCGGCTGCCTCTGGCAGATTTTTCGGGAATTGGCATCCTTTTGATCTTTCTTTTCCTGCTCAGTGGTCTGCAGATGCTCTTTTTGTATATCATCGGCATTTACCTTTCCAAGGACTGCCTGGAAAATAAGAAACGTCCGATTTATATTATCCGGGAGAAGAAATAATAACAGTATGAAAAAAGTCAAAAACGGTGTAAAAGTGAAATGTTAAATTTTGCATCAGGCTATTGCCTTTTTATTCTGGTTTGATATAATCGTTCTAACCTGACGCACTTCTGAAGACAGGCGCGGGCAATATGATATGATCTGCAGTTGCAGAAGGGAGGAATGATTTGCCGCAGCAAACGGCATAAATCACATGAACCGTTCAATTAACTTTTTAAAGAGACAGCCTGCAGGACGTCTGATCACCCTTGGGTTTGCTGCTGTGATCCTGTTGGGAACTTTCCTGCTGCTGCTTCCTGTTTCGGTAAGACCGGATACCAGTGTGAGCTTTATTGACGCTCTCTTTACTTCTACCAGCGCGGTCTGCGTTACAGGGCTGATTGCAGTTGATACTTATGATACCTTTACCCCTTTCGGACAGGGTGTGGTGGCATTTCTGATCCAGGTGGGAGGTCTGGGTGTGACTTCCGTAGGCGTAGGGCTGATCCTTGCCGTGGGAAAACGTGTGGGTATGAAAGGGCGTATCCTAGCGCAGGAAGGGCTGAATGTCACCGGCGTAAAAGGGATTGTCCGGCTGGTGAAATCCGTACTGCTGCTGACCCTCTGCTTTGAGGCGGCAGGCGCGGTGCTGAGTTTTGCGGTGTTTATACAGGATTACCCGCTGCCCAGGGCGGTGGGGACCAGTATCTTTCACTCGATCGCTGCTTTTAATAATTCTGGTTTTGATGTTCTGGGAGGACTGCAGAATCTGATTCCCTATGAGTCAAATATCCTGCTGAACCTGACCACCTGTGTGCTGATTTTCTTTGGCGGCATTGGCTTTCTGGTCATATTGGATATCCTAAGGAACAGATCCTTTAAAAAGCTTTCCCTGCACTCTAAGGTGGTGCTCACCACATCCCTGGTGCTTCTTGCGGCAGGAACCCTGCTTTTAAAGGCTGCGGAAGATATGACCTGGCTCAGCGCGTTTTTTCACAGTGTGTCTGCCAGGACAGCAGGATTTTCTACCTGCTCCATGGGAGAGCTTACCAATGCGGGCATGTTTACCCTGATCCTGCTGATGTTTATCGGCGCTTCTCCGGGATCCACCGGCGGCGGTATTAAGACCAGCACCTTTTTTGTGCTGATCCAGTCGGTCAGGAGCCTTGTGACAAAGAAGAATTTCGAGGCTTTCCGCAGATCCATACCGGTTGACAGGATCACCAGGGCGTACGTCATTGCGCTGCTGTCGGTTCTGGTGGTGTGCATCAGCACGCTGCTGCTCTGTATCCTGGAGCCGGACCTGGACTTTGTACAGATTTTGTTTGAAGCCGTGTCTGCATTCGGCACAGTGGGGCTTTCTGCCGGAGTCACCCCAAACCTGTGCGCGGCAAGTAAATTTGTGATCGTTCTGACCATGTTTGTGGGAAGGCTTGGGGCATTTACCCTGTTTTCCATGTGGGTAGACCGTCCCGCGCCTACGGCGCATTATGTGGAAGAATCCATCAGCATAGGATAAAGGAGATAATAGTATGAAGACTTGGAAACCCTCTGCTTTCGGAGTCATCGGGCTGGGGCGGTTCGGAACTGCCCTTGCTATCAGCCTTGCCGAGGCAGGAAAAGAAGTAATTGTAGTGGACTGTAATGAAGATAAAGTAAGGGAACTGCGCCACTATACAGAATATGCTTTTGTCACAGACAATCTTTCAAAAGAAACGCTGCAGGAAGTCGGTATCCAGAACTGTGATACGGTCATTGTCTGCATCGGAGAGAAGATAGATGCCTGTATCCTTACTACTTTAAATGTAGTAAGCCTGGGCGTGCCTCATGTGATCGCCAAAGCCATCAGCAGCGACCAGGGGACTGTCCTGGAAAAGATCGGGGCAGAGGTTGTCTATCCGGAGCGGGATATGGCGCTCCGTCTGGGCAAGCGCCTGGTTGCGGGGAATCATTTCCTGGATTTTATTGCTTTAAATAATGAAGTGGAAATTCAGCAGATCCAGGCAACTGACCGGATTGCGGATTATACGGTAGAACAGCTGGATATCCGCAGAAAGTACGGACTGAACATCATCGCCATCGAAAGCGGCGGGACCACAGAGATCGAGATATATCCCCAGTATCAGATCCGGAAAGAAGATATTCTGGTAGTGATCGGCAAGACCAAGAATATCGCGAAATTTGAAAAAGCTATTGCAGATTAAAAGAAAGACAAAGGAGAAACCCTCCGGCGGGAGCAGGGAAGCAGCAGGTATGCGTCCCGGTTCCCGTCGGAGGGTTTCTTATTTCTATCTAAGATAAGATTTCCTGAATTTTCCGAAATTTCCAATTAAGTAAAAAAAGTGTTGACAGGCTTGACAAAGCGTGATATAGTGAGAAATGCACTATTATGGCAAGTTATGCCTGGAAGTCTACCCCTCTCTGTCACAGCGGCAGGGAAGCAGGGGGTCCCCCTAATGAGGTAAGAAGGACTTCCGCATAAATAAATTAAAACATACAAGGGGTGAAACGTCAATGGAGAAAAACAGAATCCGTTCCGTAACTAATGGTAAGAGCATGAGAATGTCATACCAGCGCCAGAAAGAGGTACTGCAGATGCCGAACCTGATCGAGGTGCAGAAAGACTCTTATCAGTGGTTTCTGGACGAAGGCTTAAATGAAGTATTTGAAGATATATCTCCAATCGCAGATTATAGCGGTAAGCTGAGTTTGGAATTTGTTGGCTTTACTTTGTGTGAAGAGGAAAGGAAATATTCCATCGAAGAATGCAAGGAAAGAGACGCGACATACGCTGCACCTTTGAAGGTAAAGGTAAGATTACACAACAAAGAAAACGGCGAGATCACCACACATGAAATTTTTATGGGTGATTTGCCACTGATGACAGCAACAGGTACGTTCGTGATCAACGGGGCTGAACGTGTTATTGTCAGCCAGTTAGTACGTTCACCAGGTATCTATTATGCGATCGCACATGATAAACTGGGTAAAACCCTTTATTCCTGTACCGTTATCCCTAACCGCGGGGCATGGCTGGAATATGAAACCGACTCCAATGACGTATTCTATGTACGTGTAGACAGAACAAGAAAAGTCCCTATTACAGTATTGATTCGTGCGCTGGGAATCGGCACGAATGCGGAAATCATAGATTTATTCGGTGAAGAACCAAAGATTCTGGCAAGCTTTACCAAAGATACTTCCGAGAGTTATCAGGAAGGTCTCCTGGAATTATACAAAAAGATCCGCCCGGGTGAACCGCTGGCAGTGGAAAGCGCAGAGAGCCTGATCACAAGCATGTTCTTTGATCCCCGCCGCTATGACCTGGCAAAAGTAGGACGCTACAAATTTAATAAGAAATTACTCCTTCGTAACCGTATTGCAGGGCACAAGCTTGCTGAAGAAGTGGTGGATATGACCACAGGGGAGATCATTGCAGAGGCTGGTACCGTTGTCAGCAAAGAGCTGGCTGACCAGATCCAGAACGCGGCAGTTCCCTATGTATGGATCCAGGGCGAGGAGCGCAACATCAAGGTGCTCTCCAGCATGGCAGTTGATATCAGAAACTATGTGGATTTCAGCGAGGAAGAGCTGAAGGATCTGGGTGTGACAGAGCTGGTATATTATCCGGTCCTGGCTAAGATCCTGGAGGAGAACGAAGCAGAGGAAGACATCAAAGACGCCATCCGTCAGGAGATCCATGAGCTGATCCCGAAACATATTACAAAAGAAGACATCCTGGCTTCCATCAACTACAATATGCATCTGGAATACGGCTTAGGAACAGACGACGATATCGACCACTTAGGAAACAGACGTATCCGGGCTGTCGGTGAACTTTTACAGAACCAGTACAGAATCGGTCTTTCCAGACTGGAAAGAGTTGTCCGTGAAAGGATGACCACACAGGATCTGGAAGGGATCTCACCGCAGTCTCTTATCAATATCAAGCCTGTCACAGCTGCTGTAAAGGAATTCTTCGGATCCTCCCAGCTGTCACAGTTCATGGACCAGAACAACCCGTTAGGTGAGCTGACACATAAGAGACGTCTCTCTGCCTTAGGTCCAGGCGGTCTGTCCCGTGACCGTGCCGGATTCGAGGTCCGCGACGTACATTATTCCCATTACGGAAGAATGTGTCCGATCGAAACACCTGAAGGTCCTAACATCGGTCTGATCAACTCCCTTGCATCCTACGCAAGGATCAATGAGTACGGATTTGTAGAGGCTCCGTACAGAAAGATCGATAAATCCGATCCGAAAAACCCAAGGGTAACGGACGAAGTTGTCTATATGACAGCAGACGAAGAGGATAATTACCATGTAGCGCAGGCGAATGAGCCTCTGGATGCAGACGGACATTTTGTTCATAAGAATGTATCCGGCCGTTACAGAGAAGAGACACAGGAGTACGAACGCCACATGTTTGATTACATGGACGTATCTCCGAAGATGGTATTCTCTGTAGCTACAGCCCTGATCCCCTTCCTGCAGAACGACGATGCCAACCGTGCGCTGATGGGATCCAACATGCAGCGCCAGGCAGTTCCGCTTCTGACCACAGAAGCTCCTGTAGTAGGTACAGGTATGGAAGCAAAGGCAGCCGTAGACTCCGGTGTCTGCGTAGTGGCAAGAAAAGCCGGTACTGTAGAATGCGCAGCTTCCAAAGAAATTGTGATCAAGAATGATGACGGTACAAAGGATACCTATCATCTTACCAAATTTATGAGAAGTAACCAGAGCAACTGCTACAACCAGAGACCGATCGTGTCAAAAGGTGAGCACGTGGAAGCAGGCGCTGTGATCGCAGACGGTCCTTCCACCTCTAACGGAGAGCTGGCGCTGGGCAAGAACCCGCTGATCGGATTCATGACCTGGGAAGGCTACAACTACGAGGATGCGGTTCTCTTAAGTGAGAGACTGGTTATGGATGATGTGTATACATCCGTTCATATCGAAGAATATGAGGCAGAATCCAGAGATACCAAACTGGGACCGGAAGAAATTACAAGAGACGTTCCCGGTGTGGGCGACGACGCGCTGAAAGATCTGGATGAGAGAGGAATCATCCGCATCGGTGCGGAAGTCCGCGCGGGAGATATCCTGGTAGGTAAAGTAACTCCGAAGGGAGAGACAGAGCTTACCGCGGAAGAAAGACTGCTCCGTGCCATCTTCGGTGAGAAGGCAAGAGAAGTCCGCGACACCTCCCTGAAGGTTCCTCACGGAGAATACGGTATTGTCGTAGACGCCAAAGTGTTTACAAGAGAGAATGGCGATGAGCTGTCTCCGGGTGTAAACCAGGCAGTAAGGATCTACATTGCCCAGAAGAGAAAGATCTCCGTAGGCGACAAGATGGCGGGCCGTCACGGAAACAAGGGTGTTGTTTCCCGTGTCCTTCCGGTAGAAGATATGCCGTTCCTGCCAAATGGACGTCCGCTGGATATCGTACTGAACCCGCTGGGCGTGCCTTCTCGTATGAACATCGGACAGGTGCTGGAGATCCACTTAAGCCTTGCGGCAAAAGCACTTGGATTTAACATTGCCACACCGGTATTCGACGGTGCCAATGAAAATGATATCCAGGATACACTGGAACTGGCGAATGATTATGTCAACACAGAGGACTTTGAAGAGTTCCGTGCCAAATATCAGGATACCTTAAGACCTGAGGTTATGCAGTTCCTGGATGAGAATAAAGCACACAGAGAACTGTGGAAAGGGGTTCCGCTTTCCAGAGACGGTAAGGTAAGGCTGCGCGACGGACGTACCGGCGAGTATTTCGACAGCCCGGTAACCATCGGTCACATGCATTACCTGAAGCTGCACCACCTGGTAGACGATAAGATCCATGCACGTTCCACAGGTCCATACTCCCTGGTGACACAGCAGCCTCTGGGCGGTAAAGCGCAGTTTGGCGGACAGCGTTTCGGAGAGATGGAGGTTTGGGCGCTGGAAGCATACGGCGCATCTTACACCCTGCAGGAAATCCTGACAGTGAAATCCGATGATGTGATCGGCCGTGTGAAGACATACGAAGCCATCATTAAGGGCGACAACATTCCGGAACCTGGTATTCCTGAATCCTTCAAGGTACTTCTGAAAGAGCTTCAGTCTCTGGGACTTGATGTGAGAGTCTTAAGAGAAGACATGACAGAAGTGGAGATCATGGAGAACGTTGATTACGGCGAAACAGATATGCGCCATATCATTGAAGGAGATTCCAGAGGAAGGGACGACGAAGATTACGCACGCCACGGATTCTCTCAGCAGGAATTTGAGGGAGAAGAGCTGGTGGACATCGAAGAGGAGCAGGAAGAGGACGACATGTTCTTAGATTTAGATGAAGACGCTTTTGATGAACAGTAACAGGAAAGGAGTCCGCAATGCCAGAAACAGCAAATAAAGAGGTATATCAGCCGATGACCTTTGATGCCATTAAGATCGGACTGGCATCTCCGGAGAAAATCCGGGAATGGTCTCACGGTGAAGTTAAGAAACCAGAAACCATTAACTATAGAACATTAAAACCAGAAAAGGACGGTCTTTTCTGTGAAAGGATCTTCGGACCCAGCAAAGACTGGGAATGCCACTGCGGCAAATATAAGAAGATCCGCTACAAAGGCGTGATCTGTGACCGATGCGGCGTAGAAGTAACAAAAGCGTCAGTCAGAAGAGAGCGTATGGGACACATTGAACTGGCAGCGCCGGTTTCCCATATCTGGTATTTTAAAGGAATTCCTTCCAGAATGGGTCTGATCCTTGACCTGTCTCCGAGAACTCTGGAAAAAGTCCTGTACTTTGCCAACTACATTGTACTGGATGCAGGCACCACAGACCTGCAGTATAAGCAGGTGCTGACAGAGAAAGAATTCCAGGATGCCAGAGAAAAGTACGGCGACGGCGCGTTCCAGGTAGGTATGGGTGCAGAGGCGATCAAAGAGCTTCTGGAAGCCATTGACCTGGAAAGAGAATCCAAGGAGCTGAAAGCAGGCTTAAAGGATTCCACCGGACAGAAGCGTGCGCGTATCGTAAAACGTCTGGAAGTTGTCGAGGCTTTCCGTGAGTCCGGCAACCGTCCGGAATGGATGATCATGACAGTCGTTCCGGTGATCCCGCCGGATCTGCGTCCCATGGTCCAGCTGGACGGAGGCAGATTTGCAACTTCTGACCTGAACGATTTATATAGAAGAATCATCAACCGAAACAACCGTTTAAAGAGACTGCTGGAACTGGGCGCTCCCGACATCATTGTCCGCAATGAAAAGAGAATGCTGCAGGAAGCAGTGGACGCTCTCATCGACAACGGAAGAAGAGGACGTCCGGTCACAGGTCCCGGAAACAGGGCTCTCAAGTCCCTGTCCGATATGCTGAAAGGTAAATCCGGACGTTTCCGTCAGAACCTGTTAGGAAAACGTGTAGACTACTCCGGACGTTCCGTTATCGTAGTAGGTCCGGAACTGAAGATTTACCAGTGCGGTCTGCCGAAAGAAATGGCGATCGAGCTGTTTAAACCGTTTGTTATGAAGGAGCTGGTATCCAACGGTACCGCTCATAACATTAAGAACGCCAAGAAGATGGTAGAAAAGCTGGAGCCGGCGGTATGGGATGTGCTGGAAGATGTTATTAAAGAACATCCGGTTATGTTGAACCGTGCACCTACTCTGCACAGATTAGGTATCCAGGCATTTGAGCCGATCCTGGTAGAGGGTAAGGCGATCAAGCTGCATCCTCTGGTATGTACCGCGTTCAACGCGGACTTCGACGGCGACCAGATGGCGGTACATCTTCCGCTGTCCGTGGAAGCTCAGGCAGAGTGCCGTTTCCTGCTTCTGTCACCGAACAACCTGCTGAAACCTTCCGATGGAGGTCCTGTTGCCGTTCCTTCACAGGATATGGTCCTGGGTGTTTACTATCTGACCCAGGAAAGACCGGGAAGCAAGGGCGAAGGAAAAGCGTTCAAGAGCGTAAACGAAGCCATCCTGGCATATGAAAACCAGGCGATCACTTTACAGACCAGGATCACAGTCCGCATGGAAAAGACTATGCCGGACGGAACTGTAATGCATGGAAATATCCAGTCTACACTGGGACGTCTGCTCTTCAATGAGATCCTGCCTCAGGATCTGGGATTTGTGGACAGAAGCGTTCCCGGAAATGAACTGCTTCCGGAAGTTGACTTCCTGGTAGGAAAGAAGCAGTTAAAGAAGATCCTGGAAAAAGTCATCAACACCCATGGAGCCACCAAGACAGCTGAGGTTCTCGACCACATCAAGGCTATGGGTTATAAATATTCCACAAGAGCGGCAATGACCGTATCCATCTCCGATATGACCGTGCCGCCTCAGAAACCGGAAATGATCAAACAGGCACAGGATACGGTGGACCTGATCACCAAGAACTTCAAGCGCGGTCTCATCACAGAAGAAGAGCGCTACAAAGAAGTTGTAGACACCTGGAAGAAGACCGACGATGCTCTGACCAAAGCTCTGCTGGATGGTCTGGACGCATACAACAACATCTTCATGATGGCGGACTCCGGTGCCCGTGGTTCTGATAAGCAGATCAAACAGCTGGCAGGTATGCGAGGCCTGATGGCAGATACTACCGGTCACACCATCGAGCTGCCCATCAAGTCAAACTTTCGTGAAGGTCTGGACGTACTGGAATACTTCATGTCCGCCCATGGAGCCCGTAAAGGTCTGTCCGATACCGCTCTTCGTACCGCTGACTCCGGTTACCTGACCAGACGTCTGGTTGACGTATCTCAGGACCTGATCGTCCGCGATGTGGACTGCTGCGAAGGAAAAGACGAGATCCCGGGTATGTGGGTCAAAGCGTTCGCAGACGGAAAAGAAGAGATCGAAAGTCTTCAGGAGCGTATTACAGGACGTTTCTCCTGCGAGACCATTAAAGATAAAGACGGAAACGTCATTGTAAAGGCAAACCATATGATCACACCGAAGCGCGCCGCACGTGTGGTGACCGAAGGCGTGAAGGAAGACGGAAAGCCATACGATTCTGTAAAGATCCGTACTATCCTTACCTGTAAGTGTAAGATCGGTGTCTGCGCGAAATGTTACGGCGCCAACATGGCAACCGGCGAGCCGGTTCAGGTTGGTGAATCGGTAGGTATCATTGCCGCACAGTCCATCGGTGAGCCTGGTACACAGCTGACCATGCGTACCTTCCATACCGGCGGTGTTGCCGGCGGCGATATCACACAGGGTCTTCCCCGTGTCGAAGAGCTTTTCGAGGCAAGAAAGCCGAAAGGTCTTGCCATTATCACAGAGATCAAAGGTGTTGCTACCTTAAAGGATACTAAGAAGAAACGCGAGATCATTGTGACAGACAATGAAAGCGGAGAATCCAAGACGTATCTGATCCCATACGGATCCAGGATCAAGGTTCAGGACGGCGACTATCTGGAAGCCGGAGATGAACTGACCGAAGGTTCTGTTAACCCTCACGACATTCTGAGGATTAAGGGTGTGCGTGCGGTTCAGGATTACATGATCCGTGAAGTTCAGAGAGTTTACCGTCTCCAGGGTGTAGAAATCAATGATAAGCACATCGAGGTCATTGTCCGTCAGATGCTGAAGAAGATCCGCATCGAAAACAATGGAGACACCGATTTCCTTCCTGGAACACTGGTGGATGTCCTGGATTACGAAGAGGAGAACAGCAAGCTGATCGAAGAAGGAAAAGAGCCGGCAGACGGAAAACAGGTTATGCTGGGTATCACTAAAGCATCCCTGGCTACCAACTCCTTCCTGTCAGCCGCATCCTTCCAGGAGACTACCAAAGTTCTGACAGAGGCAGCCATCAAAGGAAAGATCGACCCGCTGATCGGTCTGAAGGAAAACGTTATCATCGGTAAGCTGATCCCTGCAGGTACCGGTATGAAGAAGTACTCCAACATCAAGCTGGATACAGACTTTGATGAGGAGGAAGTACCGGAAGAAGAGGAAGAATTTACCGAAGAGTTCCAGGAAGAGGAACTTGACATTCCCGCAGAGGAGGAAGAACTTCCCGAAGAAGCAGAGCTCTCCGAAGATGAAGAGGAAGCAGAACTGATCGAAGAGTAAACAGATAAAAGAATTTAAGATACAAAAATGAAAAAGACCGTCAACAGGAAATACTGTGGCGGTCTTTTCTGCAGATAAGGAGGCGCCCGTGAGAAAAAAGACAAGAAACAGACTTTTTGCAGCAATGTTGGTGATCATCGGTATCCTTGCCGGTATTCTTGCATTCCAGACTTATTGGCAGACAAAAAAGAGCACCGGCACACAAGAGAGAGCATCTGTACGTGAGCAGGAAGGAAATACCGATGGGAAAACCGAGCCGGCAGATGAGGTTCATGAGGAAGCGGAGCAGGAGCCGGGGCAGGAAACAGAACAGAAAGTGGAACAGGAAACAGAACAGAAAATGGAGCAGGAACCGGTCGGAGAACAAGAAAGCGGGGACACGGCTGCGCGGAATATCCTGAACAGCATGACAACAGAAGAAAAGGCAGCACAAATCTTTTTCGTAACGCCGGAAGCGATTACAGGAGTACAGACTGTCACTGCCGCCGGAGAAGCCACAAAGGCAGCTCTTGAAAAATATCCGGTAGGAGGGCTGGTGTATTTTTCCGCGAATCTGATATCTCCGGAACAGACGAGAACTATGCTGGCAAATACCTGGGCGTATTCCCAAGAGGTAATGAAAGTCCCGGTATATCTGGGTGTGGATGAGGAAGGCGGGACAGTTGCCCGTGTGGCTTCCAACCCGGCGTTTTCTGTGACACAGTATCAGGGAATGCGAGCTATAGGTGATACCGGAGACCCTTCTCAGGCATATCAGGCAGCACAGACCATCAGCAGCTATCTGAAGGATTTGGGCTTTAACATGGATTTTGCTCCGGACGCAGATGTGATCACCAATCCTGAGAATAAGGTCATCGGAAACCGTTCCTTTGGAACAGACCCGCAGCTGGTGGGCGATATGGTGTCCGCGGCAGTAAAAGGATTCCGGGATCAGGTAATGGCATCCTGCATCAAACATTTTCCGGGACACGGAGGAACGAAAGGTGATACCCATGAGGGCTACGCCTATACAGACAGAACGGTAGAGCAGATGGAGAGCGCAGAGCTTCTGCCTTTCCGGTCAGGAATCGAGGCTGGCGTGGAATTTATCATGGCATCCCATATCTCCGCGCCAAATACACCGGCAGGAGATACGCCGGCATCCCTTTCTTCCTATATGCTCACAGATCTTCTGCGGGAGCAGATGGGATATCAGGGACTGGTCATCACGGACGCCATGAATATGGGTGCTATTTCCCAGCAGTACAGTTCTGCCCAGGCAGCAGTACAGGCATTTCAGGCAGGAGCGGATATGATTCTGATGCCGGAGAACTTTACAGAGGCTTATAACGGCATCCTCCAGGCAGTGCAGAGCGGACAGATTACACAGGAGAGGCTGGATACTTCGGTTCTGCGCATTTTAGAGACAAAACTGGAGAAATTTGAAAAAAATCCTTGACAGAGTTTTTTTTCATGGATATAATAAGGGAGCGTGCATAAAAGGCGCAAGTTTTTTGTGTGCGAAAAAGTATATTCACAGGATGAATAACTGGCAGCCACTTGTTTCTTCTATAATAATATATGTAGAAGAGCGTGCAAATTTTACAGGAGGTGAAAGGAATGCCAACATTTAACCAGTTAGTAAGAAAAGGACGCCAGACTACAGTGAAAAAGTCTACAGCACCTGCACTTCAGAAGAGCTACAACTCTTTACAGAAAAAGACATCCGATATGTCTTCTCCACAGAAGAGAGGTGTTTGTACAGCTGTTAAAACTGCTACCCCTAAGAAGCCTAACTCAGCTCTTAGAAAAATCGCCAGAGTTCGTCTTTCCAACGGAATCGAAGTAACAAGCTACATTCCGGGAGAAGGCCACAACTTACAGGAGCACAGCGTTGTTCTTATCCGTGGCGGAAGGGTTAGGGACTTACCAGGTACCAGATACCATATTATCCGTGGTACATTGGATACAGCAGGCGTTGCTAACAGACGTCAGGCTCGTTCTAAATACGGTGCCAAGAGACCGAAAAAATAATCGAACCTAATAGAACTTTTAAAATCCAGAAATAACAGAGGCTTGCTTCTGTTATGATGAATTCATAGAAGTCACAAAGAACTATTGTAATTGTACCGGGATTCCATAAGCCCATTAGTGGCTGCGGGTTTATATAGAAGTTACCGAGTGCGAACATACAGAAATAGTTTGTGTGAGTACCTATGATTTAATCGGAAATGATTAAGGAGGGAAGTAACGTGCCACGTAAAGGACATATTCAGAAAAGAGACGTTCTGGCTGACCCAATGTACAACAGCAAGGTAGTTACCAAACTTATCAACAGCATTATGCTGGATGGTAAGAAAGGTGTAGCACAGAAAATTGTTTACGGTGCATTCGCCAGAGTGGAAGAAAAAGCTGGAAAGCCAGCTATCGAAGTATTTGAAGAAGCTATGAACAATATCATGCCAGTATTAGAGGTTAAAGCAAGACGTATCGGTGGTGCTACCTATCAGGTACCTATCGAAGTAAGACCAGACAGACGTCAGGCTCTTGCTCTTCGCTGGCTGACCATGTTCTCCCGCAAGAGAGGCGAGAAGACCATGGAAGAAAGACTGGCTAACGAGTTATTGGACGCAATGAACAATACCGGAGCCGCTGTTAAGAGAAAAGAAGACATGCATAAGATGGCTGAAGCAAATAAAGCATTTGCTCACTATCGTTTCTAAGAGGAGGAAATCCAATTGGCTGGAAGAGAATATCCATTAGAGAGAACCAGAAACATTGGTATTATGGCACATATCGATGCCGGTAAGACAACTCTGACAGAGCGTATCTTATACTATACCGGTGTAAACTACAAGATCGGTGATACTCATGAAGGTACTGCTACCATGGACTGGATGGAACAGGAGCAGGAAAGAGGTATCACAATTACTTCCGCTGCTACAACATGTCACTGGACACTGGAAGAGAAGACAAAAGTAAAACCGGGTGCATTAGAACACCGTATCAACATCATTGATACTCCAGGACACGTAGACTTCACAGTAGAAGTTGAGCGTTCCCTGCGTGTTCTTGACGGCGCTGTTGGTGTTTTCTGTGCAAAGGGCGGCGTTGAGCCACAGTCTGAAAACGTATGGCGTCAGGCAGACACATACAATGTACCGCGTATGGCATTCATCAATAAGATGGATATCCTGGGTGCAGATTTCTACAATGCAGTAGAGCAGATCAAGACTCGTTTAGGAAAAAATGCAATCTGTCTTCAGCTGCCGATCGGCAAAGAAGACGATTTCAAAGGAATCATCGACCTGTTCGAGATGCAGGCTTACATCTACAACGATGATAAGGGCGACGACATCTCTGTAACCGATATTCCGGAAGATATGAAAGACGATGCAGAACTCTACCACACAGAATTAGTTGAAAAAATCTGTGAGTTAGACGATGACTTAATGATGGAATACCTGGAAGGTGACGAACCTTCTGTGGAAGCCATGAAAGCAGTTCTGAGAAAAGCTACCTGCGAATGCGCTGCTATTCCGGTATGCTGCGGTTCTGCATACAGAAACAAAGGTGTACAGAAGCTTCTGGACGCTGTACTGGAGTACATGCCTGCTCCTACCGACATCCCTGCTATCAAGGGTACAGACCTGGAAGGAAACGAGATCGAGAAGCATGCTTCCGATGAAGAACCTTTCGCAGCTCTGGCATTCAAGATCATGACAGACCCATTCGTTGGTAAACTGGCATACTTCAGAGTATATTCAGGAACTATGAACTCCGGTTCTTACGTACTGAATGCAACAAAAGGCAAAAAAGAACGTGTTGGACGTATCCTTCAGATGCACGCCAACAAACGTCAGGAATTAGACAAGGTTTATTCCGGAGATATCGCTGCTGCGATCGGATTTAAATTCACTACAACAGGTGATACCATCTGTGACGAACAGCATCCGGTTATCCTTGAGTCCATGGAATTCCCAGAACCGGTTATCGAGCTGGCAATCGAGCCTAAGACAAAAGCCGGACAGGGCAAATTAGGTGAATCTTTAGCAAAACTTGCTGAAGAAGATCCCACATTCCGTGCTCATACTGACCAGGAAACAGGTCAGACCATCATCGCTGGTATGGGTGAGCTTCATCTGGAGATCATCGTTGACCGTCTGCTTCGTGAGTTTAAAGTAGAAGCAAACGTAGGTGCTCCTCAGGTTGCTTACAAAGAAACCATCACAAAACCGGTTGATGTTGACAGCAAGTACGCAAAACAGTCCGGTGGTCGCGGTCAGTACGGTCACTGTAAAGTTAAATTCGAGCCAATGGATGCAAACGGTGAAGAAATTTACAAGTTTGAATCTACTGTTGTGGGCGGTGCGATTCCGAAGGAATACATCCCTGCAGTAGGCGAAGGTATCGAAGAAGCTATGAAAGCCGGTATCCTGGGCGGATTCCCGGTTGTAGGCGTGCACGCTAACGTATATGACGGTTCCTACCATGAAGTCGACTCTTCTGAAATGGCATTCCACATTGCAGGTTCTCTTGCATTCAAGGATGCGATGTCAAAAGGCGCACCGATCCTTCTGGAGCCGATCATGAGAGTGGAAGTTACCACTCCGGAAGATTACATGGGTGATGTTATCGGTGATATCAACTCCCGCCGCGGACGTATCGAAGGTATGGACGACATCGGCGGTGGCAAGATGATCCGCGGATTCGTTCCTCTGGCAGAAATGTTCGGATACGCAACAGACCTGCGTTCCAGAACACAGGGCCGTGGTAACTACTCCATGTTCTTTGAAAAATACGAACCAGTTCCAAAATCTGTTCAGGAAAAAGTTCTGGCAGGAAAATCTGGTAAATAATAGGCGGCAAATGATCTGCCTATGATTGCGAATAATTGAAAACAGACTCCGACAGTTTCCAATTATCATAAATAAAACTTGCAAATATCCTTGATTTGCAATATAATCAAGGATAGCAGGTTG
>NHCFC00100__coassemble_1755_pt1 | contig 16464 bp, 14 predicted proteins | sample NHCFC00100__metabat2_low_PE_019 | metagenome-assembled genome bin NHCFC00100
ATTTCCCACTGCCACCACATTGGCAGGAATGTCCTTTGTCACCACAGAGCCTGCGCCGATGACCGTGTTCTCCCCGATGGTTACGCCCGGCATGATCATAACTCCGGCGCCGATCCACACATTCCTTTCAATATGGACCGGAAGGTTATACTGAATGCCCCGTTCCCGAAGTGAGGGAAGTACCGGATGTCCGGCAGCGGAAATGGTCACATTGGGACCGATCATGACTTTATCGCCGATGTAGATATCCCCATCGTCCACCAGTGTCAGGTTAAAATTAGCATAAACATTGTCCCCCAGATGCAGGTGATGCCCGCTCCAGTTGGCATAAAAAGGTGACTGGATATAGCAGTCCTTTCCGCACTCAGCGAACACTTTTTTCATCCATGCCTGCCGTTTCTCCACCTGGCTGGAGGGAATCGCATTAAATTCCCCCAGGCAGTCCAGATAAGGAAACTGCTCGTCCATGATCTCCTTGTCTCCGGGATCGTAAAGCATCCCTGCCATCATTCTTTCTTTTTGTGTCATAATAGAAAACCTCCTTCATCTTTATTGTATCTCTATTTTAATGACTGCCGGAAGATCTGTACGGACCGTCCCGGTGCTGATGTGCAGTCCCTGGCGGTCTCTGTGCCACTGGGGCTTTTCCGGAAAGCCCAGGATGGAAATCTCCCGGATGATGCCCTTAAACAGATTGCTGTCAAAGTCCTCCTCTTCTGCCAGAGAACGGATCAGCAATTTCCCGTCTTCCGGATACACCAGCGCGAAGACATACAGACTGCCGCCTTTCACTGTAAAGCGGAAATCCTCTTTTGTATACTCCGGACAGCTCTGGTCCGTAAACATACCTGTCTTCTCAACTGTGGGACCCTCTGCTGCCCGCTTCCACGGACGGCTTCCATAGACCGCCTCTCCATTGGTATGCAGCCAGTCTCCCACCTCCCGGAGGATCTTCTGGTCTCCCGGGGCAATGCTGCCGTCTCCTTTGGGACCTATGTTCAAAAGCAGGTTTCCGTTTTTGCTGACCACATCGATGAGATTCAGGATGATCTCCCTTCCGCTTTTATAGTCCAGGCTGTCTGTGTAGCACCAGGAATTGCGTGCCGCTGCCGTGTCGGTCTGCCAGTAAAAAGGCTGTACCTCCGCGAACTTTCCCCGCTCCATATCCACAATGCCGCTGCCGAACATCAGCGCGTCGTGTTTGTAGCAGACTGCCGCCGGTTTTCCCAGTTTCTCTGCCTGGTTATAGTAATAGGCGGTCAGCAGCTTCAGATAAGGCTTAAACGCCTGATGCTGGATCCACCAGTCAAAGTACAGGATCTTAGGCATATAGCAGTCGATGAGCTCCACCGTGCGCAGCAGCCAGTCCTCTAGGTATTCCTCAGAAGGAGCCGGGGTGCTGTACAGATCAAAATGCTCCGGTTCCGGCATGGCAGGCCAGTAAAAATCTCCCCGCTTCATCGGCTCCCGGACATCACTGTCAAATTCTTTTCCATGGGACATAAAAAACCAGTGTTCTGCCCGGTGGGAGGAAGTGCCGAACTGCAGTCCCTGCCCCTCAAAGGCTGTCTTCAGCTCTCCCAGGATATCCCTGCAGGGTCCCATGTCATATACATTAAACCTGGAAATACGGCTTTTGTACATCTGAAATCCGTCGTGATGCTCCGCCACGGGAACCGCGTATCTGGCTCCCGCGTCCTTTATGAGCTGTGCCCACTGGTCCGGATCAAATTTCTCTGCGCGAAACAGCGGGATAAAATCTTTGTAGCCAAACTTCGTCTGGTCCCCGTAAACCTTTCTGTGATACTCCCACTCTTCGCTGCCCTTTCGGTACATATTTCTGGAATACCACTCATTTCCATGTGCCGGAATGCTGTAAAGCCCCCAATGAATAAAAATCCCGAATTTTGCATCCCGGAACCACTTGGGCACCTGGAACTGTCCCAGAGAATCCCACTCGGGAATATAGGGACCTTCCTGCGCCACCTGACTGATCCGTTTCAGTTCTTCCTGTTCCACAACCTTCTCCTTTCTCTGTCTGCCGCACCCAGCAAAAGATCGCCGCTTTACTGCCGCTGTTTTCTGGCGTCGCTTTCTTCCGATACTTTATTGCCGACACTTTCTGGCACCACTTTCTTCCGATGCTTTATCGCCGACACTTTCTGACAGCGCTCTACTGCTACCTCTTTCTGGCGGCGATTTTCTCCGCCGTTTTACTGCTCAGCTTCTTTTACCACCTGGATAGCTGTCTGAAGCTGATTGTCCTCTTCATGGGTCAGCGTGGTCTTCTGTTCCAGTCCTTCTGCCAGTTCCACTTCTACATCCGGCTCAATGCCTGTGCCGTGGATGCAGCGTCCTTTGGGCGTATAATATTTGGCAGTGGTGGTCTTAACCGCGCTTCCGTCAGAAAGGGGGATCAGACTCTGTACAATCCCCTTTCCAAAAGTGGTGGTTCCCACAATGGTGCCAATCCCATAGTCCTGCACCGCCCCTGCAAAAACTTCCGACGCACTGGCGCTGTTTCCGTTTACCAGCACTGCCAGAGGGATGGTCAGAGGAGTTTTGCCCTCACATTCATATTCCACCCGTTCTCCGTTTTTGTCCTCTGTGTAGACGATCAGCCCTTCCGGCAGGATATCCTCCAGCAGGGCGCAGACGCCGTCCAGGACGCCGCCGGGATTATCCCGCACATCGATGATCAGCCGTTCCATTCCCTGTGCCTCCAGATCTTCAAAAGCCTCCCGGTACTGGGATTCTATCTGGTCAGAAAATTCATACAGGGCAATGTAGCCGATGTGATCCTCCAGCATCTCGTGTTCCACTACAGGAATATTCACTTCCTCCAGAGGAATATCAAATTCCAGATACTCTGCCTCTCCTTCTCTTGCCACCGTCAGATGCGCCACTTCGTCCTCCGATGAGGTGACTTTATCTACCACCTCCGAAAGCTCCATGCCGCTGACACTCTCTCCGTTGACTTCCAGGATCTCGTCCTCCGGCAAAAGCCCTGCCTTTGCCCCCGGCGCGTTTTCATAGCACCGGACTGCTTTGATGGTCCCGGTCTCTGCGTCCTGCTGCATGACCACACCGATCCCTTTATAGGAACCGGAGGTCTCTTTGGTCACTTCCTCCATCTCGTCTTTGGTATAATAAGCAGAATAAGGGTCTCCCAGGCTTGCCATCAGCCCCTTATACATGGTATCCTCCATCAGCTGGTCGTCTGTCTCACCGGTGTACTTCTCTTTTACAATGCTTTCGATCAGCTTTGCCTTTTCCACAAACTGATCGGTCACTGCCCCCTCATTTCTCTCCTGCGCCGCAGCGCGGCTCCAGATTCCCAGTCCTGCCCCCGCTGCCAGAAGGGCACACACAGCGCCCAGCAAAAATCCTCTGAAAAACTTTTTTCTGTCCATTCCTTTGCTCCTCTGCCTAAAAATATTCCTGTGGTCTCCTGCTGTCTTTCCCTGTCTTTGGATACAGAAAAGGAAGACTGCCTAAGACAATCTTCCTTTTGTACCTTACACTTTTAGATGCTTTCTCACTGAAAAGATACTTCCGAAAAATCCAATACCCACTCCAAGGCCGATACCGATAGGAAGCAGCAAGTGGAACACATCATCTACTGACAGAAACTGCAGGAAATTTCCCAGCATATGAAATTTCGTCACAATATAATTGATGACTCTTTCGTATACTCCGTACAGAATTCCCAGCGGGATCGCAGCGCCGATGGCGCCCAGAAGGATTCCTTCAATGACAAACGGCGACCGGACGAAAAAGTCGGTAGCCCCGATCAGTTTCATGATCCCGATCTCCTCCTGACGTACGGAAATACCCATGGTAATGGTATTATAGATCAGGAAAAAGGCAACGGCAAGGAGGATCACCACAATTGCCAGAGACACGTAAGCCATCAGTTTATTGAAGCTGGAAAGTGTATTGGCTGCCACTTCGGACTTTTCTACCTTGCGCACGCCGTCCAGACCTTCAATGTATTTTACCAGTGTGTCCTGCTGCTCTACATCGTCCAGATAAACCTCATAGCGGGCGGAGTTGGCAAGAGGGTTGTCATTGCTCTTAAAGGCTCCCTCCATGCTCTCATCTTCCCCTTCCAGGTAGATCTCCTTAAAGCTCTCCCACGCCTCATCCGCGGATACATAATGGATCTCTGCCACACCCGGCTGTTTGTCAATATCATTTCCGATCTGGTCGATCTGCTCCTGCTTGGTGCCGGTTTCAAAGTATACGACCACGGCAATTCCTTCCTCCGCAGTGTGGACAATGTTATTAAAATTCATGACCAGGGACAGGAAAACACCGAACAAAAAGATGCAGGCTGCCATAGTTGCGATCGATGCCAGAGAAAAGCGCAGATTACGCCAGATATTTTTAAATCCCTGTTTAAATATGTATGCGATTGTACTAATTCTCATTCAGATATTCACCTTCCTGTTCGTCACTTACAATGACGCCTTTCTTCATCGTAATCACTCGTTTCCGGAACGCATTTACGATCTCTCTGTTATGGGTAACGACAAGGACAGTTGTACCTCTCTGGTTGATCTCCTCCAAAAGCTTCATGATCTCAAAAGAGTTCTTGGGGTCCAGGTTTCCTGTTGGCTCGTCTGCCAGAAGAAGATTGGGACGGTTTACCAGCGCTCTGGCAAGGGCTACCCTCTGCTGCTCCCCTCCGGAAAGCTGGTCCGGTTTTGATTTATACTTCTCTGCCAGACCTACTAGTGTCAGCATTTCAGGCACTCTCTTTTTAATGATGCGGGTAGGCCGTTCAATAACGCGCTGGGCAAACGCAACATTCTCATAAACATTCCGGTCTTTTAACAGACGGAAGTCCTGGAATACCACGCCGATACCCCTGCGATATTTCGCTACCTTTCTTCTTCTCATCTTGTTCAGCCTCTGTCCGTTGACCGTAATGGTCCCGCTGGTGGGATCCAGCTCTTTGAGCAGAAGCTTGATCAGGGTTGACTTTCCTGAACCGCTGTTTCCAACGATAAAAACAAATTCACCCTTCTCTACGTGAAGATTCATATGGCTGATGGCTGGCTGGCCTTTGCTGTATGACTTGCTCACGTCTCTTAAATCAATCATAATAACCTCCTGTTTTCCTATTGAATCCCGGCGCAGCACCCCCTGCTGCCTTCCGTTCTTCTTTAGTAATCAAGTGTTTCCATGTATTTCATATATTTTACTACCATAAGGGCGATCTTAAACGTAATGGCGTCTTCAAACACTCTTAAGTCCAGCCCGGTGCTCTTCTGCAGCTTGTCCAGCCTGTATACCAGGGTATTCCTGTGGATATACAGCTGCCTGGAAGTCTCCGATACATTCAGGCTGTTTTCAAAAAATTTATTGATGGTAGTCAAAGTCTCTTCGTCAAAGTCATCGGGAGATTTTCCGTCGAAAATCTCTTTGATGAACATCTTGCACAGCGGGATAGGAAGCTGATAGATCAGCCTTCCGATGCCAAGGGAACTGTATGCGATCACTTCCCTTTCTCCGAAAAAGATCTTGCCTACATCCAGTGCCATTCTGGCTTCCTTGTAGGAGCGTGACACTTCTTTGATCTCTTTTACAATGGTTCCATATGCAATGTGTGTTGTCTTATCCCTCTCAATCTCCAGAGCGGAAAGTATGTTGCCGGCGATCTTCTCCAGCTGGGGATACCCGTCAGAAGGCGCCAGTTCTTTGACAATGATAATGCTCTTCTCATCTACAGCAGTGACAAAATCTCCTGCCTTTCCTCCCAGCAGGTTCTTGATATTCTCAAGAGATCCGTAGTCCTTATCATGACCGCTCTCCAGAATGAATACCACTCTGCGTGCCTCCACTTCAATATGAAGCTTCTTTGCCCGGTTATGGATATCGACCAGCAGCAGATTATCCAGCAGCAGGTTCTTGATAAAATTGTCCTTATTAAATCTTTCTTTGTACGCAGTCAAAAGCCCCTGGATCTGGAAGGCTGCCAGCTTACCCAGAGTATAGGCGTCATCTGACGCACCGTTTAACACCAGCACGTATTCCAGCTGATGGTCGTCATAGATCTTAAAATACTGGTATCCTTTTACCACCTGGCTGTCTGCCTGGGAATTGGCAAAGGCTGCCACCTCCTCTTCGCCGCAGATGCTCTCTGTAAAAGTTGATGCAAGGACTTTTCCCTCCGCATCGGCAACACAAAAGTCTGACCTGGAAATTCCTTTTAATCCGTCCAGGGTACTCTGCAGTATCTGATTTGAAATCATCGCTTCTCCTTCTTTCATCATATAGTTTTTGTTGACTTAATCCCATAAAAATAAAACCCTTCACTATATACTAATACAAAATTGGGAAAAAATAAAGAGAAAACGCGAAATATTACATATTTTTTTCAAATGTAACATTTTGTTCACATTTTCTCTGTCTTATCTTTATACTCTGAAATCATTTTTTTGAAATTGCTTTTTTCCATCAGCCGGTTCAGCCATCCGGCTTTCACTCCGGTCTCATTGAAAATCTCCAGGCAGCTGCCCAGGCTGAACCACACGCCTGTATTCAGCATTTTCCGCTTCCTTTTCACAAAGCGCTCGGTCTCATACGTCCTGGAACAGGAAAGCACTGCATGGGGGCTTACCCCATTGATCTCGTTGATGACCCGGTCCTCGTGGTCCGCTCCTGCTTCCTCCAGGCTGTCTTTTCCCGCGATTACGATCTGCGGATACTTTTCCTGCAGATAATTACAGAACTTCTCCACATCTTCCATCTTGTCTCCCAGAATGAAAATGCGGTTTTTATATTGGTTCAGCAGCCAGAAAAGCGTTCCGAAAAATCCGTGTCCCGTGGCATCCTCCAGCATCTGCTCATCGGTGATCCCGGCTGCCCGGATCACCTCCGGCTCATCCACTACCGCCTTGTCCAGCCCTTCCACATAGGCTTTCAGCTCTTCATCGTTCTGGGCTTCCATCAAAAGCTTCATGGTAATGGTCCCATAGGTAGCCAGTACATTGCTGTTCCAGTGCTCATCGATGCTTTCCATGACGTCTGCTGCATAGCATTTTTCCAGGGAAATTCCCATAATCTCTATTGTTTCGCTCATAGCGTCAGCTCCATTAAATGGTTTTCAGTACCTCTGCTGCGGTTTTCAGTTCCGATCCTTCTGCAGCACATATTGGGTTATTATATCAGAAAACGAATGGGATAGCAAGTTTTTTATTCTTCCCGTTCCAGCTGCTTCATCAGATATCTGCCCACCACCGGAGAGAATCCGGAAATACTGCGGATATACGCAAAATCCTTTCCAAAGATCTTCTTCTCCGCAGCAAGATCCTTCTCTTCTCCTGCAAATACTCCCAGCACGCAGATCCCCTGGCTCCTTAACCTGCGCACTTCAAATCCTGTATCCTTTACCGCATACTCTCCCTGATAGGGCTGGGGGTTCCTGGCGTTAGGACGGTTCAGAATCACGTCATAGGGTCTTCCGTCACTTAAAAGGATCAGGATCTTATGCTCCTCTTCTCTGGCGAAAAGTCCTTCTCCTGCTGCCTTTATGGCAAGCCCGTCCCGGTTGTTGGAAGAAGCCCTGTATTCAAAGACATTTCCGTTCTCTCTTCTGTCCGCATCGTAATCCCGGAACTGATGAAGAATGGTATAGTCCCAGAATGTACAGAAACTCATAACTCTGTGGGGAATCCCCACATTGCTCAGAGCCTCGCTTAATATATATGCCTGGATCGCTACCTGCCCCTGGCGGCTCTGCTGGGAACCGCTGGCATCGATCAGGATATCCACCACAAAGCTGCTGGAGTCGCAGCGCAGCTCTCTTTTGAAAAAGCCGGCGTCGCTGGTCCTGCCGATCTTCCACAGCTTTGCCGGAAGGATCTTGCCCCGGTCCGAAAGGATCTCCTCGGTCTCATCCCGCATGACTAGAGTCTTTTTCAGCATATCGGTCAATATCCGGATATTGTTCTTCACTGCGCGGTGATTGTCATAATATTGGTACAGATTCTTATCCTTCTGCTTCCTGGCATATTCATACTGATAATTCCGCAGTACCGGTCCCTGCAAAATGCCTTTGGTAAAGTACAGGCTGCAGTCCCCATGAACGCCCCGGCACATCAGGTGATTCAGCCGTTTCTGCTCCTTGGGGGGAAGAAAGCTTTTCCCATAATTGCGCTCCACATAGGAGTACATTTTTTCCAGTGCTTCTTCGTCCACTACCAGGATTTTTTTCTTCTGCCCGGTGTGCTCTTCTTCCTTCTCTTCCTGCTCTTTTGTGTCCTGGGTCTCCAGCCCGGTCATGTTCTCTGCCATTTTTTCCATATAGGCTTCCAGGCTTTCTTCCAAAGCTTCCTCTTCCAGATAATCCTCCCAGGAAAATTCTGTCAGTTCTTCCAGGGTCACAGACAGGACCTGCTCCAGATTCCCATGCTTTCTTTCAAAGTAGGGATCTGCAATGGCATTATAGAGAAAGTCTGCGGTACGGATCAGGTCCATGGTGGTCTCTGCTTTCTCCAGCGCCTCCACCCGGTCCATATAGTCCCGGACCTTTGCCGTGGCAGGCTGCCTGCCCTCTAAGACCTCCCGCAGAAGAGCGATCTTAAGCCTTCCCGGTTCCGTTTCTAATAACCGGTGAAGATCCAGCTCCAGCACATCCTCACAGGCTCTCCTGCGGATCTCTCCCACGCCTTCTCTCTCTTCTATAATCTTCCCGGAAACCGCGAATTCAATACAGAGCTGGGCAATGGTCAGAAGAGGGGCTTCCATGCCGTGGAGGTAGATCTTTTTGACCAGGTAAAGAGAGAACTCCTCCCGGTCGAAATATCTGGCAAATGCCCCCTGTTTGATCCCGTCGTACAGGGCAATGTATTTGGAACGGGCAAATGCCTGTACATCCGGTTTAAAGTCCAGAGCATAATCACCGCTGACCGTCCACATGAGATTCTTGATTCTGTTTTCCAGTTCCAGCTGAAATTCGTCCATGGCTCCTGCCCTTCCTAATCTTCAAATACATCCTGAGGTGTCCAGGACCGGGGGATCCTGGTCATGACCACATCCTGCACGATTTCCTTTTCAAAAATATCAAAACATTTATTTACCACGCCCATCTGAACCGCCAGGGAAGGATTCAGTCCCTGATGAATGGTCTTAAGCGCTCCCAGCATCCCTCTTAAGTCCAGCGCCTTTGTGGTGATCTCACTGTTCTGGGCTTTCAGCTGCAGATCCATAAAAAGACCGGTCCACTGCTTCAGCGCATGATCCTTGATCCCGGGAAATTTCAGACGGATAATGTAATTCAGCGTATCCTCATCCTGGGCAGGCATATCAATGACCAGGAAACGGGACACCAGCGCCTCATTGAGCTCTTTGGTTCCCGCATAGCCGTAATTCATGGTGCCGATGAATCTGGCAGCCTCATGCATATCGATCCGGTCATAGCCCGGCACATCAATGCATCTGCGGTAGTCCAGCGCGGCATGGAGCACGGAAACAGCATCGTTTTTCGCCATATTGATCTCATCCAGGATACCGAACCCGCCGAACTGGGCGCAGCGGTAAATACTGCCCTTTCTCAGCTGCACCTGATTGTCCAGAAAGGTATCGGTTCCGATCAGATCTCCGCTGTCGGTGTTCACATGAAAAGAAACATTGTACACCGGACGCCCGAAGATCCAGGCAAGGTTCTCTGCCAGCACGTTTTTTCCCGTTGCCTTGGCGCCGGTCAGGAGCAGGTTCTCTCCTTCCAGCAGCGCGGCGATCCCCATCTCAAGCACTTCTCTTCCATAAAAGGGGATATCCGGCTTTGCAACTCTTTTCGCTTCCTCCTCTGCCACCGGATATCTGGCGCAGAATTCCCTTGCTCCTTCGATCAGAGCGGGATCCACCTGCTGTTCTTTTAAAAAACCCAGTCGTTCTTCCATTTTCTCCTCCTAACAGCGCAGGGTGCCCATCTGAGCACCCTGCAGTTTATCCAGCGGTTTTCTTGCTGTACCGCTGCTTTTTCTATACTTCAAATAACAGATCGCCATAGGACGGCATGGGCCAGATATCCTTATCTACGATCATCTCCAGCTCATCCACCGGCTTTCTTAAAGCCTCCATAGCAGGAATCACCTGTCTGCGGTAGAAGAATGCCTTATCCTTTCCATCCTCCATCTCGGCTGCCTGGACAGTCACCTGGCGCAGATGGTTCAGCGCTTCCTGTGTTTCCTTTAATAAACCAGAAGCTTCTCTTAAAAGTTCAGACTGTACATCCACATCCAGCACACCGGCTGCCACAATGGCGTTAATGGCATCAGCAAGCTGTCTGGTGTAGCGGATAACCGCAGGAACGATCTGCTTGCCTGCCATGTCGATCATGGTTCTGGCTTCGATGTTGATCGCCTTGGAATAGGTTTCGTATTTGATTTCTTTTCTGGCTTCCAGCTCTGCCTCCGTAAATACGCCGAAGGTTTCAAAGAGTTTGACTGCCTTATCCGTAGTCAGGGTCTCAATGGTTTCCACCATACAGGACAGATTGGGCAGTCCCCGCTCTTCTGCCATTTTTACCCACTCTTTGGAATAGCCGTTTCCGTTAAAGACAATTCTCTGATGCTCTGTGAAATTCTTTTTCATCAGATCATGGACTGCGATCTCAAAATTATCTGCCTGTTCCAACACGTCGCAGGCTTCCTGAAACGCTTCTGCCACAATGGTATTGAGCACCACATTTGCCGGTGCAATGGAGTCTCTGGAGCCTACCATACGGAATTCAAATTTATTGCCGGTAAAGGCAAAGGGTGAAGTTCTGTTTCGGTCCGTAGTATCCCTCATAAAATCTGGGATCGCCTTAACGCCTGTATCCAGCACTTCGCTTTCAATGCTGCTTTTTGCCATACCTGTAGTGATCAGCTGGTTCATCACATCCGTCAGCTGATCTCCCAAAAATACGGAAATAATTGCCGGCGGAGCTTCGTTTGCGCCCAGACGGTGGTCATTTCCCACATCCGCGGCAGATTCCCGCAGCAGATCCGCATGGACATCCACAGCTTTCAGAATGCAGCTGAGCACCAGAAGGAACTGGATGTTCTCATGAGGCGTATTGCCCGGATCCAGAAGATTATAGCCGGTATCTGTGGTCAGGGACCAGTTGTTGTGCTTTCCGGAACCATTGACTCCTGCAAAAGGCTTTTCGTGAAGCAGGCATTTCATGCCGTGCTGGGAAGCCACCCTCTTTAAAGTCTGCATGATGATCTGGTTGTGGTCCACTTCCACATTTGCCTCTGCGTAGATGGGCGCCAGCTCATGCTGTGCCGGAGCTGCCTCATTATGCTGGGTCTTTGCCGTAACGCCCAGTCTCCACAGTTCTTCGTTGACATGCTTCATATAAGCGGAAACCTTCTGGCGGATGGTTCCCAGATAATGGTCATCCATCTCCTGTCCCTTGGGCGGCATAGCGCCGAAAAGGGTTCTTCCGGTAAACACCAGGTCTTTTCTCTTACGGAATTTCTCGTCATTGACCAGGAAGTATTCCTGCTCCGCGCCTACGGAAGGGATCACACGCTTGGATGTGGTATCTCCGAACAGACGCAGCAGCCGCAGCGCCTGGGTATTGATCGCCTGCATAGAACGCAGCAGAGGAGTCTTCTGATCCAGCGCTTCTCCTGTATAGGAACAGAAAGCGGTAGGAATGCACAGGGTAGCGCCTGCGGCATCGTGTCTTACGAACGCCGGAGAGGTACAATCCCATGCCGTATAGCCTCTGGCTTCAAATGTAGCTCTTAACCCTCCGGATGGAAAGGAGGAGGCATCCGGTTCTCCTTTGATCAGTTCCTTTCCGGAAAAGCTCATCAAAACCTTTCCGCTGGGAAGAGGAGCTGTAATAAAGGAATCATGCTTCTCCGCAGTCACTCCTGTCAGCGGCTGGAACCAGTGGGTATAATGGGTAGCGCCCTTTTCGATCGCCCATTCCTTCATTTCGTGGGCAATGACATCTGCCATCTCCAGAGACAGCTCCTTGCCCTCCAGGATGGTCTGTTTCAGATCCTTATAGACTTTCTTCGGAAGGCGCTGCTGCATCACCGTGTCGTTGAACACGTCTTCGCCGAATATTTCAGCTACATTTGTATATTCACTCATATGTTATGATCCTTTCTCCAATCTGGGAAGCCCGTAAGCTTCTTAAAACTGTTTCTAAGATACCTCAAATACATGGAAAATGCAAGCATTTTTTCTGTGCCGCCAGCTCTCAGGCAGCTACAGCCACAGGGAAGAAAAAGCAAGCGCCAGCAGACAGACCCCTCCCAGCCAGGAAAGATCTCTGCCGGCTGCCTGCCTTCCCTGAAACCCCAGGATCCAGCCTGCTTTCATCATAAGGATCCCTCCAAAAAAGGAGCCCACTGCCAAAAGCATTTCCCCGGACTGCACCAGTCCTGTCCCCAGCCCTGCCGCCAGACTGTCCGCAGACAGGGCAAACGCCAGAAGAACGGCAGTTCCTCCTGTCAGCGCCCTGGTTTTCTCCTGCTCTTTCTCCTCCTTTTTCCGGAAAAAGGCACACAGACGGTATACGCCGATCACAAATAAAAATCCGGTTCCCAGCCAGGACGCTGCCCAGCTGGGCACGAAACCCGCCGCGGCATTTCCTGCCCACAGGGCAGCGCCCAGAAGGGAACTCATGATCAGATTCATACCGGCGACGGTCCCCCACGCCATGGCCGTGCCGCTCATTCCATATGCAAAACTGACCACAAAAGAATCTGTGGTCAGTGCAAAAATCAACAGAAATCCCCGGATAACCTCTGGTATCTCCATGACACACCCCGAAATATCCTTTTTTATATCTTATGATATCCGGGGGCAAAAGGTCAGGGGTTTTCTTCCGGGATATGGATCAGCGGCGCTTCTTCGTTTTTGGGGAGCATGATCTGCACCGCATGCTTCATATTCTTAATATTTACTTCTCTGTGTTCTCCGCCGAATTCTCCGTCCAGGGTCCATGAGATCTCCTCTTCACAGACAATGGTCAGAGAGGAAGTCTTAAAAGCTTCGATCAGCTTGGTATCCGCGTTTCCCAGCAAAGACGCGATAATTTCATTTAACTCCAGGATATTTTTCGGCTTTCTCACCAGCATCACTTCAAAAACCCCGTCGTCCAGCATTACGTCCGGACCTGTCAGTTTCTGGAAACCGCCTACCGAGGTGGTATTGCTGACCATACCGAAGATAAACTCTCCCTCCAGCTGGGATTCCTCCCAGCGCACCAACAGCTGATAGGATTTAATATTAAACAGTCTCTGAGTTCCTTCCAGAATATATGCCGCATGTCCCAGTATATTTTTCAGATCCTGATTGGTTTCATAGGAAACATCGGTAAAAAGCCCGAACGCCGCGATATAGACAAAGAGATCATCGTTAAACCTGCCTACGTCAAAAGCGTGAGGAAGTCCTTCCACAATATCCGTGGCTGCCTGCAGCATATTTTTGGATACATGAAGGCTTTTGGCAAAGTCATTGGTGCTGCCTGCCGGAATGTATCCGATGGGAGTGGTATGACCGCCCTTCAGCAGTCCGGTAACGATTTCGTCCAGAGTTCCGTCTCCGCCGCTCGCCACCACCAGATCATAGTCACCGCCGTACTTTTTCGCCACTTTCAGTCCGTCCATATAAGACTGTGTAGAATGAATGCGAACCTCATATCCGCCTTTTATAAAAATATCGATAATATCCGCAAGCCGGTTCTTAATGCTTCCCTTTCCCGCTCTGGCATTAAAGATAAACAGCATTCTTTTCTTCATAGTCCGCCTCCTTTTCTCTGGCTTATCATTCTACTCCTTTTTTCTATAAGGAGCAAGAATTTTTTCTTACCCGAAGAATCGAAAAAAGAAAACAGGGCTGCCATACCAGCACCAGCTGATACAGCACCCCTGCGTTATTCTCTTCGGCATAGCCGTCGTTTTACAAAATTAAACCAGCTCTAAAACTACTTCCATAGCTGCATCGCCTTTACGAGGTCCGATCTTGATGATTCTTGTATAACCACCGTTGCGGTCAGCGTATTTAGGAGCAACTTCTGTGAATAATTTTTCTACCAGGTCAACTTCTTTTGTATTTTTCTTCTTTCCAGCTGCTGCTGCCGGTACTTCTTTTACCGGATACAGAACTTTTAACATCTGTCTTCTTGCATGTAATCTGGAAGGAGCGTCTTTCTTGATCTCTTTCTGTACTTCGTCGTATACGGTTACTTTCTTTCCGTCTACAACTTCTTTGACTCTCTTGCCGTTCTCATCTTTGCGGGCAACCTTTGCAGTGATGGTAACGGTTTCAAAGTTGTCTTTCTCGCGAACTGCCATAGCGATCAGGCTTTCAGCAATTTTGCGAACTTCTTTTGCTTTGGATTCTGTTGTAACGATTTTTCCGTGATATAACAGATTCGTTACCTGATTTCTCAGTAAAGCTTTTCTCTGGTCAGCTGTTCTGCCTAATTTTCTATATTTTGCCATTTTAGATTTCCTCCATTTGTGGAACAGTACGCCATGCTCTCTTCGGTCTTACTGACGCACTGCTTATCTTCCATAAATATTCTCTTTTCCGGCTTACTCTTCGCTTGGATTCAGCTGTAAGCCTAACTCTTTCAGCTTCGCCAGGACCTCTTCTAAGGATTTGCGTCCCAGGTTGCGGACCTTCATCATATCCTCAGAGGTGCGGTTGCAAAGCTCTTCTACCGTATTGATGCCGGCGCGTTTTAAGCAGTTGTAGGAACGAACAGAGAGCTCCAGCTCGTCGATGTTCATTTCCAGAACTTTTTCTTTCTCATTGTCTTCCTTCTCGATCATGACCTCAGCGGTCTTTGCGCTTTCAGAAAGATCAATGAACAGGCTTAAATGCTCACTCAATACTTTTGCAGCAAGGCTGACCGCCTCGTCTGCGTCTAAAGTTCCGTTTGTATAGATATCCAGGGTCAGCTTATCGTAATCGGTAACCTGACCTACACGGGTATTCTCAACAGCCATATTCACGCGCTCAACCGGTGTATAGATGGAATCCACCGCGATCACACCAATGGGCATGTCATCTGTCTTTCCCTTGTCGGCGCTGATATATCCTCTGCCTTTGGTAATGGTCAGCTCTGCATTGAATTTGCAGTCTGTACCGCCGTTTAAGGTGGCAATTACCTGGTCAGGATTTAAGATCTCCAGATCCTGGTCAACCTGAATATCCGCACCGGTCACAACGCCTTCGCCTTCAAACTCGATATAAGCAGTTTTCGGTTCGTTGCCGTCGCTCATGTTCTTGATCGCCAGGTTTTTCAGGTTCATGATGATCTCTGTCACATCTTCCTTCACACCCGGGATTGAACTGAATTCATGGAGAACACCGTCAATTTTGACCTGGCTTACAGCAGCACCCGGTAAAGAAGAAAGCATGATTCTTCTTAAAGAGTTGCCCAGTGTAATGCCGTATCCTCTTTCCAGCGGCTCTACCACAAATTTCCCATATCTCTTATCATCAGACATTTCTGTGATTTGAATTTTGGGTTTGTTAAAATCGAACATGCAAAGCCCTCCTTGCTGCGTGCATTATTCTTTTAGCTTCTTAAAATGATCGCTTATGAAAAGCCTGACAGGCAGGCTTCTCATGATTATTTAGAATACAACTCGACGATCAGCATTTCGTTGACCGGAACGTCGATCTCTTCTCTTGTAGGAAGTGCTTTTACTTCACCCTTTAATGCTTCCTGATCAGCTTCCAGCCATGCCGGTACCAGACGTCCGCCTGTAGATTCCAGGATATCTTTGTACCTCTGAGAACCTTTGCTCTTTTCTCTGATCTCGATCACATCTCCTGCACTTACTAAGTAAGAAGGAATGTTTACCTGTTTTCCGTTTACTAATACGTGCTTGTGGTCAACGATCTGTCTAGCTTCCTTTCTTGTTCTTGCGAAACCAAGACGGAAGATTACGTTGTCCAGACGGGATTCCAGCATAACCATCAGGTTTTCACCTGTCTGTCCCTGCTTGCGGTCTGCTTTCTCGTAATAGTTGCGGAAAGGTTTTTCCAGAACGCCGTAGATGAATTTTGCTTTCTGTTTTTCTCTTAACTGAAGTCCGTATTCGGACATTTTTCTGCTTGCTCTTTTTAACTGTCTTGTGGATTTTTTATCAATTCCCAGGTATACAGGATCCAGACCTAAGGATCTGCATCTTTTCAGAACCGGTACTCTATTTACTGCCATGATTATTTGACCTCCTAATTAGACTCTTCTACGTTTTGGTGGACGGCATCCGTTGTGTGGAACCGGAGTTACATCTTTAATGCTGGTAACTTCGATACCGCATGCTGCCAGTGCACGGATTGCTGCTTCTCTTCCTGAACCAGGTCCTTTTACAAAAACGTCAACAGTCTTCAGACCATGAATGATTGCTGCCTTTGCAGCTGTTTCTGCAGCCATCTGAGCTGCATATGGAGTAGATTTCCTTGAACCTTTAAATCCCAGAC
>NHCFC00100__coassemble_1761_pt1 | contig 16283 bp, 12 predicted proteins | sample NHCFC00100__metabat2_low_PE_019 | metagenome-assembled genome bin NHCFC00100
GGTTTCTGTCCCTCGTCTCCTAAGTAACGGCTCCTTACGGAAACTACCTGTTCTTCCTCTTCTTTGGCGCCTACTACCAGCATGTATGGAACCTTTGCCAGTCTTGCCTCACGGATCTTGTAGCCGATCTTCTCAGAACGGTTGTCCACACTGGCGCGGATTCCGTTTGCCTTTAACTGCGCATGGACTTTCTCCGCATAATCTGCGTATTTCTCAGAAATAGGCAGCACACGTACCTGTTCCGGGCACAGCCATGTGGGGAACAGACCTGCGTATTTCTCAATGAGCCATGCCAGGGTTCTCTCATAGCAGCCAATGGAAGTCCTGTGGATGATGCAGGGACGTTTCTTGTCGCCGTTTTCGTCAATGTAGTACATATCAAACTGTTCAGCCAGAAGGGCATCCCACTGAATGGTGATCATGGTGTCTTCTTTGCCGTATACGTTCTTGGCATTGATATCCACTTTTGGTCCGTAGAAGGCAGCTTCTCCCACATCCTCGACAAAAGGAACGTCCAGCTCGATGAGGATATCCCGGATATCCTGCTCGGTCTCATTCCATACTTCCGGCTCTCCGATGTATTTTTCTTTGTTCTCCGGATCCCATTTAGAAAGATGATAGGTAACGTCCTCCTGAAGTCCCAGTGTTTCCAGACAGTATTTTGCCAGTGCCAGACAGTTTTTAAATTCCTCCACCATCTGGTCCGGACGGACGATCAGGTGTCCCTCGGAAATGGTAAACTGACGCACACGTGTCAGTCCGTGCATTTCTCCGGAATCCTCATTTCTGAATAACGTGGAAGTCTCCCCGTAGCGCAGAGGCAGTTCTCTGTAAGAATGCTGAGATGCCTTGTATACATAATACTGGAAGGGACAGGTCATGGGACGCAGGGCAAACACTTCCTTGTCCTTTTCTTCATCGCCCAGAACGAACATGCCGTCTTTGTAGTGATCCCAGTGCCCGGAGATCTTGTACAGGTCGCTCTTTGCCATCAGCGGCGTCTTTGTACGGATATAGCCCCATTCATTGTCCTCCAGATCCTCGATCCATCTCTGAAGTTCTTTGATCATAATGACGCCTTTGGGCATCATCAGCGGCAGTCCCTGTCCGATCACGTCTACGGTGGTAAAGAGTTCCATCTCTCTTCCCAGTTTATTATGATCTCTCTTCTTTGCCTCTTCTAACTGTTCCAGATAAGCATTTAATTCTTCTTTCTTCGCAAAAGCCGTGCCATAGATACGGGACAGCATCTTGTTCTTCTCGTCTCCTCTCCAGTAAGCGCCGGAGGAAGAGATCAGTTTAAATGCCTTTACGCCTTTGGTGCTCATCAGATGGGGACCTGCGCACAGATCCACGAAATCTCCCTGGGAATAGAAGGAGATCTCCGCGTCCTCAGGAAGGTCTTTGATCAGCTCCACTTTGTAAGGCTCATCCTTTTCCTCCATGAATCTGATGGCTTCTTCTCTTGGAAGGGTATAGCGCTCGATCTTGGCGCCTTTTTTGATGATCTTCTTCATTTCCTTTTCCAGGGCGTCCAGCTCTTCCCTGGTAAAGGATTCGTGATCAAAATCATAGTAAAATCCTGTGTCAATGGAGGGACCGATGGCGAGCTTTGCCTGGGGATACAGGTTTTTCACCGCTTCTGCCAGCACATGGGAAGCCGTGTGGCGAAGGGCAGCCAGACCTTTCTCATCATTGGCTGTCAGGATGTTTAAGGAGCAGTCTTTGTCTACCACAGTCCTTAAATCCACCACTTCTCCGTCCACTTCTCCCGCGCAGGCTGCACGGGCAAGTCCTTCGCTGATGTCCAGGGCGATCTGGTAAACGGACATGCTCTGGCCGTATTCTTTCTTTGAACCGTCTTTCAATGTGATAATCATACTCTTTTTTCTCCTTTCTCAGTAGGCGCGCCCAAAGGCGCAGACAGAAACTGCAAGGGGGACAACAAAAAATCCGTCCCCCGCAGCCTTTTGTGACTGCAAGGGACGGACGATCTCTCTTTTTGTAAGTCCGCGGTTCCACCCTTTTTGTTATAAGCGCTGATTCCAAAAAGCGGGCTTTCGGAACAGGCTTTGGTAACCACTTCATTTTGACGATAACGGAGTCACCGGACCGGATTGGGGCCACTCGGAGGTAGTTTTCAAATGCTTCCGTGACAGGGCGCTTCCAGCATCTGCACCCCTCTCTGGGACCTTCCACATCCTACTCTTCTCTTCAGCGTGTTGGTTTTTTCTTTGCCTCCATATTATAACCGGTTCCCTTTGTTTGTCAACCTCTTTTTTCGGGATTTCTTTTTCAGGATTTTCTCAGAATTTTTTATCCGTTGATACTGTCCAGGATTTTCTGCAGGGCTTCATACGCCATGGTATATGCCTCTTCTCCGGTCAGTTTCCGTTTTTCTTTCCCTTCCCCGTTCTCCAGAGCGCCAAAGCCTGTGAAGTCTGCCAGGTGAGGTTCCAGAGACAGATAGCCTTCATATCCGCCCTCCAGGATCTGTTTCAGGATGGCTTCCACATTTCCGTCTCCCATGCCGGAGGGCACTACTTCTCCGGTGCCTTTGTATGCGTCTTTGATGTGGATGTAGGCAATGTACGGCTTCAGCATCTCATAGGCCTCCAGGGTATCCTGCCCGCACTGTACAAAGTTTGCGAAGTCAAAGACTGCCTGGAAATTCTCGCAGGCGAATTCTTCCAAAAGCTCCAGGCAGCGGGTAGCCACGTCTCCGTAGATTTCCTTTTCATTTTCGTGGAGAAGCACCACCTGCTGCTCCCTGGCATAATCTGCAAACTGTTTCATCCTCCGGAATACTTCGTCTTTGTACTTCGCCGGATCTTCCCCTTGGGGGATAAAGAAACTGAAGATACGGATATTGGGCGTTTCCATGATCTTCGCGATCTCTACCGTCTTTTTGAATAATTCATAGTGCTCCTCAAAGGGATCTGTGATCAGGATCTTGCCGATGGGGGATCCCACAGAAGAAAGCCGGATGCCGTTTTCGTCCAGCTGCTTCTTAATCGCCCGGACTTCCTCCAGGCTGTGCTCTACCAGAGGGCGTCCGTTGACGCCTCTCATCTCGATATGGGAAATTCCCAGCTTCTTGATCACCTCAATCTGTGTGTCCAGGGCTTCTGCGATCTCATCGGAAAAGCCGCTGATGATAATCTGATTTTTCATAGCCTATCCTCTCCTTACTTTGTTCCGTAACTTCCTTCTGTATCAAAGACCACGCCGCTGCCTTCTTTTTTCCTGGAAGTGGCTCTTCTCTTATTTAATTCCTCCAGAAATACATCCTCATCTACAGGCACCTCCACGGTACGGTCCTGCCAGCTGGATAAATGAATGGCATTGGACAGCGCCAGTCCCCGGATTCCTTCTCTTCCGTCCGCTACCAGCGGTGTGCCCCGAAGGATGGCTCCGGCAAACGCCTTCATAACGCCCACATGCTGTTCGTTCTGCCCGTCTGTTTCCACATTCACAACCTCCCACTGAGGCTTATCAAATCCGCCTTTGCAGGCAGCGCAATGCTCCGTCAGATTTTCTTTCAGTTTATAGAAAGTCAGTTTCTCGTCCTCGCAGACCAGTTTTCCCAGTTCTCCCGTGATCTCGAAACGGTTGGTTCCAGGCGCGTCTCCGGTGGTTGTGATAAAGACGCCGGTAGCGCCGTTCGGATATTCCAGATAAGCCGTCACATCGTCTTCCACCTCAATGTCGTGCCATTTTCCTTCATGGCAGAAGCTTCTGACCCTGCTTGGCATTCCGCAGATCCACTGGATCAGATCCAGATTGTGAGGGCACTGATTCAGCAGTACGCCGCCGCCTTCTCCGTCCCAGGTAGCCCGCCAGCTGCCGGAATCATAATAGCTCTGGGTCCGGTACCAGTCTGTGATGATCCAGTTGACTCTGCGGATGGCGCCCAGCTCCCCGCCCTGTACCATATCGTGCATTTTCCGGTAAACGCAGTTGGTTCTCTGGTTAAACATCATGGCAAAGACCACATTGCTTTTCTCTGCTGCCTCGTTCATCTGGCGGACCTGTTTTACATAGACGCCTGCCGGCTTTTCGCAGAGTACGTGCAGCCCTTTTTCAAAGGCTTTCACTGCCAGCTCCGGGTGCTGATAATGGGGTACTGCAACGAGAACCGCATCGCAGCAGCCGCTGCCGATCAGCTCTTCGCCTTCCTCAAAGATCTGCACCTCTTGCGGCAGGTTTTCTTTCGCCCAGTTTCTCTGCCGCTCCAGCCGGTCTGCCACAGCTGTCAGCTCTAATTCCGGTACTTTTCCCTCTTTCAGGTTTTTAATATGTCCGGTACCCATATTTCCCACACCGATGATTCCTAATCTTACCTTATCCATTCTGGCATCCCTCCTCTTTTTTCCTAACTATTTTATCGTATTGTGCAGAACCGTAGAGTTCCATAACCAGCCGGAACGTATCCTCCACCGCCTCCAGCCGGTTCCGAAAGGGCTTTTTTTCCATCAGGCATTCATAAAAGTCTGCAATGCATGCCTGATGGGAATTTCCCCAGTAGGTTTTCCCCACAGCCGGTTCCTTCTTTTCAAAATCATACCATACTTTGCTGCCGTCTGCCTTACGGATTTCCAGGGTTTCCCCTTCCATCCGGATCCTGCCCTGCCGGCAGACCAGATCCAGCAGCACAGGCGCGTCGTCTGCATAAGCATTGGTGGCGTAAAAGCAGGCGTTTGCCCCCGGAAATTTTATATAAGCCTCCAGGGTATCCTCCACCTCTATGACCTGCTGCAGATGATGATTATGGAAAGACGCTTCGGCTCCCTGGGGTTTTCCCAGCAGATAGACCAGCAGGTCCAGGGTGTGGATCGCCTGATTGATCAGTGTCCCTCCTCCTTCCGTCTCCCAGCTTCCTCTCCAGCTGCTGTCCCGGTAATAGCCGGTCTCCCGGTCCCAGGTAACAAAGGCACGGGCGCCCCGCACCTCACCCAGTACGCCGGATTCCAGGATCTCACGAAGTTTTTCTGTGGTATCATTATACCGGTTCTGGAAGCAGACGCCCACTTCCTTCTTCGCTCTGTCCTTTGCCTGCTCCAGCCTGTAAAATTCCTCCAGAGAAATTGCCGGGGGCTTTTCCAGAAATACATGGACGCCCTTTTCTAATGCTTTTTCTGCCATAGGCACATGAAGGTAATGGGGCGTACAGATATGCACCGCATCCAGAGCTTCCCGTTCCAGCATTTCCTCCAGGGAGGTATAACAGCGGGTTTCTTCCCCTCCGTACTGTCTGGCATACGCCTCTGCCTTTTCTAAATTCCTGTCGGCAAACGCCTGCAAAACGGCGCAGCCGGACTCCTTGAGCGCCCGGGCATGGACCCGGGCAATATTTCCGCAGCCGATCACTCCTGCTCTGAACATAACCTGCCTCCTGTTCTCAGCCTTTCAGTCCTGAAGTAGCGATTCCGTCTACCAGATATCTCTGGAATACAAAGAAAATAATGACAATGGGCACCAGAGATAACGTCGCCATGGCAAACATCGCGCCATAGTCAGAGGCGGATCCCGGATCGGCAAAGAGCTTCAGCGCCAGGGATACCGGATACTTCTCTGCATCGTTTATGTACAGCAGTGCGGACATAAAATCGTCCCATCTCCACATAAAGGAGAAAATTCCTCCTGTAATGATCGCCGGGCTCATCAGAGGCAGGATGATCCTTGCGAAAATCCCGTAATAGGAGCAGCCGTCGATCTTGGCAGCTTCATCCAGATCTCTAGGGATCCCGTTGATAAAGTTCATCATCAGATATACGAAAAATCCCTGGATGGCAAAGCAGTAGGGCACGATCAGCGGAAGGAAGCCTCCTACCCAGCCCAGTTTCTGGTACCAGAGATACTGGGGTACCATCAGGATCTGTCCCGGCAGCATCATGGATGCCAGCATGGCTGCGAATAAGATCTTCTTTCCCCTGAACTGACACCTGGAAAATCCGTATGCCACCAGCGCCGAAGATGCCAGCGTGCCGGCAGTTGCCACAATGGAGATGAACAGGGAATTCTTAAAAAAAGTGCTGAAGGAGATTCCCGCAAATCCTTTCCAGCCGTTAAAGTAATTGGTAATAATAAACTTGTCCGGTATGATCTGGCTTGCCGTGGTAAAGATGGTGCCGCTTTCCTTAAAGGAGCTCATAAACATCCAGAACAGCGGGTACAGCATAAGCAGTCCAAATCCAAATACCAGCACATGATAAAGAACCGTTGTTATCCTCTTTTTTCCTTTCATAGCTCTCACTCCTGATCATATACCCAGAATCTTTTCGTCTTAAATAGAATCAATGTAAGCAGACCGATAAACAGCAGCATGGTCCATGCCATTGCCGAAGCGTATCCCGCGCTGTTGTAGTTAAAGGACTGCTGGTACATGTAGACAGCATAGAACAGGGTGCTGTCCATAGGTTTGCCCTGCGTGATGATCAGGCTCTGGGTAAATGCCAGGAAGCCGTTGATCATCTGCATCACCAGATTGAAAAAGATCGTGGGAGTCAGAAGGGGAAGGGTTACCCGGAAAAACTTAGTCACCTTTCCGGCACCGTCCACTTCTGCTGCCTCATACAGGTCTTTGGGAATCTGCTTCAATGCAGAGAGGAAAATCAGCATGGAAGAACCAAACTGCCACACTGCCAGTATGATCAGGGTCCAGATGGCTGTTTTCGTACTTCCCAGCCAGGCAAATTTCGTATCAATCCCAATGACTCCCAGAAGGGCGTTTACTACGCCGTCCGGAGCGAACATCCGCTTCCACAGCACCGCAACTGCCACAGAGCCTCCGATAATCGACGGAAGATAATAAGCAGCCCTGTAAAAACCAGTCAGCTTTGTGGGTTTTACCAGGATCATTGCCACGATCAGGGCAAAGACCAGACGCAGGGGAACGGAAACCAGAGCAAAGTACAGCGTTGCTTTAAATGATCTCCAGAACACCTCATCTCCTGTGAACATTTTGATATAATTATCCAGCCCTATAAATTCCGGCGGAGACAAAATATCATAGTCGCAGAAGGAATAGTACAGCGAAATTCCCATGGGAACAATCAAAAACGCAATAAATCCAATAATAAAGGGCAGACAGAAAATAACACCTGCACTCTTTTCCTTATTTAAAAATTTGTATAACTTACTGTCCGAACGCATCGTTTCTCCTTTCCGGCAGTCTGCGAAATTCGTTTGCCCTTAAGACTGCCGTCTGTCTCGTATCTCCAGAAAGGGAGAAAGGCTGCCGCCTTCTGTCTGTGCAGACAGGCGACAGCCTTTTTCTATTTCTTATTCACCCCAAAGTTCGATACCTTTGTCATATACTTCCTGGGCAGCTTCTGCTGCAGTTGCTTCTCCATAGCCGATCTTTTCTGCTACTTTCTTCATCGTATCGGTCAACTCGCTCATACCGGTAGGATCCGGAGGATTGATCGGAGAACAATTCGGTGTGATCACATCCGTTACATAAGCAAAGGATTTCTGTTCTGTCTCGCTTACCAGGTCATAGATGTAGTCTGCAATGGATGTGGATGCCGGCACGCCTCTCTCACCGAGAAGGATCCCGTTTGCATCTTCTGAATTGATCAGGTAGTCAAGAAGGGCAACTGCCGCATCCGGGTCTTCTGTATCCGCACTGATAGAGAAATACAGTGCAGGTTTCAGGTAATTTGAAGTAACGGTATCTGTAGTCGGAATGGTGGTAACTGCGATCTCAGTTCCTTCCGGAGCTGCAGACTGGAAAGCTGTCAGCTGATTGGAAGTACCATTGATGGTACACCATGCCATAGTTTCCGGGCTGGAACCATATACCATAGGATCAGTCTCTACTGCTGTTGTGTCAATGTAGTCTGGTGTCAGCTGCCATCCGTCCTTGATGGAGTCTTCCATGATCTGGTAGAATGGTGTATACTCGTCTGCGCTGGCAACCGGAAGCTTGGCTTCTACAATGGGGATTCCCTCTGCTCTTGACCACTCAGTAAAATAGTTATTCTGTGAAAGAACATTGGCACGGTATCCGGTCTCTTCTGTAATCTGCTTTGCAATCTCCACAAATTCATCAAAAGACATATTATCGGTCATGGTGATCCCCAGCTCGTCTGTCACTGTTTTATTATAGAACAGGCAGTTGCCGCTTACGCCGGCTGCGATGCCGTAATTTCCGTCACCGACTTCTCCCATTGCCAGTACATTTTCCGGAATGTTGCTGACATCCAGCGCGCCGCTTTCCATATATGGGGTCAGATCCAGAAGCTGTCCGTTATCCACGTACTGCTCAATGTAGGAATAGTCCATCTGGATCAGGTCCGGCATGCTGTTTCCTGCTGCCGCGGTTGCCATTTTGCTCCAGTAATCATTCCACTGATAGAACTGTCCTTCTACAGACACACCATTTAATTCCTTATACTTGTCCAGCGCCTCCTGGGTCTTCTCATTGCGGACCTGATTGCCCCACCATGCCATGACAAGATCGCCGGAACCTCCGCTGCTTTCACCGCTGTCACTGCTTTCGGTGCTTTCACTTTTTCCTGAATCAGATGAAGATCCGCAGGCTCCCAGCGCACTTACACATACAGCGCCTGTTACTGCCAGTGCCAGCATTCTTTTTACTTTCCTAGATTTCAACTCTTCTTCCTCCTTATCCTTTTCAAAATTTTCCAAGAAGCTCCTTAAAATACTTTGATCCGTTTTTTGTAACTAATGACATTATATCTTCATCTTATCCAACATAAAATCGACAAAACCAACTTTTCATTTATAATTTTTCCACCTATTTTAGTAAAAAAACCACTTTTTAATAAAAAATTGACTTTTTATTTGAACATATTTATTTACTCTATTTTTTTCTGTATAATGATTGGATATAAAATACGGCAACCATACAGACACCTGGGATAGACCGTTTAAGGGGGGATTTTTATGTTTACACAGAAATTCCGGGATATGCCGCTGAAACGCAAAATTGAACTGATTATTTTAGGCTGTGTTTTCTTTCTCTCCGCCACTGCCTTTCTGAGCATTTACTGCATTTCCAGATCTCATGATAAGGTTTTATACCGCTCTGTGGCTGCCAACCTTTCCTATGCGGCATCAGAAATCCACAGCGATCTTTTGGAAGTCAATGAACTGGCGGATATGATCTTTTCTAATGACACGGTCCAAAGGCAGCTGCCCGCTGCCATGAGCACAGATTCCCGTGAAAAAAAACAGTCCATTGAAACTACTGTGTATAATGTGCTGACCAACTATATGTTTAATACTGCCAATCAGCATATCTCCTATATTACGATCCTGCAGGAAGAAAGCACCATCTGCACCTACCTGGTGCGCTTTCGGAAGGTTCCCTCTGAGATCCGGGACAATCTGGTAAAAAGAGGTAATGAAGCCCAGGGTTCCACCGTCTGGATCACGGACTACAGTCAGGACTATGGTCTCTTTCTGGTAAAAGAGCTGCGGGAGGCAAAGGACTTCTCCTTTCGGCATATGGGCACTTTGATCATAAATGTAAATCCGGATACTCTGATCGGGCAGACCAGCATTTTCCGCTCTGCCTATGAGACGCCCTCCCTCCTCCTGCTCGAGAACGGCAAAACCATCTACTCCTCCCAGGAGCTGCCCCAAAGAGAAATCAGCCGTCTGACTTCATCTCTGGAGAAAAATTATACCATCACAGAGGTGATGGATCAGACGCTCTTTGCGGTGAAAGGATATATCCCTGATTATGACTGGGATTATATTGCAATGGTTTCCTATGAATCCATTGCCCGAACGGTGTCTCTGACTACGACGATCTGTATCGGGGCGATGCTTTTGTGCGCAGGCACTGTACTGCTGCTTTCTGCCAGAATCCTTGCCGCACTGACCCGGCACTTTGACTGGCTGGTTAAAAAAATGCATCTGGTCGGCGAGGGCACCTATCAATTCCCTGCCAATCCCTATGACTACAGCCAGCGAAAAGATGAGATTGGGCAGCTGCATACGAATTTTGATTCCATGGCGCACAAAATCAATACTCTGATCACAGAGAATTACACCAACGAACTGCTGAAAAAGGAAGCCCAGCTGAAATCCTTGGAAAGCCAGATGGATCCCCACTTTCTCTATAATACCCTGGACTCCATCCACTGGCGCGCCAATGCAGTAGGCGCGGAAGATATCTCTCAGATCACCACTTCCCTGGGATATCTGCTGCGTATGTCCTTAAGCAAATCAAGCGAACCCTTTACTCTCCGTCAGGAGTTGGAGCTGGTGGAAAATTATATGGCGATCCAAAAGCTGCGCTACTCCCAGCGGCTGATCTATGAAATGCAGATCCCAAAGGAATATCAGAACCTGCTGCTTCCCAAGTTCACCATCCAGCCCCTTCTGGAAAACGCCATCCGCTACGGGCTGGACAACAGCTCAGACGTCTGCACCATCACGGTCAGCGCTGTGCTTTCTGAGGATCTGCTGGTCATTGAGGTGAAAAACAGCGGCTCCTCCTTTGAAGAAAATCTCCTGGAAAAGCTGGTGAACCAGGAGATCCTTCCCCATGGCTTCGGTATCGGGCTTTTAAATATCCATCAGAGGATCCAGATTGCTTATGGGGACCACTTTGGCTTACATCTGAAAAATATCGAAGAGGAAGAGACCGGAGAGGAATACGCGGTGGTCCAGGTTTTCCTGCCTGTACTGCCACAGCAAGAGAATGTAGAAAGGACCTGACCTATGCTGAAACTTTTAATTGTAGATGATGAAGAAATCATATGCAGCACCATTGCCAAAGTCATTGACTGGGAAATCCTGGGCATTACCCTGATCGGCACCTGCCTGGACGGCGTGGAGGCATACCACACCATCTTAGACGAATCTCCGGATATCGTCATGACAGATATCCGCATGCCCGGCATCTCCGGGCTGGAGCTTATAGAACGAATCTCCCATACAAACCTGGATACCCAGTTCATTATCCTGTCCGGCTACGGAGAATTCGAGTATGCCAAACGCGCCATGCGGTGCGGCGTCCGGCATTATCTGTTAAAGCCTTGTGAAAAAGACCAGATCATTGCCTGTGTAAAAGAAGTCATAAACGACTGCCAGGAGCTGCGGCGCTCCAAAGAGCTGGAGAGCCATGACAACCAGCTTTTCAACAGCCTTCGCTATATCCTGGTCGAAAATATTATCAGTGAGAGCATCTCCCTTCCCCAGATTGACAGCCGGGTCTTTGCCCCTTATGAAAAATATTTGGATTTTACGGATACCACCTACCAGTTCTGCTGCATTTATTATCTGGAGAAAGAATATTTAAGGGACTGCCTGGACATCATTTCCAACTATTTTAAGCACCACGCGCCCCAGCTGCTGCTGTACAGCCTTTACGTAACCAATATTCTGATCCTGTTTTTTCCCAATTACAGCCAGGATTACCGGGAAATGGACAGCTTTTTGGGCACGCTTTCCTTTCCCGGTCAGCGTGTATCGATCAAATATGAACGGACCTCTTACCCCAGCCTGCAGGCGCTCCTGACCATGCTCATCGGCAGGCTGAAGCGCTATGACCGTCTGTACTTTGCCATGGAAGACCGGCTGATCCCCTGCTTTAACTATGAGCACATCATCTCACAGGCAAAGAATCTCTGCCCGCTGCTGGTTTCTCCTGACGAGCAGACTCGCCAGAATGCCTTTGTGGAATTAAAGAGGATCCTCTCTTCGGCTTCCAGCCTGGAATTTCTCCAGCAGCTGTCTTGCCAGGTACTGATCACCGTAAGCTCTGAGATTTCCTCCTGGACCATTGCCCAGATCACAGAATTCCTCTCTGCCTTACAGCTGGAGAAAGACCCCTCTGCCGTGTGCGCCAAGGTACTGGAAAAGCTGGAGGAGATCATGGTCACCGCCCAGAGACGCTCCAACTCCTACAGCCCTGTGGTGGAGGAGCTTCTGAATTACCTGGACAACCATGTGTCCGACTCCAACCTGACTCTGAAATGGATTGCGGAAAATCATCTGTACATGAATGTCAACTATGTAAGCCGCTGCTTTGTAAAAGAAACCCAGCAGAAATTTTCCAGCTATCTGATGAACCTGCGGGTCCAGAAGGCAAAAGAAATCCTGGCAGGCAATGACGAAGAAAAGATCCAGAACGTGGCTGAACTGGTAGGATGTGGAAACAATCCCTATTATTTCAGCAAGATTTTTAAAAAATGCACCGGTATGACGCCTTCTGCCTATGTGCGTAAAATCAGGAAGAACTGAACTTCTCCGGACCAGGATCCCGGTCTGACAGCAAAACAGCTTCCAGCAGACGCCGCCGTTCTCCGGCTGCTTCTGCTGGAAGCTGTTTTTTGCTCCGGGCAGCATGGTGCTGCTTATGGCGCTGCCTTTACAAATTTCCCATCCATTTATCTTTCCAGATTCCCAGACATTCCCGTACCATATAATTTGCCTGCAAAAAGAGATATCCTCTGGCGGGAACCTCCTGTATGGTACAGTCCAGATTCTTTCGGGCAATGGCGCAGCCCCGGAAGATATGAAATCCATTGGTGACGATCCCCGCGCGCAGATCCCCCGTCCCTTCGGGGTGCTCCTTCTCTAACAGGTCACGGGAAAACACGATGTTCTCCATGGTATTGACTGAGCCGCTCTCCAAAAGCAGTCTGGAGTCCGCAATCCCCCTCTGCAACAGCTCTTCATACATGCACTGCGCCTCTGAGATCTCCTCCCCGTATCCCTGTCCTCCGGAGAGGACTGCGCGGGTCTGCGGATTTTCTTTCAGATAGCTGTATGCCTTGTCTATGCGGTATTCCAGCGACTGACTGGGACGCTTTCCCTTCACCTGAGCTCCCAGGACTATGAGATAATCCAGTCCTTTCTCCGGTCTCTGGCACATAGCATATACGATCAGCCCTTCGGTCACAAGAAACGCTGCCAGGAAGATCCCGGATGCTGCCCAGACTGCTGCCCGGAGACCTGCCGGAAGAGAGATGCCTGCACGGCAGCCGGCTCCCACAGCAAGAAAACAGATCCCCGCTGCCAGCCAGAGAAAAGGGAATTTAGAAGAAAGCCCTGCGTACAGGGCAATCCCAATGAAATAGCCTATGCTTAAAACGCCCAAAAAGAACATGATTTTTTCCAGCATTTTTCTTTCCTTTCTGTGTCTTCCTAAACAGTGCCCGTCCAGCCTGCCTGCATTTTTAAAGCAGCCCTGACCGTTTGACAGACGCTGCTTCAGTTTTCCAGCCGGATGCCGGACAGAAAAAGCGGAGCTTTTCCAAAGGGCTGCCGTCCCTTGTCAGTCCGGCAGTCTGGACAGTCTCCTGCCCTTCTACAGAAAAGCTCCGCTTGAGCGCTGCACCGGGTCTGCCGCTTTCCTGTCAGGCAGACCGTCAGCGCCTGTTTTTCCTTATTTATTTCTTCCGCAGCAGTGTTTGTATTTCTTTCCGCTTCCGCATGGACATGGATCGTTTCTTCCGATCTTGGGTCCTTTTACGATGGTTCCGGATTTCTTCTGCTCCAGATATAATTCTTTTCTCTTTTCTTCTGAGAAAATGTTGTCCCACTGAGGAAGATTGTATAACCAGTCTGCTTTGGCATCCACCATATTTTTGTACAGCATTTCCAGGTCATAGCCCAGGTTTACTACGGTGTCCTCTTCCATTTCTTCGATGGGATTCTGCACCTTCAGGCTGTCATTGATGCCGTCCAGGAATCCTACCATTGTCATAACATCTACTTCATATTTATCTGCCAGCTCTTTGACCGTTCCTCTTACCACTTCTTCGGGGTTGTCAAGAAGCTTTTCGTAAATGCCTTTTTCAATCATGAAATAATTAGTCCAGAATTTCTGCAGCTGTCCTTTGTCAGCCTGCTGAGAGTATGCCATATCTCTCCACTGTTTTAATAATGCCATGTATCTTACCTGCCTTTTATTTTTTTCGTATTCAGCCGGACTGTCTGCCCAATGGGCAGCTTCTTCCGGTACGCATCAGCCCCTGCCGGGCTGACAGGTATAGTATATACGAAAACTCCCTTTTTTTCAATGTCTGAAAAAAATTTTCTTTTTCCTGTATAGCTTCTCCTTTTAAGGTAATACTATAAACAGCCCACAGAGAGATGACGCAAAGGCGCGGCGCTTTCTGCAGGCAACAAAAGAAAAGTAGAAATACTTAATCCTCCCCTTTTTTAGGAGCTGCTCTATGACCTGGCAGCTCCTTTTCTCTCTTGGGAAAAGGTTTCTTCCAAAAGGCTGTACAGGGTTTCCTCCCATACGGTCCGGTTTTCTCTCAGCACTTCCCGGAAACAGCAGGCAGGGAGCGGCGATCCTGCCCGTCCGATCTCAATGGTGATACTGGGAATCTGCATTTTCTGAAGCGCCCAGTCTTTGTACCCTGCCGGATCCACACAGTCATAGCTTTCCTCCAGATCGTACCCGGTAGCAGCGGCAATCCTGCCGGCGAAGCTTCTGCTGGTGCGGTACAGTTCCCCTACCTGTCCAAAATTCCAGTAGATTACAGCGCCGGAGGAGTGATAACTGATAGTTCTTTTAAATCTTTCCTTTCGGGTCAGTTCTGCCAAAGCCGCAGACTCTGCTTCACATTCCGGAGCAGCGCCTTTGTACTCCCGGGAGGACGGTTTTCCCCGTCTGTCCTCATAGCGCTCCCACTCTGCGTCAAAATTCCGGTTCAGGTCCACGCCCCTTGCGTTTGCCTTCCAGCCGGTAAAATAGGGACCGCAGGGAAGGCGCCCGCCCTCCTCTTTTGCAATCTGCCACACCGCTTCCCTGAGCTTTCTGTTCCGGATCCCTCTTGGTCCCATCTGGCTGATGGTGACGCCGTCAGGATTTGCCATGGGAATGATGTGGACGGCGCTTCCTTCCAGCAGCTGTGCATAGCTGTCTCCCCGGGCTGACGCCCTTCCTTTCAGGACTCCGCTTAAAAACTCTGCGGTCTGTTCCATGATCAGCTGGGAGGTCATATACTCTCTGCCATGGATCCCGCCGAAGATCAGGATCTTGTCCTGCGCTTCCCTCCTGCCTGCCGTTAAGTGGTAAATCTCCCTTTCATCTGCTGTTTTTCCCAGACTGTCCACACTCAGAATCCCCGGAAATATTTTTTCAAAAAGCTCCAGGTCATTCTCCATATTTTCATAGGTATAGCCCGAAAATCTTCCAAAGCCTGTATTATACATTGACTACTCCTTTAAAACTCATTATAATAATAGATATTCTAAACAAGGGAGATTAAGAAGTGAAGAACTTAAAACGGCTGCTTGCCATTATAGGAATCGTACTCCTTGCCGGCATGTATGTCCTGACATTCATTTTTGCGTTGATCGACTCCTCCAAGGCAGGCAATCTGCTGATGGCGTCTCTATTTGCCACGGTTTTCATTCCCATCCTGCTGTATGCCATATCCCTGATCTACAAATGGACACGGGGCAGGGAGGATCTGATCCCTCAGATTTCAGAGGAAGGTTCCGATATCAACACCGTGATCTTTGATATCGGCAACGTCCTGGTCAGCTATGATCCTATGAAACCTATGCGGGAATTAAAATACGATGAAGCAACTGCTGCTGCCGTTGCCAACGCCATTTTCCTCAGTCCTCAATGGGCAGAGGCAGACCGCGGGGTGCTTACAGAGGAAGAGCTTCTGCAGGCTTTTCTGAAAAACGATCCTGCCCGGGAAAAAGAAATCCGGGAAACTTTCTCCTGTATGGGAAAAACGATCAAAGAATATTCTTATACCCGCGGCTGGCTGAAATATCTGAAGCGAAGAGGCTATAAGATCTATATCCTCTCCAATTTTTCTGAGCCTCTTTACCGCCAGGCAGCAAATGAAATGCGTTTCTTAGATCTGGTGGACGGCGGCTATATGTCCTGGCAGGTACATCTGCTGAAACCCCAGCCGGAGTTTTATCAGAAGCTGATCCAGGATTTTGACATTGACCCTTCCCGGGCTGTGTTCCTGGACGATGTCCTGGAGAATGTAGCGGAAGCCCGCGCCCAGGGACTCCACGCCGTACACTTTACCGGCAGGAAAAACGCGCTGCAGGCGCTGGCAGAGTTTGGTGTGAAATAATTTTCATAAAAAAGAAGCCGGCATATGGAAAATTTTCTCCTATGCCTGACTTCTTTTTTCGTTCCGTTATCCGTTTTTGGGCTCCCGGATCTCTAACTCCTCATAAATCCGGCGGATCACTTCCACATCCTCCTCCAGATCCTCAGCTGCCTGCTCCGGGGTCTTGCCCTTCTGTTTTTTCTTTGCTGCCAGTTCTTTCAGTTTTTCAGCCTGTCCGCGCAGTAATCCTTCTTC
>NHCFC00100__coassemble_1772_pt1 | contig 15977 bp, 13 predicted proteins | sample NHCFC00100__metabat2_low_PE_019 | metagenome-assembled genome bin NHCFC00100
GTAGCTTCTTCTTCGCTGTAATCCACAGCCACACCGTCCTGGATGATCTGAAGCTTCCCTGCTGCGCTTTCAAAGAACAGATCCACTTTCTCCGGATCGAACTGCGCGCCGGAATAACCCATGGCACAAAGGATCCTGCCCCAGTTAGCGTCATGTCCGAAGATCGCCGCCTTCGTCAGGCTGGAAGTAATGACAGATTTGGCAAGAACTCCTGCCTGCTCCTTGGTCTGTGCGCCCACCACCTGAACCTCAAACAGGGCTGTGGCGCCTTCCCCGTCTGCCGCGATTTTTTTCGCCAGGCAGGTGTTCACATACTTCAGGGCTTCCCGGAAGGTTTCGTAATCTTCATTTTTCTCTGTGATCTCCGGATTTCCTGCCATACCGTTGGCAAGGACCAGCACCGTGTCATTGGTGGAAGTATCCCCGTCCACAGAGATCATATTGTAAGTATCGTTTACAATTTCTCCCAGCGCTTCCTGAAGCAGCTTTTTATCTATGGCAGCATCTGTGGTCACGAAGCTGAGCATGGTGCACATATTGGGATGGATCATACCGGATCCCTTGCACATGCCGCCGATGGTCACGGTCCTGCCGGAAAGCTGGATCTGAACGGCTGCTTCTTTTTTCACCGTATCCGTAGTCATAATGGACTGGGCTGCCAGGATCCCTGCCTCCCTGGTATGGGAAAGCAGCGGCTTCATGGTCTCGATTCCCTGAAGGAGGGTGTCTATGGGCAGCTGCTGTCCGATCACTCCTGTAGATGCCACCAGCACGGCATCCTGGGGGATTCCCAGCGTCTCCCCTGCTGCTTTTGCAGTCTGCATGCAGTATCCATAGCCCTCTTCTCCAGTGCAGGCATTGGCAATGCCGCTGTTGCACACCACTGCCTGAGCGAAATCCGATTCGTATACGATCTTCTGATCCCATTTTACAGGCGCTGCTTTTACAATATTTTTTGTAAACGTGCCTGCTGCACGGCACGGCTTTTCACTGTAAAGCATTGCCATGTCTTTGCTGTTTCCTTTTTTGATCCCTGCTGCGATCCCCGCTGCCAGGAATCCTTCTGCTGCGGTCACGCCGCCGTCTATGATCTTCATACGCGAATCCTCTCTGTCTCTCTTTGTATTTTTCTTCACTTTATTACGGAAACTTATTACGGGAACATGGGGACTAAATTCAGTCCTTCTGTCTCCTCTTCACCAAACATCAGGTTCATATTCTGGACTGCCTGCCCGGCTGCGCCTTTTACCAGATTGTCAATGGCTCCCATCATGATGATGCGTTTTGTCCTGGGATCGATCTTGAAATTAATGTCCACATAATTGCTTCCCTCCACCCATTTGGTCTGGGGGTACTGGTCTTTTTCCAGGACACGGACAAATTTTTCTTTTTCATAATACTTATCATAAACTGCTTTGACCGTATCGTAATCCACATCTTTTGCCAGAGACGCATAGGCAGTGGCAAGGATTCCCCGGTTCATGGGAACCAGATGAGGGGTAAAATTCAGCACCAGCTCTTTTCCCGCTGCATAGCCCAACTGTTCCTCAATCTCCGGGGTATGGCGATGGGAAGCCACGCCGTATGCCTTCATATTTTCATTGACTTCGCAGAACAGATTGTCGATCTTAGCGCCTCTTCCCGCTCCGGAAGTCCCGGATTTGGCGTCGATGATCAGGGTATCCGGATCGATGATGCCCTCTTTTACCAGGGGATAACAGGTCAGAATGCTGCAGGTGGTATAGCAGCCGGGATTTGCCACCAGACGGGCTTTTTTCACCTGTTCCCGGTTGATCTCACAGAGACCGTAAACAGCCTCGCCCAGAAACTGGGGCGATTTGTGTTGGATTTTATACCATTTCTCGTACGTCTTCACATCCTTGATGCGGAAATCTGCACTCAGGTCAATGATTTTTGCTTTTGACAAAATTTCTTCATTGACCATGGAGGCACAGAATCCCTGAGGTGTGGCGGTAAAGATCACGTCCACCTGGTCTGCCAGGACTTCCATATTGTCATCCAGGCAAGTGTCATCCACGATCTGAAACATGTTCTGGTAAACATCTGCGTATTTTTTATCAATATAACTTCTGGAGCCATACCATTTGATTTCCACATTTTTATGTCCCAGCAGCAGCCGCACCAGCTCCCCGCCGGCGTATCCGGTAGCTCCGATAATTCCAGCTTTGATCATAACTTTCTCCTCATTTCCCTTTTTCTCAATCATACTCCCTGTATACCTGATGTGCAAGATACAGTTTTATGCATATATTTGTTCAATTTTTGAATAATTATACATCTCTCTTCCAGAATATGCAAGCTTTATTTTTAATTTCTCATTTCTCGGAAAAACTAATCATTTCCTTAATTTATTCAGCAATATTTTCAGGTAATACAAAGCATAACTTCTGTGCATAGCAAAACTTTTTTTATTTTTTTGCATTTTTCTATTGCATAATTATTATAAATGATGTATAGTACCAATAGCAAAACGAAACACACGGCGGCAAAGGCTCTTCTGTCTCTGCCGTAATCATAAAAACGATTTTCAGGAGGATTTTCTATTATGAAAGAAAAAGTAGTTTTAGCCTATTCCGGCGGACTTGACACAACTGCATTAATTCCATGGTTAAAGGAAACCTTTGATTACGAAGTAATCTGCTGCTGCATTGACTGCGGTCAGGGTTCCGAACTGGACGGACTGGATGAACGTGCCAAATTATCCGGCGCTTCTAAATTATACATCGAAGATATCGTAGATGAGTTCTGCGAAGACTATATCATGCCCTGTGTCCAGGCAGGCGCTGTTTATGAGCACAAATACCTTCTGGGAACTTCTATGGCACGTCCCGGAATCGCGAAGAAATTAGTCGAGATCGCAAGAAAAGAAAACGCAGTTGCCATCTGCCACGGCGCAACCGGCAAAGGCAACGACCAGATCCGTTTCGAGCTGGGGATCAAAGCTCTGGCACCGGACATCAAGATCATTGCTCCATGGCGTATGACCGATGTATGGACCATGCAGTCCAGGGAAGATGAGATTGAATTCTGCAAAGCTCACGGCATCAATCTTCCATTCGATATGAGCCACAGCTACAGCCGCGACAGGAACTTATGGCACATCAGCCATGAAGGTCTGGAACTGGAAGATCCTTCCCAGGAACCCAACTATGACGACCTGCTGGTATTAAGCGTGACACCGGAAAAAGCCCCTGACAAGGCAACTGAGATCACCATGACTTTTGAAGCAGGCGTTCCCAAGACCTTAAATGGAAAGGCAATGAAAGTTTCCGATATCATCAAAGAGCTGAATAAATTAGGCGGAGAAAACGGCATCGGTATCATTGATATTGTAGAAAACCGTGTAGTAGGTATGAAATCCCGCGGCGTGTATGAGACTCCCGGCGGAACCATTCTGATGGAAGCTCATGACCAGTTGGAAGAACTGACCTTAGACCGCGACACTATGGAAACTAAGAAAAAACTGGGCAGCCAGATGGCACAGGTAGTATACGAAGGAAAATGGTTCACTCCACTTCGTGAAGCAATCCAGGCATTTGTAGAGTCCACCCAGAAATACGTGACCGGTGAAGTCAAACTGAAACTGTACAAAGGCAATATCATCAAAGCCGGCACCACTTCCCCCTACAGCCTCTACAATGAATCTCTGGCTTCCTTCACTACCGGAGATATGTACGACCACCACGATGCGGACGGCTTCATCACCCTGTTCGGACTCCCCTTAAAAGTCCGCGCTATGAAGCTGGCTGAGCTGGAAAAGAACAACCAGAAATAATCCATTATACCTTGACAATTTCTAAATTTTGATAGAGAACCTGCATGACAGGTTCCTGTAATAGGCATTTCTATTACAAAGGAAAAAACCGATGAGCTTCGCACCCCTCATCGGTTTTTCCTTTTACAAAAGCAGCAGACAGTGCCCTTTGTTCACTGCCTGCTGCCTTTCTTCTGTCAGATCCTCCCATACACATCCGCCGGAACCCTCGCCTTCACCGCAATGCCCTCCGGCGTATATTCCTCCTGGATCAGCTGTCCATACTTTCTCACCAGCTGCAGCTTTCCCGCCTCCTGATAAGAAAACAACCGCTCCACATAAATCTGATTTTCCGCCAGCAGCTTTTCCAGCACCTGCTTCAGCTCTTTCAGTCCCTGCCCGGTCTTAGCAGAAATCTTCAGCACATAGTCTGCTCTAAAATCCCTGAAGATTTCCTCCCCGTACACTCGATCTTGCTTGTTAAACAGGGTAACGATCTTCTTATCCCCCACGCCCAGTTCTTTCAGGGTCTCATAGACCACATACATCTGCTCATCTCTCTGGGAATTGGAGGCATCCACCACATGGAGGATAAAATCCGCATACTTTGCCTCCTCCAGGGTGCTTTTAAATGCTTCGATCAAATGATGGGGAAGCTTGCGGATAAAACCTACAGTGTCGGTCAGATAGATCTTCTGCTTCCCGGAAAGCTCCAACACCCGGGTGGTAGGATCCAGGGTGGCAAACAGCTTATCCTCCTCCAGCACATCCGCGTCTGTCATAGTATTTAAAAGGGTAGACTTCCCTGCATTGGTATAGCCCACAATGGCGGCAGTCATCACGCCGTCCCTCTTTCTTCCCTGGCGGAGCACTTCTCTGTGGCGCTTTACCTGCTCCAGATCCTTTTTCAGCTGGGAAATCCTTACCTTGATCAGACGCCGGTCCATTTCCAGCTTTTTCTCTCCGGGACCTCTGGTGCCGATACCGCCGCCCAGACGGGACAGGGAATTGCCCATACCTACCAGCTTGGCTGCGCGGTAGCGAAGCTGCGCCAGCTCCACCTGGATCTTTCCTTCACTGGTATTTGCCCGGGCTGCGAAGATATCCAGGATCACCATAGTCCTGTCCATGATCTTGCAGTCCAGCTCCCGTTCCAGATTGTTCATCTGGGAAGGTGTCAGCTCATCGTCACAGACAATTCCCGTTGCGTCCAGCGCCAGGACTGCCATGCGGATTTCCTCCACCTTACCTGTGCCTACATAATACCCCGGATGCATGGCTTCCCTTAACTGTACCACTCTTCCCACAGCCTGGGCGCCTGCGGTCTTTACCAGTTCCTCCAGCTCGTCCAGAGATTCCTGGGCATCCTCGGTCTCCTGGGTCTGGATCCCTACCAGGATCACCCGCTCCTGCTCTTCCTTTAATTCATATAAATCCATAAACTCTTTCTGCTCCTTTTTGTATCCAAACTTCTGCGTCTCACTGCTAAAACAATCTCCGGCTCTTTGATGAGTATACGGTCTGTTTTTCCTGTAATTTCCTGCTATACTTTGCCTCAAAAGCTTTATTTCTTCTAACAGTACTTTATTCCAAAAGCTTTATCTCTTCTATACAATACTTTACCCCAAAAGTATTATTTCTTCTAATAGCGCTCTGACCCAAAGCACTATTTCTTCTAATATACAGAATTCCATTGCCGAAAGCAAGCCCGCAGCCGCAGATTTCTTTCCAAATAAAACACCGATAAAATCATCAGCAGGGATACTACGGAGCGATACGTTGGGACGCTAAAAGGTACTGTACCGGAATTGCCTCTCCGTGTACAGCACCTTTTTCACATTTATCTTGTCTGTAAGAAATAATTCTCTCTCACTGCGTTTTCATCCGCAGGATATAATTCCAGATACTCGCTCATTTTTTGTTTTGCGGATGCGAAATCCGCCTTTTTCTCATAGAAAACAATCTCGTTAAACAGCAGCGCCTGCCTGGTCCTGTCATCGTTTTCTTCCAGCCCTTTTTCTATGTAATCAAGGGCACTGTCATAATCCTGCGTTTCTGCCGCACAGTAGGCAAGCCCGTTGTATCCTTCCGCCTTCAGCTCTTTTTCTTCCAGACACCGTTCAAACATCCTGCGGGCATTTTCTGTATCTCCCGATGCCATAGACACCTTTCCCAGATACACCGCCGCCTGGACGTATTCTCCTTCCAGGGCTTGCTCCAGTTCCCCGGAGGCTTCCTGGTATTCATCCAGATAATAGTAGATCCTGCCTTTATTGTAATGATCTTCCGGCTCCTTTGCGGAAATCTCCAGCGCCCGTTCCAGATATTCTTCGCCATCCGCGTTCATATCACAGGCAAGATAAACTCTGTAAATATCCAGATAATCTTCATAATCTTTGGATCCGGAGATCACTTTCGCAAAGTTCTCCGCTGCCTTTTTGTACTCATCCTGGTAGAGATAAGCGCTTCCTCTCAGGAAATAAGCATCCTTCACTCTCTGCTTCTTCAAAAGCTCTGTGCAGGTCTCAATGCATCCCGCATAATCGCCCTGCTGATACTGTGCATTGGCAAGGTACAGGGCTATATCCCTCTGCATTGCCTTTCCGCTCTCCTCAGCCAGCCTGGATGCGGCTTCAAAGGCTTCCTGGGCTTTCTCAAAAGAATTCTGCTCTGTCCAGGAAATCCCGATACCTCTCCACGCCTCCAGCGCATGATCCTCTGCTTCCACGGCTGCCTGAAAGTATCCGATGGCTTCCGTATAATCGCCCTTTTCCAGGCTCTCATTGCCAAGTTCATAATCCGTGGGAGTATCCTTGCCGCAGCCGCCCAGCAGACAGACCGCGGCGCATACTGCCAAAAATCCTTTTATCTTCAAGCGTGTTTTCCTCATTTCTACTGAAGGATCAGATTCTCACTCCGCATAGCCTCTACAACCTGATCCGCATATTTTTCACAGATCTCATCTGTGGCTGCTTCCACCATGACACGGATCAGCGGTTCGGTTCCGCTTTCCCGCACCAGGATCCTGCCGTCGTCGCCCAGGGCTTTCTCCACGCCGGCAACCGCCTCCACAACCTTCGGATTTTCCCTCGCTTCTTTCTTATCATGAACTCTTACATTTTTCAGGACCTGAGGATAGATCTTCACTTCCTTTGTCAGAGTGCTCAGCGGCTGCTTTTTCTCAATGATCACTTCCATTAATTTCAGAGAAGTCAGGATACCGTCCCCTGTAGTGGCGTGTTTTGAGAAAATAATATGACCGGACTGCTCTCCACCGATGGAATGTCCGTTTGTCATCATATTTTCGCAGACGTATTTATCTCCCACAGCCGTCTTCTCATAAGCAATCTTCTCTCTGTCGCATGCCTTGTAAAGCCCCAGATTGGACATGACTGTGGTAACAATGGTATTGTTATTTAACTGTCCCCGCTCCTTCATGTACTTGCCGCATACATACATGATCAGGTCTCCGTTGACTTCTTCTCCCTGATCGTCCACAGCAATACAGCGGTCAGCGTCGCCGTCATAAGCAAATCCTACGTCCAGCTGGTTATCCTTTACAAATGCTTTCAGCTCTTCGATATGGGTGGAACCGCAGTTGGTATTGATATTGGTTCCGTCCGGTTCATTGTGGATCACGTAAGTCTTGGCTCCCAGAGCGTCAAACACACTCTTGGCAATGGCAGAGGCGCTTCCGTTGGCGCAGTCCAGTCCGACTCTCATATTTTTAAAGGCGCGGGTGGGAATGGAGATCAGATAACCGATATAGCGGTTTCTTCCTGCGGAAAAATCCACGGTACGTCCGATATTTTCCCTCTTTGCCAGAGGAAGTTCCGGGATCTGTCCGTCAATGTAGGCCTCGATCTGCTCCTCCACAGAGGCTTCCATCTTCTGTCCGTTTCCGTTAATGATCTTGATTCCGTTGTCATAGAAAGGATTATGGCTGGCTGAGATCATGATCCCGCAGTCAAAATTTTCTGTACGCACCACATAGGAAACACTGGGTGTGGTGGTAACATGGAGAAGGTATACATCTGCGCCGGAGGCTGTCAGACCTGCCACCAGAGAATACTCAAACATATAGCTGCTCCGTCTGGTGTCCTTTCCGATAACGATCTGTGCTCTGTGGTCTTTGCCGAAATACCAGCCCAGAAATCTTCCTACTTTAAATGCGTGCTCCACGGTCAGATTCACATTTGCTTCTCCGCGAAAACCGTCTGTTCCAAAATATTTACCCATAATTCCACTCCTTATTTAACCTTATACAACTTATACAATCAGTTACTTTTTTTGTCTTATCATTTCTTAATACTAATATAAAATACCATAGATTTGGGAATTTGTCACTAGCAATTCCTGTCTGGCTGGAAACTGGATGGAAATCCAGACCGGATTTTCATCCGGCATATCTGCAGGAGACTTCTGGAGCGCTAATGGAAACAGCATAATAGGTGAAAATGAAAATGAAGTGCAGTATACGATACAGATAGCTGTCACACAAAAAAATTGACCTTGATTTGAATGTTGGTTATACTATAATTAGGCAATAATATGAGTTTTTTAGAAAATGCGATTGCACAAGAACAGCTGCGGATTGAACGGCACAGGCATATCCAGACCATGCTGAAAGCTTTTCTGAAGAATATGGCACAGAAAATGATGGAGGTTTGTATATGATTGTATACCATGGAAGTAATATCATAGTGGACCATCCAAGATTAGTCCGTCAAAACCGGACGTTGGATTTTGGCTATGGTTTCTATACAACATTCAACAAGGACCAGGCGGTAAATTTTGCAGAGAAAGTAACGGCTCGAAGGGAAACAGGGACTCCATGTGTGAGCATATATGAAACAGCAGAGTTAGAGGAACTGAAAAACAAATATAAATTACTGTTTTTTTCAAAAGCAAATGAAGAATGGTTAGATTTCGTATTCGCAAATCGTAATGGAAGCTATGAAGGGGTAAATTATGATATTATTTTCGGACCAGTAGCTAACGATACCATTTACCGGACATTTATCGCTTATGAAGAAGGTATTTTAACAAAGGATGAGACAATTGCTAGGCTGAAAGTAAAAAAGCTGTATAATCAGATGACTTTTACAACAGAGGATTCTTTAAACGAGTTAAAATATATCGGACAGTTGCCGATCGGGAGGGATTGCAATGAGTGAAAAAGGGATAAAAGGGATGCTGGAGCTTATTGTGCCTCGTCTGCTCCGTATGATTATGGAAAAGCAGTCACTTACAGAAAAAGAAGCTTTGACACAGCTATATGCGTCTGAACTTTACCGCCAATTAGAACGAGAGGAAACAAATCTTTGGCATTTAAGTCTCCCCACCTTATATGAAATGTGGCTGGAAGAAAAAGAGCACGGGCATATTACTTATCCAGAGGAGGGCTGAGTATGGATGAAAAAATAAATTTTATCGTATATTGTATAGAAGAATATAAAAATGAGAAAGGAATGAATGGAAAAAATGTCATTGATCTGTTTAACCGGTATCGTGTGATTGATTATATTCGGGACTATTATGAAGCACTTCATACTACTGGCAGGCAGTATATTATTGATGATATTAACATGTATATTGAGACAAGGCAGTCATCTATGAAGTAATGGAAGGGGTAATCGAGTAGGAGGCGGTGATTAACCGCCGTCCTCTCATACCACCACTGTGCGTACCGTTGACATTCGCCAGTAGGCTTTTCGAATGTATACTCCTTCGATACAGCCATCCATTCAACTTTTCAATGTTATTCTTCATATCTGGATTTCTTACTGAAACACCGGTGTGGTATACACGCCTTTGTCAGCCAGATCCTGGAAAGCTTTTACCACTTTCTCCTTATCTTCCTGATAAGTAACGCCGAACCAGGTATCATGAGTCTTTAATACAGACACCTCTGCTTTTCCTTCCTTGATCAGCTGGTCGATGACAGCAGGAAGGAGATATTCTTTCTTAATCTCTCCCGGCTTCACTCCGGCAAGGAATTCTTTAAAGCCTTCTTCCAGCACATTCAGAAATTCCGGTGTCAGTCCCCACATATTCATAGAAGCCATGGCTTCCGGGTCAATGGGTGACTTGTCTCCGGTCTCTTCGTCTACCGCAGCCACACCGTCTTCGGTCCTCTGGATATTGAAAGTCTCTGTAATGCCGGTCAGCTTCTTGTTTTCATCTAATGCGCAGATGCCTCTGGTCACGCCTCCGTTTTCACTGAGGGTATTTTTCAGGATAAAGCCAGCCATGCACATATCCAGGCAGTCTTTCTCTTCATGCTCTCCCACCAGGTAATCATGGATTTTCACAAAGGCTTCCTTTCCATAATAATCGTCTGCATTGATCACGATGAACGGCTCCTGGATCACCTTTTTCGCAGCCAGGACTGCCTGTCCTGTTCCCCATGGTTTTGTCCTGTCTTCCGGGCAGGTAAAGCCTTCCGGAAGGTCTTTCAGATCCTGATACGCATATGCTACTTCTGTGATCTTCTCAATCTTATTTCCGATGGCTTGGCGGAATTCTTCTTCGATGTCTTTTCTGATGATGAATACAACCTTATTGAATCCGGCTTCCAGCGCGTCATGAATGGAATAGTCCATGATGATCTCTCCTGCCGGACCTACCTTTGCCAGCTGTTTGATCCCTTTTCCAAAGCGGCTTCCGATGCCTGCCGCCATAATCACTAAAGCTGTTTTTTTCATAGTGGTACTCCTTTATTTCCTGATTGATATGCTATGAATATACTACAAAATACCTTGAATTTCAACCGCTGAATCCGTTATGCTGCTTTCACCTTATACAAATCCCATGCCATGCGGATTCTATGCTATGCAAAAATTCCGCGCTATGCTGCTTCTGCGCTTACTGCTCTGCCATGCCCTGCTTTGCCAGCTTCGCCATCTGGTCTGCGGCGGTCAGGCTTTCGATCACTTCCTGAAGATCTCCGTTCATGACACTGTCCAGCTTATGCAGGGTCAGCTTGATCCTGTGGTCGGTTACACGGCCCTGAGGAAAATTATAGGTTCTGATCTTCTCCGAGCGGTCGCCGGTTCCTACCTGGCTCCTTCTGGCTTCTGCCTCCGCGTCATGACGCTTCTGCAGTTCCATATCGTACAGACGGGAACGCAGCACCTTCAGCGCCTTTTCCTTATTCTTCAGCTGGGACTTCTCATCCTGACAGGAAATTACGATACCTGTGGGGATATGAGTCAGACGCACCGCGGAGTCTGTGGTATTGACACACTGTCCGCCGTTTCCGGAAGCACGGAACACATCAAACTTACAGTCATTTAAATCCAGCTCAAAGTCAATCTCCTCTGCCTCCGGCATGATCGCCACGGTAATGGTGGAGGTATGGATACGTCCGCCGCTTTCTGTCTCCGGCACACGCTGGACACGGTGCACACCGCTTTCATATTTCAGCTTGGAATAAGCGCCCTGTCCGTTGATCATGAAGGTCACTTCCTTAAATCCTCCGATGCCGTTTTCATTGAGGCTGAGCATTTCGGTTCTCCAGTTCTGTGATTCGCCGTATTTCACATACATACGGTAGATCTCTGCCGCGAACAGAGCCGCTTCATCTCCGCCTGCTCCGGCACGGATCTCCACAATAACGTTTTTCTCATCATTGGGGTCCTTGGGCAGAAGCAGGATCTTCAGCTCCTGTTCCAGCTCCTCAATCCTTTTCTTTGCCTCAGAAAGCTCCTCTTTGAGCATTTCTTTCATCTCTTCGTCGGACTCTCCTTCCAGCATGGAAAGGCTGTCCTCCACGGTCTGTTTGCAGTCTTTATACTCTCTGTACGCATCCGCAATGGGCTGCAGCTCGCTCTGCTCTTTCATAAGCTTCTGGAAACGCGCTGTGTCGTTTGCCACTGTGGGCTCATTGAGTTCATTTAAAATCTCCTCCAGGCGAACTAAAATATCTTCTAATTTATCAAACATATTTTTCCTCCTGCTGTTTTCTTCCTATTACTACACGGTCAAGTCCTGCCAGATCTTTTACAATGCGTATTTCCCTGTAGCCTTCTTTTTCCAAAAGTCCGGATACGGCTTCTCCCTGATCATAGCCGATCTCAAATGCCAGGATGCCGTTTTCCTTTAAATATTCTCCTGCATGGGCAGCAATCTCTCTGTAGAAGTAGAGACCGTCCTCATGCCCGTCAAGCGCCATCCGGGGCTCATAAAGCCGGACCTCGTCCATCAGCTCCCGGATCACGGCAGTCTGGATGTACGGGGGATTGGATACCAGAATGTCAAACTGACCGCAGACCGCCTCAAACAGATCACTTCTGACAAAGCGTGTCTGCTTTGTTTTCCCCTGTATCTGTGCGTTTTTCTCCGCCACCAGGAGAGCCTGTTCGGAAAGGTCTGCTCCCATTCCCTGCGCCTGCTCCAGATGCTCCAGAAGGCTCAGCAGAATGCAGCCGCTTCCGGTGCACAGATCCAGCACTTTCAGCCCTTTCCTGCCTCCGGCTTCCTTCAGCACTTCCTCTACCAGGATCTCTGTATCCTGCCTGGGGATCAGCACATGTTCATTCACATAAAATTCCAGTCCGTAAAACCATGCCTGGCAGGTCAGCTGCTGCAAAGGGATATGCTGTGCTCTTTTCTCAAGCAGCCGTGCATATTGTTCTGCTTTTTCCTCCCCGGCTTCCTCCTCCTGATGAAGGAAATACCAGGTCCGGTCTATATCAAAAACGTATTCCATCAAAAGCCAGGCGTCCGGTTCTGTCTCAGCAACACCGCTTCTTTTCAGCACGGCTTTTCCATAATTAAAAAGTTCCCTGTAACTGCTCATATCAGGGTTCCTCCGACGCTGCTTCCTCTGGGAAATTCTCCTGCAGATACGCTTTCCAGTCAAACACTGCCTCCACGGCGGCGATGGCGACTTCGGTCATATCCGGCGTGGGTTCCTTTGTCGTCAGCTTCTGCAGAGCAAGTCCGGGCTTTGACAGAACTGCCACTGCCTTATTTTCTGTATTTCCCGCCAGGCGGATGAATTCATAGGAAACCCCTGCGATCACCGGCACCAGCAAAATGCGGATCACGATCCTCAGCCACATGGTCCTGACCGGAACCACTGCAAAAAATCCCAGGAAAAAAATAATACTCACGATGATCACAAAGAATAAGAAGCTGGTTCCGCATCTTTTATGAAGTCTGGAGCTTTTCATTACATTCTCCACCGTAAGAGGCATTCCATGCTCCACACAGTTGATACATTTGTGCTCTGCACCATGATACATAAAGACTCTCTGGATATCCTCCATCCTGGAGATCAGAAGCATATAAAGCAGGAATAATACAATCCTGACCAGCGCCTCCGCCAGTGTGACCGCTGTCTCTGAAGCGTTTATCCGGTGGAGCAGGCTGGCGATCAGATACGGAAGCACCATGAAGAGCCCTACCGAAATCACTACGGACAGGATCACTGTGACCGTCATAAGGATGCTGTCCTCTTTTTCTTTCTTTGCCTGCCGCGCTCTCTGTTCTTCCTGGGAAAGGGCTCCGGCATCTTTTTGCTCCTCTTCTTCCTCTTCAAAAAAGGTGGCAGAATACATTAAACATTTCGTTCCCACAACCAGAGAATCAATAAAGTTAAACACGCCCCGGATAATGGGGAGCCTTAAAAGTTTCTTGCTTTTTAAAACGCTTTTATAGTCTTCCGTCTTTACCTCGATGTCTTTGTCCGGTTTACGCACCGCCACAGAATAAATATCACCATGGCGCATCATAATACCTTCCATGACTGCCTGTCCGCCAATATTCGATGACTTCATTCTTACCTCCAAACGCAATAAGAGGCTGAAGTTTTAAAACCTCAACCTCTTCTATCATCTTATTTAATGCCGTATTTCTTATTGAATCTATCAATACGTCCACGAGCCTGTGCAGCTTTCTGCTGTCCTGTATAGAAAGGATGACATTTGGAACAAACTTCTACGCGCAGCTCTGACTTTGTAGAACCTGTCTTAAATGTATTTCCGCAGTTGCATGTCACTGTACATTCCTGATAATTTGGATGGATTCCTTCTCTCATGTTTTTCACCTCTTCTATATTTTTTCATTATTTTTTGACTTGTGGAAGCAAGCGCTCCCTGTCTTTTCTATGGTTTCATGCGTTTTACAATTTCAAACAGCTTTTAAAGTATAGCATATCCCCATGGGAAATGCAAGCAGAATCGCAGAATTCTATAGCGATTTCTGTAATGATTTCCGCGGAACCTGAATTTCTACAGAATCCTCTGTTTCTTTACCATCTGCACGAATTCTGCATTATCTCTGGTCCTGGCAAATAAATTCAGGATATTTTCCGTTGCTTCCTCGGATTTCATACCATTTAACGCTTTGCGCATGATATCGGCGGCTTCCAGCTCTTCCTTATCCAGAAGCAGGTCTTCTCTTCTGGTGCCTGATTTGGCAATGTCAATGGCAGGGAATACTCTCTTTTCCTGGAGTTTCCGGTCCAGTACCAGCTCCATATTGCCGGTTCCCTTAAATTCCTCATATACAACGTCGTCCATCTTGCTTCCGGTATCGACCAGCGCTGTTGCCAGGATTGTCAGGCTTCCGCCTTCTCTCATATTCCGGGCAGCTCCGAAAAAGCGTTTGGGCATATGCAGCGCCGCTGGATCAAGACCGCCGGACAGCGTACGTCCGCTGGGCGGAACGGTCAGGTTGTAGGCTCTTGCCAGTCTGGTGATACTGTCGATGAAAATAGTAACGTCCTTCTTATGCTCCACCAGACGCTTCGCTCTTTCAATGGTCATCTCGGAAACCCGCTTATGATGCTCGGGCAGTTCGTCAAAGGTGGAATATATGATCTCTACATTTTCCCCCCGGATGGCTTCCTTCATATCAGTTACTTCCTCCGGACGTTCATCGATCAGGAGAATGATCAGATGCATTTCCGGGTTATTTCTCAGGATAGACTTTGCCGCGTCTTTTAAAAGGGTGGTCTTTCCGGCTTTGGGCGGAGACACAATCATACCCCTCTGTCCTTTACCGATAGGGCTGACCAGATCCACGATGCGCATTGCCATGCTTCCGCCCGGTCTTTCCAGATGCAGCCTTTTATCCGGGAAAACAGGGGTCATATCCTCAAAATTCATACGGTGCATTTCATTTGCCCGTACACCATTTATATGCGTTACATACAGCAGGGCAGAAAATTTTTCATTCTGGCTTTTTACTCTTGTATTTCCTCTTAAGATATCTCCGGTTTTCAGATTAAATCTGCGGATCTGGGACGGAGACACGTACACATCGTTTTCCCCGGGGAGGTAATTATCACTGCGGATAAAGCCATAACCGTCGGGCAGGACCTCCAGGATTCCCTTAACCGTCACTCCGCTGTCCAGATCAGACTGCTCCAGGGGAGCCTTGGCACTTTTGGTCTCCTGTGCCTCGTCCCTTGAGTTTTCTCGGGAACTTTCCCTGGAATTCTCTCTGGCAGTATCCCTAGAATTCTCTCTGGAACTCTCCCTGAAATTCTCTCTGGAGGCGGTTCTTCTCTCTTCATGCTGGTACTGCTGGTTTTGGCTCTCTCTTGCTTCTTCTTTTTTCCTATCCGCTGATGCCTTATCTTTTTCGTCCTCCTGGAGCATACGCTCCACCAGCTCGCTTTTCTTCAGCGTGGAGATTCCCTTCAGCCCGCGTGCCTTTGCAATGTCTTTTAATGCTCCTAACGATAAAGATTCATATTTTTCTCTCATTCTGCAAATCCTTTCTAAACTTGTTTATATAAAATCTCTGTGGTATGGAATTTATAATCAGAAATGAATATGATAATATATAATGAAGTTAATTTTTGACATTCGTATAGTTATAATAGCATACGTGTTATGGTTTTGCAAAGTATTTGTTCTAAAAAACTATCCAAACTATAGAAACTTAAACTCTGTAGGCATATCCTTTTTCTTGTTCCCGGACGGCGCTGTTCTGCCGTACTTCTCTTTCCAAATCGTTCTTTTCTCAGATTTTTTAGATTGTTAATATTCCGTCACATCTATTTCATGCAGCAGCTTTGCTGCAGAGTTTCCGCAATTTTACCATTTTTATTTTAGCGTAAAATAAATTTTTTTAATCTTTTCTCTTTTCAAGAGTCTTACATATACGCTTTCTAAAATGATATTCCTATAACAAAAAAAGCCGGCAGGACGCCTCTCTGGCACACATCCCGCTGGCTTGCCTCTCC
>NHCFC00100__coassemble_1776_pt1 | contig 15831 bp, 17 predicted proteins | sample NHCFC00100__metabat2_low_PE_019 | metagenome-assembled genome bin NHCFC00100
ACCAGACTAGTCAGCTGCTCTTTGAAAATAATGACTAAGCCAATGAGAACCACCAGAATCAGAATAATCTCCACAACCCCAACTGCATCCTCATCCCACCAAAATTCCTTCAATAACTCCATATTTCTACCTCCTCTTACCTACGCATTTACCTCTGTCCCCGCCATTTAGAAAAAATTGAGAAACGCAGGGACGATCAGAATCACTAAAACCACCATCAACTGCAGGATCATGGGAAGTAAAAGCTTTGTGGACGCCTCCTCTCCCCTTATCCTTGCCTGCCGCTTCCTCTCCTCTGACGCTGATGCAGCCTCTCTCTCAAGAAGATCCAGCAGATTCTGGCTGCCTCTCTTCAAATTCTGCACCAGCAGTACCGACAGTACTTTATATTCCGGCAGGGAACACCGCTTTCCCATCCGTTCATAGGCTTCCGCCTCATAAACGCCATGGTCCATTTCCCTGCATGTGCGGACAATTTCTTCATAAGCGTACCTTTCCTTCATTGAATAGGTTTGCTTCATTTTCAGATAATCAGCAGCCAGCTTTTCCATGGATTTTCTGATATTCAGCCCTGCCCGCAGAAAAAGCACAAGACGGTCTAAAATATCCGGATAATCCCTTTTCATTTCCTGTTTTTTCTCAGCCTCTTTTTGCTTTTCTTTTTCCTTCGTCAGCGGAAAAATCCCCAATCCCAGTACTGTGGACATCAGGCAGATCATCCACCCGGACTGGCTGTCTGGTTCTTTATAATAAATCGCCTTTCCGTCAATAGTTTGGGGAAGCTGCAGAACTTTACCTGTATCTTCACTGTTTTTATCCGCCTCTTCCTGGATTTTTTGCTGGAGCTGCTCTGCATCTGTCAGAAGCCTTGGAAACACCTGCGCCTCCTTTTCCCATATCCGTTCCTCTCCGCTCAGCGTCAGCAGACACTCAATTTTTACTGTTTTGCCTGTTTCCGGGATTTTATCTCCCAGCTTTCCTTCCCAGTCCAGGATATCCGGCTGGTCTGTACTCCAGGACAGCTGTACCGGAGAATCTGGAACCTCCTGGGGAAAATCCAGGTCTTCGCGAATTCCTCTCCAGTCAGTCCTTTTTTCTGTGAAATAAGTCTCCAGGTATTCTTCTGCCTGACGCAGAAATTCCTGCGTTTCTTTTTCCGTGTAGCTTCTCTCCGGAACCAAAATCTGTATGGTGTTTGTTTCGCCCTGTATTTCTGCCTCCAGCTCTTGCTGACGGCTGCCTTCTCCGTACTCAGGGCGCTCCAGATACTGGGCGCTTTTTCCCGTTCCCTGTGACAGCACCGTAAGGATTCCTATGCTGTTCCCCGCGGCAGCGATCAGCAAGGCAATGCAGACTTCCTTTCTCTTCCTTACCAATCTAAACTTCAATGTCTACCAGCCTTTCTCCCCAACGGTAAGCAGCCAGGTAAACAGCCAGACATACCGTCATGACTCCTGCTCCTGCGGGATTTTTGTAAAGGACGCCAAGAAATTCCGGAGAAGTCGTCTGCAGATAGAGAATAATCCCCAAAGGAATCAGACTCATGATCTTTTGTTCCATCTTTCTGGCTGCCAGAGCTGCGTCAATCTCCTTTTTTGCATCTATACGCTCTTCCATAGAAACAATACAATTTTGAAGGATTTCCTTCATATTCCCTCCCATTTTCCGTGACTGGATCAGAATTTCCGAAAAATTCATAATATCCTCCGTCCTGCTTCGGATTCCCAGATCATAAAAGAGATCTTCTGCCGGTACGCTGAGACGAAGCTGCCTTTGCATATAGGCAAATTCCTGCGTAATGGCTCCTTGCTTTCCATAAATCTTTTCCATATCTCTAACCGCTTCTCCCAGGGCATTTTCCAGAGAATATCCGGAAGCGATCCCTACCCTCACTGCATTCAGTCCGTCTTTAAACTGGTAGTAGAGCTGCTTTCTCCTCTTATCCGCTCTCTGCCTGCGCCTCATGGGAATGTACCAGAATGGAAATGGAAGCATAAAAAGAAAAGCTGCCCACGTTTTATAGAAAAGATAATTTGCAGCGCTGCACAAAAGCGCCGCTTCTGCCAGAAACAAAATCCATTCCTTCCAGGATAAGGTATAGGTGCCATAGTCTGTTTTCTCCTGTTTTTTACTGACTTTTTTATTCACATTCTATCCCTGCCCTTTCCAGTTTCTCCCTGTGGATCAGGTTTCCTGTCCGCTCAAGATGCTCCTTTCGCAAATACAGCGGATGCATTCGGATCTCATCTCCTTCGATACCGTCAATCTCTGCAATTTCCAACAGTTTTCTGCTCTTATCCTTCTGTCTCCCCAGATGGATAAAAATATCAAATCCCGATACAATCTGTCTTCGCACCACAGCCCCGGGAAGAACTGCCCCCATAAGCGCCATGGTCTCCAGCCGCACTGCCATATCCCTGCAGCTGTTGGCATGAATAGTGGAAAGACTGCCGTCATGCCCTACATTGACTGCCTGAAGCAGCTCTGCTGCCTCTGCGGCGCGGACCTCTCCAACGATAATTCTGCTGGGACGCATTCTTAAAGATGTCTTCAGCAGATCCCCCATGGTGATCTGCTGGCTCTGCTCTGTATTCGCCTGTCTGCATTCCAGACGTACCAGATTTGCGATTCCCTGAATCTGCAGCTCTGCATTATCCTCAATGGTGATCAGCCGTTCGTCAGCAGGTATAGAAGCCGACAGGGCATTTAAAAAGGTGGTTTTTCCTGAACCGGTACCGCCTCCGATCAGCATGGTATATCCAGCTTTGACAAGCTTGTCCAGGAACACCGCCGCCTCTTTTGTAATACTGTCCATCTGTATCAGCCGATGCATGGTTATGGGATCTTTTGGGAATTTCCGGACAGTAAGGATGGGACCATTCAGCGCTGCCGGCGCGATCACTGCGTTGACACGTTCTCCGCTGTCCAGTCTGGCATCCACAATGGGCTGCAGCGTATTGATCACCCGGTTGCACCTGGCGGCAATCTGCTGTACCACATCCTCCAGCTTTTCCGGAGAGGTAAAGTGTCTGTCCCAGGGCGATATCTTTCCTTCCCGTTCAATGAAAATATGCTGCCAGCCATTTACCATGATTTCTGTAATTGTATCATCCTGCAATAGCTCTTCCAGCACATCCATTTTCCGGACTGCGTGAAACAGCTCTGTGCGAAGCTTTGTCCTGTCTTCAATAGTCAGATAATCTCTCCTGCTCTGTTCCAGCAGCAGCTGGTCTATGAGATCCAGAACCTGGCTGTCACTGCATTCCCACAGATTTTCCATGCGTTCTTTCAGTGCTTTTCTTACTTTTTGCATGGCATTGTCATATTGATCCGTCCGGCTCATTTTCTCTCAGCACCTTTCCCACATAATTTCCCCATCTTCCCCACATCAGAGAACCGGGAAAATCGGCTTTGTCTGTCTCAGGGACTGCAGGCAGGCTCAGTCTGCAGATTCTGCTGTCTGATGGTTCCCCTGTCCACATCTGACGGAGCTCCCCGAACCGGCGGATCTTACAGTCCGAAATCCAGTCGCCGGGGACCGGCATATAGATCCTTTGGCATAAATCCAGCACGGAAAACAACTGGTCCACGCCATTGCCGATATCCAGAATTACCACTTCATACTTTCGGCTCTCCCTGATCAGCTGCAGGATCTGCACCCATTCCTGAAACCGAATGTTCCTGAGATCCTCCGGGGACTGGACCGGCGGAAGGTAAGAAAGATTCCCCATTTTTTCTGCAACGCTTTCCAGCTTCCACATCAGATTTATCTTTCCGCTGCGCATGGCATAAACCAAATCACCCAGGTTCTTCTCGTAATTCCTGTCAAACAGCTGTTCAAAACCGGAATAATCCTCCATGTTGATGTACAGAACTTCCCGCTCCTGCGCCAGGATCTGTCCGGCAGACAAAGAAAACAACGTTTTCCCGCATCTGCCCGCAGGAGAATAAACACCGATGACCCTAAGCTTCTCCTCCGCCGTATATACCGCAGGAAAAGGTCTGGTCTGGGCACAGTACTCCATCACCTCCCTTACAATACTCTCCACGGACTGGTATTTATAAATACATTTGTGTTCTCCCTGTTCCTTTTTCTTATCCTCAGACAGAATGATCAGTTTCTCTGCCGGTATCCCCTCCACACTCCTGTCCATATCCGCCTCTGCGATCATAAGGATATCCAAAGGATTCTCTCCTGCATATTCCTTCAGCCTCTCTACGTCTGTAAACGCTTCTGCCTCAAAGGGCAGCCTTTTCCTCCGGTTCATATACTCGGCAAAATTGCAGGCGTAACCGGATTCTGTATCACACACAGCCAGAATATTCTTCTTCATTACACGATACCTCCCAAATACAGCATTGTTCCTAAAAAGACAGGTACCGTAAAATGGAAATTTTCAGGATTTTTCCCCTTTTTCAGATACGGTTTCCTCTCCCCTGTCCGGACTGCATCTTTTGTATAAGAGATAAAATAAGAAATCCTCTCCCGCAGATTGCCGCAGGAAATAAGAAATGCCAGAGACAGCACTGCTCCCAGCGCCAAAGAACTTCCCATGATTTTAAGACTTCCCCTTATTCCCGATATTCCTCCCAAAACAGACAGCAATTTAATATCTCCTGCACCAATCATCCTGAAGTAAAACAACGGGAACAGCAGCAATACGGGTACCACCACTCCTGCTCCGAAACTGATGCCGCCATACACCCCTTCCTCCAACAGCCTGCATACAATGGCGGCTGCAAGCCCGGTAAGAATCAGTTCATTTTTTACTTGTTCCATGAGAAAGTCCATAAGCACTGCCGACAGTGATACAGCTATCAAAAGCCCGCAGCGGACCGTCATTTCATCACCTCTTATTCTGTTTTATTTTGTTATGTGGATCATTTGCCGAACGGCATTGGACAACCACCTTGCGGTGTGTCAGATTTGTGTGTGTTAAGTGATTCTGATTATATACCCCTGCGTTCCTTTTTGTAAAGGGAAAAAATCACCAAATGAGATCTTTGTCAGGTCTAACCAAAATTACCATTTGCAATACCTGTGATTTTCGGTTAAAATAGAGAGCAGAAGGAGCATCACATATGAAAACAATAATTTTTTTAGGTGACAGCATTACTGCTGCCGATAGGATCATCTCCGGCAACCCGCTGGGCATGGGATATGTAAATATATTTTCTGAATCACTGAATAAGTCCGTACAGGACTGGTATATTTTTAATAAAGCAGTAGACGGATATAGGACCGAGCAGGTTGCCGCCCGACTGCATTCTGACTGCATTGCCTTTCATCCTGACTATGTAAGTATCCTGGTAGGTGTCAATGATATCGGCAAGATTGCCCAGTCCGATGTATCGGAGCAGGAAAAGCTTTACATGCTGGAGGACAGTATCCGCAGCTACCACGAAATGCTTTTCGACCTTTCCAGGGAAACTTCAGCCAGAGTGATCACTTTGGAGCCTTTTATCCTTCCTGCTGGCGAAGAATACCAGACCTGGGTGCCATGGCAGCAGAAAATGGCAAAAAACATCAAGAAGCTGGCTCGTAATTACGGCGCTTCTTTTATCCCTCTCCAGGAACCTCTTCTGGAAAAGGTTTCCGAGCTGGGTCATAAGACTGTGACTGCAGACGGCATTCATCTGACCTTCCAGGGGCAGCAGCTTCTGGCAGATATTATCAAAGAAGCCTTTTCTTTATAAAAATTATGCAAAAGGCGGCAGACCGCACGAACCTACCGTTTTATCATGCAGCCGGTAAGTTTGTACGATGTGCCGCTTTTTTCTGTCTGAAACTCAGTCCTTACTTTTGATGGTTATTGATCTCTGCGGTCTCCGGCAATGATATCTTCAAATCTGGCATGCACCGTTTCTGCCAGCTGAAAAGGATTCACCTTTAGTGTAATCCCGATCTTTCCTCCGCTGACATAAATCTGTTCATAGTTTTTGGCGCTTTCATGGATGACCGTTGGATAATTCTTCTTCATTCCCAGCGGGCTGCATCCCCCTCTCACATAGCCGGTCACTTTTGTGATATCTTTCACATGGATCATTTCCACAGATTTCTCTCCCACTGCCTTTGCCGCTGTCTTCAGGTCGATTTCTTCAGCGATGGGGATTACCAGCACATAGTATTCTCTGCTCTTTCCCTGTACTACCAGTGTTTTAAAGGACTGCTCCACAGGGGCGCCTGTTTTCTGCGCTGTGTGAAGGCCGTCAATGAATTCTTCACATTCGTACTGTATTGCCTCATAGGGAACTTTATTCTTTTCCAGTATTCTCATGGCATTGGTTTTCAATTCTTTTTGTTTTCCCATTTTCTAATCCTCCTTTTTCCTTCGCTCAGACAGCATCTGCTCTGCCTTCACAGACTTTCGGTTTCTGTTTTATTCCATACCCAATTCTGTCCATACCCGCTCCTGTAAAATGCATAAAAACAACGGCTGCGGGCAAGCTTATGAATAAAGCAAATGGAAAGGAGCTCCGACTATGAAATCAGAATCTCATTCTAAAACAACTTCCCCCAAAGACGATCCCTACCGTGTGGAGGCAACCTCTGCCAATGACCTGGATGCCAGTGCTGCCACAGAACTGACCGGTATGATCCCTTTTCTCCCCAGAAATCCATCGCAGATTGAGTCCTATCAATCCCTTATGCCTTATTCTCCGGAATCCATCGTACAGAAAACCTCCGATAAGGCTGTCAGAGATCCCAAAGAAAAGCTGCCAAACACCTGATCTTTTCTGCGGAAAAACAGCAGGGACGCCAACTGCCCTGCTGTTTCTTTCTGTCTGACAGGAAAACCGTCATTCTTCTGTATTGGTTTCGTCCTCTTCCGCTCCGGAGTCTGTCACAGCAGTACCTGTTACCATCTGCACCGGCTCTGCCTGTCCTGCTTTTTCCTTAAGCCAGCTTAAAGTGAATTCCTCATCTGTCTGCTGGTGCATTCCGTGTTCCTCTGCCATCTGCTCGGTATAATCAGAAAGCTTATACAGACCGCACTGAGAATTGTCTGCATTATAATGCATGACAAGAGGAATCAGAGTAAAATCATCTATAGAGATTTCTCCGGATTCACTGTCTTTTGTAATGGTGAAATCTGCCATTCCTCCCAGCAGATTCGCCGGCGAGGTCTGGGCATTGGCAAAGTTTCCTAAGGAGTAGTATACCAGCATCTCTCCTCCGTCAGGTCTCTGCAGCTTTTCATAGGTTTTCAGTATGTGGGGGTGCGAAGAAATTACCACATCGACACCCTGCTGCGCAAGGAAATTCAGACGTTCTTCCATATTGGCATCTGTCTTAGAATCATCGTCTTTTCCTCCGTGCAGAAATACAATCTTCACATCTGCGCCATTTGACTCCGCTTCCTGCATGTCTTCCTTCACAGAATCCTCTGAGTATAAATCTACCATATAAGCATTCTCTTCGGGAATGGAATGGTTTTCACTGATCATACAATTATAATTGACCACAGCAATCTTGAAATTCTTCTTTTCAATGAACTTCACTCTGCTGTCGTCCTCTTCCTTATGGACCCCGAGAAGCGTTGTATCCGGATATTCTGTGTCCCAAAAGGTAACAGTATTGAGAATTCCTGTCATCTCCTGGTCATAGGCGTGCTCTGTAGCCTGGGTGACAATGTCGAATCCGGCTTTTACTAATGCGTCCCCCACTTCGGTCGGTGTAGCAAAATCCGGATAGCCTGCCACATCTTCATGATCATTCACAAAGGGCGTCTCCTGATTCACTGAAGCCAGGTCTGCGTTTTCAATGTCAGACTTAATATTCTCATATAAAAAATCAAAGTTCCAGTTATTGGCTTCTCCTGCCTGGATCAGGCTGTCATGGATCAGATTGTCTCCCACTGCCACCATGTGAAGAGTATTTCGTTCCGCTTCTTTTTTTGCCTCTTCTTCTGCCTCTTTCTGCGCTGCCGCTCTTGCAGCCTCTTCTGCTTCCAGCTTCTTATTCCGAATCGTAACAGCGGCGGCTATGATTACCACCAGAAGGATCAGGATGCCCGCTCCTCCCAGTATCATTCTCTGCCTCATCACCTGTCTGCGGCGCTGCCTTTCTCTGGCGATCCTGCGTCTTCTCTTTTCTTCCCGCAGCCTTTCTTCTTCCAGTTCTCTTCTTCTGCGGCGTTCACTCATATAGAATACCTCACTTTTAAATTTTCCCAGTCCATGGTTTCCAGTTAAAATCCGTTTCATTATAGCACAAATAGCTGAAAATTTCTCTATAGAAATGATTTTTTTCTATTTGCACAGAAAAGAAAACAGGTGTATGATACTTCTTGATTTAAAATATTAATTTTATATTTCATAATTATTAAATGCGAGGCAGAGAATATCATGAATCCAGGAAAACAACGAAATTATTTTTTAGATAATTATAAGGCTCTTTTGATCGTTCTGGTCCTGATCGGACACTTTATAGAGCCCTGCTATACCAATAATCCTTTTCTGAATGTTTTAAAATGGGTAATTTTTTCTTTCCATATGCCGGCTTTTATTTTTATCTCCGGGTATTTTTCTAAAAAGGATATGTCTATAGAGAAGCTGATCCAGAAGCTGGCAGTTCCTTACTTTGTGTTTGAGCTGCTTTACTATCTTCTGTATGTACTGGTCATCCATAAAGATACCGGGCTTTATTTCAACCGCCCGAAATTTTCCCTGTGGTATCTTATGGCATTGTTCTTCTGGAGAATTGCCACTCCTTATATCCGGAAAATCCCGGGAAATCTGTTTATTGCTTTTACTGCCGGGATCCTGATCGGATTTTCCCATCTGGGAAATTTCTTCAGCATCCCAAGAACTTTGTTCTTTTATCCATTCTTTCTGGCTGGCTATTATTTCCGTGAAGAATGGCTGGAAACAGCCCGCAGAAACGGGGCGAAGCTGTTTGCGGGACTGGCGGCTGCGGTGGGGATCCTCCTGACCGGTCTGGCACTTTCCGGCATCCGCCTTTCTCCGTTTGTGTTCTACGGCAGATACGCTTATGATGAAACCGGCGCAGACGGATGGGCAGGCGTCTTGATCCGGCTGATGTGCTATGCGATATCCTTTCTGGCGCTGTTTGCAATCTGCAGCCTGATTCCGGGAAAGAAACACTTCTTCTCTGTCTTAGGTGTGCGCACAATGCCCATTTATCTGTTTCACGGATTGGTATATTCTGTTTTAAAGGCAACGCCTCTTTTAAGAAATGTAGATGGTCCGTTGGAAACCGCACTGCTCCTGGGATTCTGCATCCTGCTTTCCTTTGCCCTTGCCACAGAGCTTCCTTATCGCTTTGTCACCTGGATTTCACAGCTTCCTGTGAATTTCCCAAAGCCTCCGGCAAACCTCTCTGTTCCCAGGCTAAAAGGAAAAAGAATGCAGCAAAATCTCCTGCGCATGAAATAAGCCTCTGTTTCCTATCGGATTCCAAATATAAAAATACCCGGACATCGGAAAATACATTCCGGTTCCGGGTATTTCTCTATTCATCCTGGTAATCTTTTTCACAGTCTTTACATCTGCCCTCCAGACTGCAGGTAAAGTGCAGCATGGGATCCAGCACACGGCTGCAGGTCGCTTTTGCATATTCTACTTTATGAACCGCATCTCTTTGGGTCCTGGGACACTGCCTTTTATATTCCTTCACATATTTCTCCATTCGGATCCTCCTCCTGACTTTTCAAAGACTGAAAGTAACGCTTTGTTTCACCGATCACAACGCCGCTGAGACCTAATAGTCCGATCAGATTGGGAAATGCCATGCAGGCATTGGTAATGTCTGCCAGCAGCCAGATCGGTTTTAATTCCAGATAAGGCGCTACTGCCACACAGGCAATATACAGAATCTTGTAAACGAAAATCCACTTAACTCCTTTGCACAGGTAGACCAGGCATCTTTCTCCATAATAACACCAGCTGATAATAGTTGTAAAGGCAAAGAAAATCAGTCCGATGGAGACCATATACATACCCAGGTTTCCCGGCAGGCTCATGTTGTACGCAGCATTGGACAGCTTTCCTCCGTCCAGGTCTGTGGTTTCCAAAAGTCCGGAGGTGATCACCACGATCCCTGTCATGGTGCAGATGACAATGGTTGTAAAAAATACACTTGTCATGGATACCAGTCCCTGGCGAACACAGGATTTTGTCTTCGCGGCGGCTACTACAATGGGGGAGCTTCCCAGCCCTGCTTCATTGGTATAGACTCCTCTGGCAATGCCTGTCCGCATAGCGGTCATGACAGAAATAAACATGGTGCCTGCCGCGCCTCCGGCGACTGCATGAGGCGTAAATGCAGAGGTTAGGATCAGCTGGAAGGCACCGGGGATCTCTCTGGCATTGACCAGCAGAATGATGACGGATCCCAGCACATAAAAAAGTGCCATAAACGGAACAATAAACTGTGCCGCATTGGATATGGACTGGATGCCTCCCAGGACCACGCCTGCAACTGCCACAGCCACCACGATGCCGATGATCCAGACCGGAAGCCCGAATGCCTCGCTGGTGGATTCTGTAATGGCGTTTACCTGGGGAAATGTACCGCAGCCCAGCATTGCCGTCATGATGCCGAAAAAGGCAAACAGCTGCGCCAGCCATTTCCATTTCTCTCCCATACCATTTTGGATATAATACATAGGTCCGCCGCAGACCTGTCCGTTCTCATCCGTGGTCCTGTATTTCACTGCCAGCACGCCTTCTGCATATTTGGTCGCCATTCCAAGGAAAGCAGATACCCACATCCAGAACAAAGAGCCAGGACCTCCTGCCCGCAAAGCTGTGGCAACCCCTACGATACTCCCTGTGCCGATGGTTGCTGCCAGCGCCGTACAAAGAGATGCAAAAGCCGATACATCCCCCTCGCCTTCCTCCTTCTGGAAAATATAGCGGATCGCCAATGCCAGCTTTGTGATCTGCAGCCCTTTCAGCCGGACTGTAAAATACAGCCCTGTAGCAAGAAGCAGAAGCATGGTGGGCGGTCCCCACACGACTTCCTGTACTTTTTCAAGTACCGATAAAAAACGGTCCATAAAAACATCCTTTCACAATCACGTTTTTATAAAAAGAAAGAGCCTGCTCCTGCAAACTCTTTCTCTGTCTCAGCGCATTCCTATTCATTATACTCGCTTTTTTCCCCTGCGTACAGACAAAATTTTATTTTTCTCTTCTTTTCTCAGCCGATCCCGCCGTAAACCAGACCTAAGACAAAGACGATCACTGCCAGCGGTACATAGAGATACTTGGCTGCAAATCGGAAAAATCCGGGCAGCGTTTTCTTCCTTCCTGTCTCCAGTTCCTCTCTGATCTTGTCAAATCCAAAGACGTAATAGATGGATACCGCCCCAAGCACTGCACCGAAAGGCACTACGAGAATGGTAACAAAATCCATCCAGTTCCCCACTCTCGTCTCCTCTTCCAGAAACAGCCCTACAAGCAGTGTGATGGCTCCGCACAAAAGCACGGCTGCATTTCTCTTCATACCGAATTTGTGCTGCCAGCTCTCTGTCACAGCCTCAAACATATTAATGAGGGATGTGATACCAGCAAAGCACACAGATAAGAAAAAGATCACAGCAAAAAGCCTGCCCATGGGCATCTGGCGGAAGATATTTGGAATGGTGATAAACATCAGCGATGGACCGGAAGAAGGCTCAATGCCGAACGCAAATACTGCAGGCATGATCGCCAATGCGGAAAACATGGCTGCTATGGTATCAAAAAACGCTGTCTGAAGAGACGCTTTGGGGATATCTTCTTTTTTGTTCAGATAAGAACCGTAAACGATCATTCCCGAACCTGTAATCGACAGGGAAAAGAACGCCTGTCCCATTGCCATGACCCAGGTATCCACGTTTGCCAGCGCCTCCCATTTGGGTACAAAAAGGAATTTATATCCTTCGCCTGCCCCCGGCAGAAAAGCTACGCGCACTGCCAGCACGGCAAACAAGATAAAAAATAGGGGCATGAGGATCTTATTGGCTTTCTCGATCTGCGCTGCTGCCCCGCAAAGAAGGACCAGTACAGTCAGGACGATCACCACGATATGCCACGGAGTATTTCCCATAAAAGCCGTTACCTCTGAAAAATACTGGGAAGCATCTGTTTCCAGCACGGTGTTGGTCAGGGAGCCCCAGAGAAATCTCAGCACCCAGCCAATGATCACCGAGTACCCTACAGCGATTCCCAGAGATCCCAGCAGGGGGATCCATCCGAGGATCTTTCCCGGATTCCTTTTCTCACCGCGGTTCCAGCAATATTCATAGGCACCCAGAGTTCCTGTTCCGCAGCGCCGTCCTATGGCAAACTCTGCGGAAAGTCCCACGAATCCAAAAAGACATATGAACAGGATATATGGAATTAAAAAAGCCGCACCTCCATATTCTCCCAGACGGTAGGGAAACATCCAGATATTCCCCAGACCTACTGCGGATCCTACACATGCAAGAACAAATCCCAGGGAATTGCTGAAACTCCCGTTTTTGTGTTTCTGCATCTTTTTTCCTCCTATTTCCCCGGCATGCTCAGCCGGATGCAGCACTTGTTCCTATCCTTAATTTCTTTAAACCAGTGCTGCGTTGATTTTTAAAACTACACCTCTTCAATGTAACAAAGAACCACTGGAAAGTCAACCAAAGCTTTTTCTGTTTTCTGACGTTTTTTTTACATTTATGTGATATACTGTATCGTGCAAAATGTCCGCCTCCGGAGGATATACCGTTTCCTTCCCCGCGGCATATTTTACTATGATTTGAAAACAACGGGAGTCTGCTTTTTATGACCGCTCTGCGTACGCCTCAAACTCCCCTTGTGAAAATTACAGAAATTACAGGAGAACTACTATGGATAATTTTATTTTTGTTCTGGAGATCATCGGCACCATTGCCTTCGCCTCCTCCGGCGCCATGGTTGCCATTGAAAAGAAAATGGATATCTTCGGTGTGAATATCCTAGGCGCCACCACTGCGGTAGGCGGCGGAATGATGCGGGATATCATACTGGGCGTTACACCGCCCACTGCCTTTTCCAAACCGGTGTATATCCTTTTTTCCATCCTGACATCCACCCTGCTTTTTGCCATCATGTACACCAACCCGGAAATCATGGATTCTAAGATCAAAAACCAGTTTTACGACAAGATCATGCTGATCTGCGACACCGCGGGTCTGGGAATCTTCACGGTTGTAGGCATACAGACAGCTTCCCGCATTATTCCCTATGACAATGCGTTCTTCTTTATCTTTATCGGCGTGCTGACCGGTGTGGGCGGCGGTGTCCTTCGAGATATCATGGCTGGTGAAACACCGTATATCCTTGTGCGGGAAATCTATGCCAGCGCCGCCATTGCCGGAGGAATCGTCTGCGTGGTCTGCCGGGAATCCATGGGCGAGGCGGCAGGCGTGATCCTGGGGCTTGCCGTCACCGTAGTTATCCGCACACTCGCCGCGCTTTTTCACTGGAATCTTTTTCGGATACATTGACTCTTTTGGGAAAGATGATATACTAAAAACAGCTTATGCGAAAAGGAGATGTTTCAGAAATGAGTAAAATCGATGAAGTAAGAAAAGCTATGGTCACTGCAATGAAAGAAGGCAACAAAGAGAGAAAGGATTCCCTTTCCATGCTGCTGTCCGCCCTGAAAAACAAGGCGATCGACAAGCGCGCAGACCTGACAGAAGCAGAGGAAAACGAAGTTGTATTAAAGGAAATCAAACAGACAAAAGAAACTCTGGAAATGACTCCGGCTGACAGAACCGATATTATGGAAGAATGCAAAAACCGCATTGCCGTATACGAAGAATTCGCACCGAAAATGCTCAGCGTGGAGGAGATCCGGGAAGTGATCCAGGGCGTGCTCGATGAACTTTCCATCCCTGCTCCTACTGCAAAAGATAAAGGAAAAATCATGAAGGTCCTGATGCCCAAGGTAAAAGGCATTGCAGACGGCAAGCTGGTCAATGAGGTGTTGGGAAGTATGCTTCAGTAGTCAAATACGCTTTTGCTTCCGGACTGATCTTTTATTTTGCATATTTTGCAATGGATAGTCAAGATAAACGTAACAGAGGGCTGTCAGCGGCTTCCGTATCACTCAGACAATCGTCAGTGACACGGTCCGGACAGCCCTCTTCTTTTCTCTTTCTCCGGCAAGGAACAGGGAAAGATGCCCAAAAGAATTCTTGGCAGAGATATCTGAAACTTCTTTTATTTTATCAGTTCAATTCCCTGCTGCAATAATTCTTTTGTAAGGATACCTGTCCTTCCGGCTGCAAGATTGCCGTCTTTATCAATAAAAAACGTGGTCGGAAACGCCTGGATCCCATAAGTCATGACTGCATCCATCTCCAGGTCATAGTACACAGGAAAAGTAAATCCCTGCTCCTCTACATAGGCTTTTCCACTTTCTTCTGTCTCTCCCATACAGCCTACTCCATCCAGCATGATAAACTGGATCGCCTCTCCTATCTCTTCATAAACCTCCTGAAATTCCGGCATTTCTTCTTTGCAGGGCGGGCATTTGCTGGTCCAGAAATTCAGCACTCCCGGCTTCCCGTCTAAAAGTTCCAGAAGATGCACTTCCTTACCGTCTTTGTCCCATACGGTAAAATCAGGCGCTGCAACAGGTTCTTTTTCTTCCTGCTGAGTTTCCTCTTCTTCTGCGCTCTCTGTTTTATCCTCTTCTCCATCGTCTTTGCCTTCTCCATCATCTTTGCCGGATGCCTCCTGTTTTTCTTCCAGGGTTTTCAGCTCTTGCCTTTGCGCTTCTTCTTTCAGTTCCTGATAGCCAAATCCGGCGATCACCAGCAGCAAGATCAGTCCTGCTGCTGCCAGAATCCATTTTTGTTTTGCGTTCATAATTCCTCCTCTGCCAAATCTCTTCTGTTATGCCAGCAGCGACAAATATTCGTTGAGCCATCCTGTCATCATCAGGATTCCCACCAGGATCAGCAGTCCTCCTGAAACCTTATTGATCACAGAATAGTGCTGTTTGATCCAGTCAAAAGTAGTCTTCAGCTTCTGTATCAGTACGGCGCTGATCAGAAAAGGAATTCCCAGTCCTGCAGAATAGCACAGCAAAAGTATCATGCCGTGAAACACCGAGCCAGCGGAAGACGCCAGCATCAGTGCTGAACCCAGGAAAGCTCCCACACAAGGCGTCCAGCCCACGGCAAAGACAATCCCGAAAAGAACTGTGGAGAGAATTCCCATCTCCGTGTTCTGCCCCATTCCTGTGGTGCCCCTGAAAATGGAAAGGCGGATAACCCCAAGAAAATTCAGTCCGAAAAAGATCACCACAAGTCCGCTGACAATATTGACTCCTGTCTGATACTGCTTCAAAAGCATTCCGATACTTCCTGCAAAAGCCCCCAAAGCGGCGAAGGTTATGGTAAATCCCAGCACAAATGCCGCCGCTTTGAAAAGCGGAGACCGCCTGCTGCTCTGCTCTCCGGATGTCCCGCCTGCGAAATATGCCGCATAGACTGGCAGCATAGGGAGCAGACAGGGGGAGATAAAAGTAATCATGCCTTCCAGGAAAGTGATAAGATACGTCATAAATGTTTGTCCTCCATAGTCTGTGCAATTAGTTTCTGGTTTTTGTATTATATCAGAAAGCAGAAAAAATATCTGTAACTTTATTACATTTTGTATCTCCGTTTCTTCAAATCCTCTTTTTCCTATAAATATTTCGTGCTACAATTCTTAATATAGATATTCATTTTCGATTGAATTCCACAGTTTTTACTTCTCTGGAAAGCTTTGGAATAGAATTTATGATTTTATTTGATAAAGGAGATGCTGCTGTTATGAAATTTTGGATATCTGGCTACAGCCAGGAAAACT
>NHCFC00100__coassemble_1777_pt1 | contig 15783 bp, 11 predicted proteins | sample NHCFC00100__metabat2_low_PE_019 | metagenome-assembled genome bin NHCFC00100
TCTGAGGCAATGGCTGATTTTGTAGAAAAGCTGGGAGCGTAAATATGGCAGAAAACAGGAAAATGCCGGAAGGGAAGACGCCGGTGCAGCAGTATTCTACCGGTGTACGGTATAAAAATGGAATGGAATACCGAAAGCTTCCCAGAGGAACAGAGGAGATCAGTGTCATCGGGCTTGGCAGCAGCTCATCCGGTGAGGCAGGCGCAAAGGAAGCACAGGCTGCAGCGGAAATGGCGATAGAAAACGGGATCAATTATTTTGACCTGGCAGCATCCGATGCGGTTCCTTTTGAAGCCTACGGAAACGCGGCAGCAGGCTGCGGGGAAAAGGTTTATTTCCAGGTTCATTTCGGCGCGGAATATACCACAGGGAAGTATGGATGGACCCTGGATCTGGAAAAGATCAAACGGTCGGTAGACTGGCAGATGAAAGCTCTGAAGACAGATGTGATAGATTTTGGCTTTGTCCACTGCATTGACGAGAGCACGGATCTGGAGCAGGTGACCGCCCAGGGAACCCTGGATTATATGCAGGAACTGAAGCGCCAGGGCGTGATCCGTCATCTGGGACTGTCCTCCCATACACCGCAGATTGCCCAGAGATTTCTGGATACCGGGCTGATCGATATGCTGATGTTCAGCATCAATCCGGGGTATGATTACAGAAAGGGCGAATACGCTGTAGGAAGCGTGGACGAGCGCATGGAGCTTTACCGCAGGTGCCAGGCAGAAGGCGTGGGCATCTCGGTGATGAAAGCCTTCAGCGGCGGACAGCTTTTAGATGAAAAAACCTCCCCCTTTAAAAAGGCGCTGACAAAATATCAGTGCATCCAGTATGCACTGGATAAACCAGGCGTTCTGACGGTGCTGCCTGGTGTGCGGAACAGACAGGATGTGAAAGAAATCCTGGGATTTCTGAAAGCTTCCAGAGAAGAGAAAGACTATTCGGTTCTGGGAGATTTCACACCTCAGGATGCAGAAGGAATCTGTGTCTACTGCAATCACTGCCAGCCCTGTCCCCAGGGTCTGGATGTGGGGCTGATCAACAAGTATTATGATCTGGCAAAGGCTGGGGATGCCCTGGCAAAGTCCCACTATGCAAACCTGGAGAAAAAAGCAGGCAACTGTATCGGCTGCGGACATTGCGATTCCCGCTGTCCGTTCCATGTGGCACAGACCAGCCGGATGGAGGAGATCCGGGGCTATTTCGGTGAATAAGGAAAGAGAAGAAGGCGCAGCTGCGAAAACAGCCCGCCTTCTTTTTTTGTGCTGCGTCTTTAGACGCAGCGGTTATGAAAGGAGAATTACATATATTTTTTCAGTGTGGCTCTTACCGCTCCCGGACCTGCGATTTCTTCCAGGAACATGCCTTCGATCTTCTCACCGATGCCTGCCTGATACAGGTCGATGCCGAAGATATTGGCGTTGGATAAGATGCCTTTTAACTGTCCGTTATAAGTTTCCGGTTTGCCCACTTCAATGCCTTCCAAAGCTTTGGACAGCTCGTCTAGCATAGGATCTGCGGAACGCTCGAACGCCTTTCCTTCATCGTCTACGCCCAGAAGGTATCTGCACCAGCCTGCGATTGCCAGAGGAATGGCAGTCAGCTTCTTGGCGTCTCCGTCTTTTTCCACATAAGATTTGATGGTTTCTCCGTAACGGATGCCTACTTTCTGTGAAGTATCGGTAGCGATACGCTGCGGGGTATCCGGCATGAACGGATTAGGAATCCTTACATTGATGACTTCATCTACAAAGGCAGACGGAGAGAGGATGCCCGGATCGGTTACTACCGGCATGCCTTCCACAGGTCCGATCTCATGAACCAGCTTGTTCAGCTGTTCATCTCTCATCTCATCGGCAATGAGCGTATAGCCCAGCACACAGCCGTATACAGCCAGAGCTGTATGCAGAGGATTCAGGCAGGTAGTTACTTTCATGCGCTCTACTTTATTTACGGTGTCACGGTCTGTCATGTAGACACCGGCTTTTTCCAGGGCAGGTCTTCCGTTGGGGAACTTGTCCTCGATGACCAGATACTGAGGTCCTTCTGCGTTTACAAAAGGAGCGATGTAGGTTCTCTTGGAAGTGATCACAGGAGCGATTTCCTCTACACCGGCTTTTTCCAGATCCGCGCATACGGAATCCGCAGGTCTCGGTGTGATCTTGTCGATCATGGACCATGGGAAGGAAACCTGTTTTTCATCGGAGAGGTAGGCTACGAAATCTTCTTCTACAAAACCTTTTGCCTGCCATTCTTTTGCCATGGTCAGGATGGAATTCTGGAGCTTTTCGCCGTTGTGGGAGCAGTTATCCATGGAAACCACTGCCAGGGGAGCTTTGCCTGCTTTCCAGCGTTCATACAGCAGCGCGCAGACCACTGCCATGGCAGCGCCTGGTTTTTCCGGTCCGTTGTCGATATCTGCCTGGATGAATGGGAAGTAATTGCCGTCAGCGCCCTTTAAAGCATAGCCTTTTTCTGTGATCGTAAAGGATACCATCTGAAGCTCCGGATTGGTGAAGATGGCTTTTAAACGGTTCCAGTATTCCGGAACATTGGACTGGGCTTTGATCGCCTCTGTCAGAGAACCCAGGACTTTTTTGTCCGTGGAGCCGTCTGCTTTTAAGGTAACAGCCAGTACCAGATTGTCATAAGGTTCATAGATTTTGTCCACCACATCAAAGTCAAAGGTTTCCACGCAGGTGATGCCTTTGTCAGCGGCGCCTTCGGAGATTAAGGTGTCAGCCAGTCCGCCGATGAAAATACGGAAAATATTACCAATTCCGAAATGAACCCATACAGGAGCTTTCTTTGTATTTTCAGCAACTTTTTCAATGTCATAGGAAGGAAGGGCAATGCCTGCTGCTTCCCACGGCGCCTTGTTTTTTATACTTTCTAAAGTCAGTTTCATAATTTTTTACTTCCTTTACTTGTTTGTTTCGTTTTTCGATTCCTTTTCAGCTGCTTCCCAGAGTCCGCGCAGATAAGCTGCGCCTAAAGCACGGTCATACAGACCATAGCCGGGCATTGCTTTTTCACCCCAGATCATACGTCCGTGGTCAGGACGGATCGGTCCGTCAAAGCCTGTGTCGTGAAGGGCTTTGATCACTGCGTACATATCAAAAGTTCCGTCAGAGCTTAAATGAGCGCTTTCCTCAAAGTCACGCATACCATCGTTGAAACGCAGGTTTCTGATGTGACCAAAGTGGATCCTGCCTTTTAACATATGGATGGTGTCGATCAGGTCGTTGTTCAGATTGGTGCCGTAAGAACCCATGCAGAAGGTTACGCCGTTGTGCTTGTTGGGAACGGCTTCCATCATGCGTCTTAATTTCTCCTGGGAAGAAATGATCCTGGGCAGTCCGAATACGCTCCAGGAAGGATCGTCGGGATGGATCGCCATGTTGATGTCGTATTTATCGCAGACCGGCATGATGGCTTTCAGGAAGTATACCAGGTTTTCAAATAATTTCTCTTCGTCAATGTCTTTGTACAGAGCGAATAATTCTTTTACTTTCTCCATACGTTCCGGTTCCCAGCCTGGCATTACCGTGCCGTTCATATCGTTTTTGATGCTGTCGAACATATTTTCCGGATCCATGCTGTCAATGGTGTCCTGGCTGTAGGCAAGCACGGTTGTGCCGTCGTCTCTCATACGTTCCAGTTCTGTTCTGGTCCAGTCAAAGACGGGCATGAAGTTGTAGCATACCATGTGGATGTCTGCTTTTCCAAGATTTTCCAGAGTTTCGATGTAAGCTGCGATATCCTTGTCACGTTCCGGAGCGCCTGTTTTGATGGCGTCGCTTACGTTGACACTTTCGATTCCTGCAAGGTGAAGACCGGCGTCTTCGACTTCCTTTTTCATTGCCAGGATTTCATCCAGTGTCCAGACTTCTCCGGGAAGTTTGTCATAAAGGGTTGTAATGATTCCTGTTACATAACAGGATTGGCGAATCTGCTGTAAGGTTACTGTGTCATGGTCTTTGCCGTACCAGCGCATTGTCATTTCCATAGTATTTTTTCCTTTCTTTTCCGTTAAAATTTATAAATTTATTATAATCAAAAAGCGAGAAAAAACCAATTGAGAAGATTGTTGTATACATTGTAAAAGTTGCGGTTTTGCATTAAAATGGAAGCAGTAAAACCAACAGGAGATGCGTATAATATGAAAAAAAATCTGAAAACTAAGTTCCAGAGAAGGCAGTACATGCTTTCCAGAGATTTTGAAATTTATTATTACAGTGACAGCCATATGGAAAATGTGGATTTTCACATACACGATTACTATGAATTTTACTTTTTTGTGGAGGGAGACGTCTCCATGTCAGTGAAAGAGAAAAGCGATGCACTGAAAGCAGGGGACGTGGTGGTGATCCCGCCGGGGATCCCCCACAGAGTGGTGTTCCACAGCTGGGAGCTGCCTTACAGCAGGTTTGTCTTCTGGATCAGCACCGATTATTTCCAGAGGCTTTACAGTTCTTCGGCAGATTATGCTTATTTAATTGAGTATGCCCGGGAAAAAGGGGAATATGTATTTCATAATACGATGGTGGAGTTCAGTACGATTCAGTCTAAGATTTTCCATCTCATTGAAGAGATCCACTCAGAACACTTCGGCAGGGATACCAAGATCTCCATCTGCATCAGCGACCTGCTCCTGCATCTGAACCGCATGGTATATGAACGAAACCATCCCAGGAGAAGGAAGGAAGATAAAAATTTGGAAGAAAGTATCATTCAGTATATCGATGAACATCTGGAGCAGGATCTGTCCCTGGAGCACCTGGCAGGAAAATTTTATGTGAGCAAGTATTATATTGCCCATATGTTTAAAGAGACCATCGGGATATCCATCCATCAGTATATTACCAAGAAAAGGCTGGCAGCCTGTCAGGATGCCATATTGAGCAGCATCAGCATCAGCCAGTCCTACCTGATGTTTGGGTTTAAGGACTATTCCAGTTTTTTTCGGGCGTTTAAAAAAGAGTACGGCATATCGCCCAAGGAATTCAGGGATATGCAGATCGGTCAGAAGAAAGAAAAGTTTTAGAAAAGAATGAATGAGATTGATTGAAAATGAAAGTTTGTGCATGATTTACAAAAATAGTTTTGTAATTTTATGAATTAGTATGATTGATTTTGAATGAAAATGATTATATAATAAACTCAATCAAAGAAAGAAAAGAGGGTGGAACAATGATCTATACCGTTACATTTAACCCTTCGCTGGACTACATTGTAGCAGTAAAAGACTTCCGGCTGGGAATGACAAACCGGACAGAGTCTGAGCTGCTCCTTCCCGGCGGAAAGGGGATCAATGTATCAGTCGTTTTGAAAAATCTAGGTGTGGAGAGTACGGCTTTAGGATTTACCGCAGGATTTACCGGCCGTGAGATCCGCCGCCGTGTGGAAGAAACCGGCGTCAGAGCAGAATTTATTGAGATCCCGGAAGGCTTTTCCAGGATCAACTTAAAGCTGAAATCCATCGAGGGCACAGAAATCAATGGGAATGGTCCCGGAATCAGCCGGGAAAAGGTACAGGAGCTTATGGAAAAGCTGGATATTCTGGAAGCAGGGGACTGCCTGGTGCTGGCAGGAAGTATTCCGGGATCTCTGCCGGACAGTATTTATCAGGACATTGCCGCTAAGATGGCAGAGAAAAAGGTACAGATCGTGGTGGATGCCACCAGAGATCTATTGCTGAATGTGCTGCCGTACCGCCCTTTCCTGATCAAGCCCAATAACCATGAGCTGGGAGAGATCTTTCAGAGAGAACTGAGGACCAGGGAGGAAGTCATACCCTATGCCCAAAAGCTCCGGGAAAAGGGGGCGCAGAATGTGCTGGTCTCTATGGCGGGAGAGGGAGCTGTGCTTGCAGCGGCAGACGGAAAAATCTATCAGGCTCCCGCACCCAAAGGAGAACTGAAAAATGGCGTAGGAGCAGGTGATTCTATGGTGGCAGGCTTTTTGGCAGGCTGGCAGGAAGAGAAGGATTACCGCCATGCCTTCCGCATGGGAGTCGCCGCAGGAAGTGCCAGTGCATTTTCTGAATACCTGGCTGAGCGCAGGGAAGTAGAGGAAGTCTATAGGAGGATTAAGGAGGAGTAAAAGATGAGGATCATCGAATTGCTGGATCAGCGCAGCATTTGTCTGGATGCCGCGCCCAAGACTAAGACAGAGGCTTTGGATATGGCAGTTGCCCTTATGGTCAAAAGCGGAAAAATAAAAGACGAAGAAGGCTACAGAAAACAGGTATATGCCAGAGAGGAGGAAAGCACTACCGGGATTGGAGAGGGGATCGCAATTCCCCATGGAAAAGGGGAAGCAGTAGAGAGACCGGGGCTGGCAGCCATGGTGATCCGGGACGGCGTGGATTTCGACGCCCTGGATGACGAGCCGGTAACCCTATTGTTCCTGATCGCAGCTCCCAACACAAAGGACAATGTTCATCTGGACGTGCTGAGTAAACTGTCCATGCTTTTGATGGATGAAGCATTCGTGGAGCGTCTCAGGAATGCCAGGGATCCGGAGGAGTTTTTAAAGATCGTAGACCAGGCAGACCAGGAGAAAGCAGACATTGACCAGCAGCTTGCAGATACCGGAACCGCACAGGAGGGACAGACAAAAATCCTGGCAGTGACTTCCTGCCCTACAGGCATTGCCCACACCTATATGGCAGCCGAAGGAATTGAAAAGGCGGCAAAAGCTCATGACTGCTTTGTCAAGATTGAGACTCGAGGCTCCGGAGGAGCGAAAAATGTGCTGACAGATCAGGATATCGCAGAGGCAGACTGCATCATCGTGGCAGCAGATGCCCAGGTACCCATGGACCGCTTCGACGGAAAGAAAGTGATCATCTGTCCGGTTTCGGACGGGATCAGCAAAGCGGACGCCTTGGTGGAACAGGCAATATCCGGACAGGTTCCTCTTTATCACGCTTCTAATGCTCCGGCGCAGGCAGGGCAGACGAAAAAGAGCGGCGGCGCCGGCCATCAGATCTATACCCAGCTGATGAACGGTGTTTCCCATATGCTGCCTTTTGTGGTGGGCGGCGGTATTTTGATCGCGCTGGCGTTCCTGATCGACGGTCTGTGTGTGGATATGAATGCTTTGTCTGTGGAGCAGAGAGGAAACTTCGGTACCATTACGCCGACAGCGGCTGTGTTAAAGCAGATCGGAGATGTGGCATTTGGTTTCATGCTGCCGGTGCTTGCAGGCTATATCGCTATGGCGATCGGAGACAGACCTGCCCTGGCAGTGGGATTTGTAGGCGGCATGCTGGCTTCTCAGGGACAGTCCGGATTCCTGGGTGCTCTGGCGGCGGGATTTATCGCCGGATATCTGGTGGTGCTTCTGAGAAAAGTGTGCGATAAGCTGCCTCAGGCGATTGAGAAAATCGCGCCTGTACTGATCTATCCGGTCGTAGGGATCCTGGTGATGGGACTGATCATGAACTTTATCATAGAGCCTGTCATGGGCGGCATCAACACGGCGCTGAACAACGGGCTTATGAGCATGGGCGGTTCCAGCAAGCTGGTATTGGGACTCCTGCTGGGCGGTATGATGGCGGTTGATATGGGCGGTCCCTTTAATAAAGCAGCCTATGTCTTCGGTACGGCAGCCATTGCTTCGGGGAATTATGATGTGATGGCGGCAGTTATGCTGGGCGGCATGACACCTCCCTGTGCCATTGCTCTGGCAACGCTTCTCTTTCAGAATAAGTTTACAGAGGAAGAGCGGAAGAACGGTCCTATGAATTTCATCATGGGTCTTGCCTTTATCACAGAGGGAGCGATTCCCTATGCGGCTTCTGATCCGCTGCATGTCCTTCCTGCCTGCATCGCAGGATCCGCGGCAGCAGGGGCATTGTCCATGGTCTTCGGCTGTACGCTGATGGCGCCTCACGGCGGGATCTTTGTTTTCCCTGTAGTGGGAAATGCAGTCCTGTATCTGGCAGCTTTGGCAGCCGGGACCTTGATCAGCACTGCACTGCTGGGAGTTTTAAAGAAAAAGGCTGAATAATCAAATATGGGCGGCAGATGGTTTTTGATGAGACCACCTGCCGCCGTTTTGGTATTGCCGCTGTTTTGGTATTTGCATGGCAGAGGATTTGATGGTATGATGAAAACACAATACAGCAGCGGCTCCCCGGCGCCGCTGTACAGAAATAGAATGGTTTGCGAGAGGTGACGACATGCTGGCAGAACAGCGATATGAGAAAATCCTGAAAAATTTAGAGCAGAATAAAAGTGTGACTGTGGCAGAGCTTACAAAGCTTCTGAATACATCAGAATCTACCATAAGAAGAGATCTGAATGCCCTTGACAAAGCGGGAAAGCTGGTAAAGGTATTTGGAGGGGCAGTCAGCGCGGGACTGGAGATTGTCTCGGAGGAACCTTCTGTGGAGCAGAAGGAGAAGCTTTGCTATGAAGAAAAGCAGAGTATCGGCAGATATGCGGCGTCCCTGGTGAAGCCGGGAGATTTTATCTATCTGGATGCGGGAACCACCACAGGGGCTATGATCGGATTTCTGGAAGAAAAAGGAATCACGGTGGTGACCAATGCGGTGGGACATGCCAGGAGCCTGGCAGCCTCCGGGATACGGGTGATTCTCATTGGAGGAGAACTGAAAGGAAGGACAGAGGCTGTAGTAGGGAGCCAGGCAGTAGCCGGGATACAGAAATATCATTTTACCAAAGGTTTCTTTGGTACCAACGGTGCCAGCCGGCAGGGAGGATACAGCACCCCGGACGCAGAAGAAGCGGTGGTAAAAGAGACGGCGTTTTCCAGATGCCAGAAAAGATATGTCCTGTGTGACCATACAAAATTCGGACATACCAGCCTGGTGTCATTCGGCGAGCTGGAAGAAGGCATCCTTCTGACAGACAGCGAAGCAGACGGCACGCTGGAGGGTTGTACAGAAATCAGAAGGATAACGGGAAACTGGGAAGGCTGAAAAAAAAGGGGGAGATTTCTGAATCACAGAAACCTCCTTTTTTCCTGGATATTTTACTTAAGCAGATCTTCTTTTTTCTCCAGAATGGCAGCCACAGCCAGACAGGCAGGGCAGTCGCAGTATTTGCCGCCGCCTGCTTTTACCTCTTCTGCGTGGGCGGCAATCCCGGCAGCAGTATCCGCACCGAAATACCCCTTGCCCTGTTCAGAACCGGCAAAGGCAATCAGCTGATCAATGGGCATAATATCCATTTCCAGTTCTTTGATATACTTTTCCGTCTCTTCCTGTTCTTCTGGGGTTCCCACTTTGGCAAGCCAGATTTCCGCGGCAGCCTTTGTCTCCTGGCTGCAGGTGGGAGCTGCGATCAGTTCTCTTGTCTTTTCCACTGCATAATCTAATACCTGTTTGTCCATTTCAAATACCTCCGTTTCTTTTGGTTTACTGTCATTTTACCACCAAAACAGGCAGAAGTACAGCCGCAGGAGGAAAAGCAATGGAAAACAGCAATGGAAAAGACGCACCGGAAAAGGCTCCGGTGCGTCTGGAAGATCAGTGCTTTTAGTTGTCTTCTTCTGTCATCGTGTATACCTGACGTTTTCTTGCCATTTCATCGCTTGCCAGATATTCGTCGTAAGTGGTGATCTTATCGATCAGCACGCCGTTTGGCAGGATCTCCATAATACGGTTGGCAGTAGTCTGGACGATCTGGTGGTCATGGGAAGCAAAAAGGATCACGCCCGGGAATTTCATCATACCGTTGTTTAAGGCAGTGATGGATTCCATGTCCAGATGGTTGGTGGGTTCGTCGAAGATCAGGATGTTCGCGCCGGAGATCATCATCTTGGACAGCAGACAGCGGACCTTTTCCCCTCCGGAAAGTACCCGTACTTTTTTCACGCCGTCTTCTCCGGGGAAGAGCATACGTCCCAGGAAGCCGCGGACATAGGTGGCGTCTTTGATCTCAGAATAGCCGGTCAGCCAGTCCGCAATGGTCAGGTCATTGTCAAATTCTTTGGTGCTGTCCTTGGGGAAATATGCCTGGGAGGTAGTTACTCCCCATTTATAGGTTCCCTCGTCCGGCTCCATTTCGCCCATCAGAATCTGGAACAGGACAGTTTTCGCACGTTCGTTTCCGCCTACAAAGGCAACTTTGTCTTCCCTGCCCAGAGTGAAGGAGAGATTGTCCAGAACTTTTACACCGTCGATGGTTTTGGAAAGTCCTTCTACCATCAGAACTTCATTTCCGATCTCTCTGTTGGGACGGAAGTCAATGTAAGGATATTTCCGGCTGGAAGGGCGCATCTCATCCAGCTGGATCTTTTCCAGGGCGCGTTTTCTGGAGGTCGCCTGTTTGGATTTGGAAGCATTGGCAGAGAAACGGGAGATAAATTCCTGGAGTTCTTTTATCTTCTCCTCTTTCTTGCGGTTGGCTTCTTTCATCTGCTTAATGAGCAGCTGGCTGGACTCATACCAGAAGTCATAGTTTCCGGCATAGAGCTGGATCTTGCCATAGTCGATATCTGCCGTATGGGTACAGACCTTGTTCAGGAAGTAACGGTCATGGGATACCACGATAACGGTGTTTTCAAAGTTGATCAGGAATTCCTCCAGCCATTCGATGGCGTCCAGGTCCAGATGGTTGGTAGGCTCGTCCAAAAGCAGGATATCCGGATTTCCGAAAAGCGCCTGTGCCAGCAGGACTTTCACCTTTTCGCTGCCTTTTAAATCGGACATCGGGGAATAGTGAAGTTCTGTGTCAATGCCCAGACCGTTTAACAGCATGGCAGCATCGGACTCTGCCTCCCAGCCGTTCATCTCTGCAAACTCACCTTCCAGTTCGCTGGCGCGGATGCCGTCCTCGTCGGTGAAGTCTTCTTTGGCGTAAATTGCCTCTTTCTCTTTCATGATTTCATAAAGGCGCTGGTTTCCCATGATAACGGTGTCCAGAACCGGATAAGCATCGTATTTGAAATGATCCTGCTGCAGGAAGGAAAGACGCTGTCCCGGTGTGATGGAGATGTCGCCTTTGGTGGTCTCCAGCTGTCCGGAAAGGATTTTCAGAAAGGTTGACTTCCCTGCTCCGTTGGCTCCGATGAGACCGTAACAGTTTCCTTCTGTAAATTTAATGTTCACGTCTTCAAACAGTGCTTTTTTGCCAATGCGCAAGGTAACATTATTTGCTGCGATCATGTTTTTATTTCCTCACTTTCAAAATGGTGCTGTAAACAATATTTTCTGCATAGTCTCTTCCATTTTACCGTAAAATGGGGATTTTGCAAGTGTTTCTTATGAAAAAATACTTGATAAATACAGTACAGATGATTATAATATTTTTTAGACGAAAGCGAAAGGCGCGAAGAAGAGGACAGGACACCAGGGAGGGAGAGTGTGTATGTTAATTACAAGAGAGTGCGATTATGCAGTGAGGATCGTCAGAGCTTTGGCAGGAGGAGAGAAGCTCTGTGTGAATCAGATCTGTGAGATGGAGCAGCTGACCCCGGCTTTTGTATATAAAATATTAAAGAAACTGGAAAAGCAGGAGATCGTAAAGAGCTTTCGGGGAAGCAACGGCGGTTATGCCCTGAAGAAGTCTACGACAGAGCTGACGCTGCTGGACATTTACCTGGCTGTGGAGCCGGATTTCTATATGATCGAGTGTATGAATCCCCAGAAGGCATGTGCCCGCAATCAGGAAGACAGCGGCTGCATGGTACATAAAGAGCTGTGCCGTATCCAGGGCAGGCTGGTGGAGGAATTGAAGGCGCATACCATTGCGCAGATCATGGACAGCTGTGCGTGATTACCTATTATATAGAAGAAAAAGAGATACTTTTGTACAGAAAGGGGAACACTTAGGAGGTTCCCCTTTGTTTTTTTGTAAAAACATTGTATTTTCTACCATTTTATAAATAGACATGCCTGTGAAATCGTGCTATAATTTCTGTAGACTTCGGGGAGCGAAGTGGATTATTGTTCAAAAACAATTTTCAAGGAGGAAAAAATCAAATGGCTAGAAAGATGAAAACCATGGATGGTAACCATGCAGCAGCTCATGCTTCATATGCATATTCTGATGTAGCGGCTATTTATCCGATCACCCCTTCATCTGTAATGGCAGAAGCTACAGACGAATGGGCAACACAGGGAAGAAAGAACATTTTCGGACAGGAAGTTCAGGTTACAGAAATGCAGTCTGAAGCTGGTGCTGCCGGTGCAGTTCACGGTTCCTTAGCAGCTGGTGCCCTGACTACAACATATACCGCATCTCAGGGTCTTCTGCTGATGATCCCCAACCTTTACAAAATCGCAGGTGAGCAGCTCCCGGGCGTTATCAACGTTTCCGCACGTGCTCTTGCAAGCCATGCATTATCAATCTTCGGCGATCACTCTGACGTATATGCCTGTCGTCAGACCGGATGTGCAATGCTGTGTGAATCTTCCGTACAGGAAGTTATGGACTTAACACCAGTAGCACACTGCTCTGCAATCAAAGGCAAAGTTCCGTTCATCAACTTCTTCGACGGATTCCGTACTTCCCATGAGCTTCAGAAGATCGAAACATGGGATTACGAAGACTTAAAAGACCTGGTAGATATGGAGGCTGTTGACGCATTCCGTAAACATGCGTTAAATCCAAATCATCCATGCCAGAGAGGTTCTGCTCAGAACCCGGATATCTTCTTCCAGGCAAGAGAAGCATGCAATCCTTACTATGACGCACTGCCTGCATTAGTTCAGGAGTACATGGACAAGGTAAATGCTAAGATCGGCACCAACTACAAATTATTCAACTACTACGGAGCAGAAGACGCTGAGCACGTGATCATCGCTATGGGTTCCGCATGTGAAACCATTGAGGAGACCATTGATTACTTATTAGCTCAGGGCAAGAAGGTTGGTCTTGTTACTGTACGTCTGTACAGACCATTCTGCGCAGAAGCATTAGTAAACGCAATTCCTGAATCTGTAAAACAGATCACAGTATTAGACAGAACAAAAGAGCCAGGTTCTCTTGGCGAGCCTCTGTACTTAGACGTTGTTGCAGCACTGAAAGGTACTAAATTCAATGATACACCAGTGTTCACAGGACGTTACGGTTTAGGTTCCAAAGATACCACACCGGCTCAGATCGTTGCTGTATACGAAAACACAACAAAACAGAAATTCACAATCGGTATCGTGGATGACGTTACAAACTTATCTCTGGAAGTTGGCGCTCCTCTGGTTACTACTCCGGAAGGAACCATCAACTGCAAGTTCTGGGGATTAGGAGCTGACGGTACTGTTGGAGCAAACAAGAACTCCATCAAGATCATCGGCGACAACACAGATATGTACGCTCAGGCATACTTTGATTACGACTCCAAGAAATCCGGCGGTGTTACTATGTCTCACCTGCGTTTCGGTAAGAGCCCGATCAAATCCACATACCTGATCAAACAGGCGAACTTTGTAGCTTGCCACAACCCATCCTATGTGAATAAATACAACATGGTACAGGAACTGGTTGACGGCGGTACTTTCCTGTTAAACTGCCCATGGGATATGGAAGGTCTGGAAAAACACTTACCAGGACAGGTAAAAGCATTTATCGCAAACCACAACATCAAATTCTATGTGATCGACGGTATCAAGATCGGTAAAGAAATCGGACTTGGCGGACGTATCAATACAGTTCTTCAGTCTGCATTCTTCAAACTGGCAAACATCATTCCGGAAGAACGCGCTATCGAGCTGATGAAAGCAGCTGCAAAAGCTACTTACGGAAGAAAAGGCGATGCCATCGTTCAGATGAACTATGACGCCATCGATGCAGGTGCAAAACAGGTCGTAGAAGTACAGGTTCCGGAAAGCTGGAAAGACTGTGCTGACGAAGGTCTGGCTATGGCTCATGCAGAAGGCGCACGCAAAGACGTTGTTGACTTTGTAAACAACATCCAGGCAAAAGTAAACGCTCAGGAAGGTAATTCCCTGCCTGTATCTGCATTTACAGAATATGTAGACGGTACTACACCATCCGGATCTGCTGCATACGAAAAACGCGGTATCGCAGTTGATATTCCTGTATGGCAGCCGGAAAACTGTATCCAGTGTAACCGCTGTGCATATGTTTGCCCGCATGCAGTTATCCGTCCGGTAGCCCTGACAGAAGAAGAAGCTGCTGCTGCTCCGGAAGGAATGCAGACACTGGATCTGACAGGTATGAAAGAATACAAATTCACAATGACTGTATCTGCTTACGACTGTACAGGATGCGGTTCCTGTGCAAATGTCTGCCCAGGCAAGAAAGGTGCAAAAGCCCTTGTTATGGAAAACATGGAAGCAAATGCAGGATTACAGAAATACTTTGACTACGGCGTAACATTACCTGTAAAAGAAGATGTTGTTGCTAAATTCAAAGAAAATACAGTAAAAGGTTCTCAGTTCAAACAGCCTCTGCTTGAGTTCTCAGGCGCATGCGCAGGCTGCGGTGAGACACCATACGCAAAACTGATCACTCAGTTATTCGGTGACAGAATGTACATTGCAAACGCAACAGGATGCTCCTCTATCTGGGGTAACTCTTCACCGTCTACACCATATACAGTAAACGCTAAGGGACAGGGTCCTGCATGGTCCAACTCTCTGTTTGAAGATAACGCTGAATTCGGATATGGTATGCTGTTAGCTCAGAAAGCAATCCGCGGCGGATTAAAGGCAAAGGTTGAATCTGTAATGGCAAACGAAAACGCTTCTGAAGAAGTGAAAGCAGCTTGCCAGGAATGGCTGGATACCTTCAACAGCGGAATTACAAACGGACCTGCAACTGACAAGTTAGTAGCAGCTCTGGAAGGTGTTGACTGCGACGTATGCAAAGACATCGTTAAGAACAAAGATTACCTGGCTAAGAAATCTCAGTGGGTATTCGGCGGTGACGGATGGGCTTACGACATCGGATTCGGCGGTGTTGACCATGTATTAGCTTCCGGACAGGATATCAACGTTATGGTATTCGATACAGAAGTTTACTCCAACACAGGCGGACAGTCCTCCAAAGCTACACCAACTGGTGCGATCGCTCAGTTCGCAGCAGGCGGTAAAGAAGTGAAGAAGAAAGATATGGCTTCCATCGCTATGAGCTACGGTTATGTATACGTTGCTCAGATCGCTATGGGTGCTGACTTCAACCAGACTGTAAAAGCAATCGCAGAAGCAGAAGCTTATCCGGGACCATCACTGATCATTGCTTATGCTCCATGTATCAACCATGGTATCAAGAAAGGTATGAGCAAAGCTCAGACAGAAGAAGAGCTGGCTGTTAAATGCGGATACTGGCACAACTTCCGCTTCAATCCGGCAGCAGAGAACAAGTTCACACTTGACTCCAAAGCTCCGGCTGAAGAAGGATACCAGGAATTCCTGGACGGCGAAGTTCGTTACAACTCTCTGAAACGCTCCAATCCGGAAAAAGCAGCAAGACTGTTTGCTAAGAACGAATCCGAAGCAAAAGAGAGATATGCATACCTGAACAAACTGACTGCTCTGTATGCAAAAGACGGAGAATAATCAATAGAGATAAATATCAGAACTGGTAAAACAGTTCATGTGTCCAGACGAGAAAAGAGGACGCCTGCCGCAGGGGATGCTGCGGTGGGCGTTCTTTTATGTAGAGTAAACTTTTGCTAAAGTTAAAGTATGTAAGGGTCTTTGGTGAATAGAATCTATAGATCAATGAACTTTCAATGAACAAATCTGAATTTGTTTAACTCATCACATTATATGAAAAGTCTGTTTATCTTACTTCACAATAAAATAACAATAATCAAGAATTACATTTCCTTTGTCAT
>NHCFC00100__coassemble_1799_pt1 | contig 15239 bp, 12 predicted proteins | sample NHCFC00100__metabat2_low_PE_019 | metagenome-assembled genome bin NHCFC00100
GAAGCAGCCCAGCCGGACAGCGGGAACGGAGGAAAAGAGGATTCGGCAGCCGGACAGTCAGGAGAGAATCCGCAGCCGGAGAATCAGAAGGAATCAGAAAATCAGAAGGAACCAGTGGATCAGAAGGGAGAGGGAAATCCCAGCGGGAGCGGTCAGCTGCAGGAAGGTAAAGACGAAACACAGACCGGGACAGGTTCCGAGGAAAACAGTGGAGATTCAGAGGTAAAGGGTCCGAACGATAGTCAAAATGAGGAGCAGGGCAGCGAAACGCCAAAAGAACCGGAAGAAGAAACGCCAGATACACCTCAGGAAGAAGAACCGCAGCGGTATGCCCTGTATCTGGAAACAGAGGAAAATATGACCGTAAGTACCCAGCAGGCGCAGGCAGGAGAAGAAATCTCCGTGCTGCTGCATGTGCCGGAGGGTTATGAGGCAAAAGGGATACAGGTGACAGACCCGCAGGGGGAAACGATTACGGTAAAAGAGGACTCGGGTATCTATTATTTCCAGATGCCTCAGTCAGAGGTTTATATCACTCCGCTCTTTGAAAAACTCCCCTGTCTCATCCGGATTGAGTCCACAGAGTACGGCATCATAAAGACCAATGTGGACGAAGCAAAGGCAGGAGAAGAAATTGTGGTCACAGCAGAAGCCCAGGAGAATTATGTCCTGGAAAAGATCACAGCGGCAGACCAGGATGGGAATCCGCTGGAAGTGACCAGGAAAGAAGACGGAACCTACAGTTTTCTTATGCCGGAGACGGAAGTTGTCCTGCAGGCAAAATTTATTCAGAAACTGCCGGAGCCTTCCGGCGTCTACACCAGGATCTATGGAGACATTTCCCTGGAAGATCCCATGCCGCCCCAGGAAGGTACCCTGGTGGAGAATGCAGTTCCCTTTGGGGGAATCGGAAGTCAGGAAGACCCGCTCCGCTTTTTATGTACCAAAGGCGTGCTGGTGCAGGGAGCTTTTTTGAACAGGATCGCAGGTTACCGGGGCGGAGAAGAGAAAGAAGCGGATGCCCTTTACTGCCGCTTTGAGGTGCGCAGTGAAGACAGCCAGGATGGTGTGCTGCTGGCAGCTATGGTCCTGGATGGAAACAGCATCGAGGAAAAACTTCCGGACACCAGATGGTATCTGACACATCTGGGCGAGATCCAGCTGGAAGAAGCCATGACAGAGGAGGAGAAGGCAGAGCTGGGCGGAGAATTCATTCCGGAGGGAGAACTCTCCGGGGAAGATCTTCCCATCGGAGATTTCTGGGAAGAGCTGCCGGGAGATATCGGACAGGAAGTCCCGGAGGAAGAGATCATCAGCGGCTACACCAAAGAAGAACTGGATAAAGCCATCACACAAAAGAAGCAGGAGATCACTACAGCGGTCCTGGATATGAAGGAAGCTGATCTGAAGATCCAGAAAGTAGAGAAAGAGCTGTCCCAGGAAACCGTAAAAAGTACCGTAAACGGTGTGGTGAAAAAGGTAGGAGATCCTGAAAAAGGAGAGATCGACGGCGAACCGTTCATCATCGTGGAGAGCAAAGGCGGCGTTTACGTCCAGGGACTGGTGGATGAATATACTTTGGACAAGCTGCAGCCGGGACAGATGGTAACCGGAATGGGATATGAATCCGGGACCTTTTTCCAGGCAGAAGTCAGGGAAGTTTCCCCTTATCCTTCCAGCAGTTATCAGGTCAGTGACAGAGAACTTTCCTACTACCCCTTTACAGCTTTTATCCAGGAAGGAGCGGGGCTGAAGGATAATGAAGGTGTGAGCATGGATATGATGCAGTCAGGAGAAGCCATCAGCGGTATTTTCCTCAGCAAAGAATTTGTGCGCACCAGCAATGGAGAAGACTTTGTCTACATAGAGGACGAAAATCACAGATTAAAGAAACAGCCGGTAAAAACCGGAAAAATCTATTATGGTTATACCGTAGAGATCAAGTCAGGCATTACCGCAGAAGACCACATCGCTTTTCCCTACGGCAAAAAAGTAAAAGACGGAGCCAAAGTAAAAAGGGCAGAGGTAGAAGAATTATACAATATGTATTGATGAGAGGGAGAATTTATGATTGAAAATATCAGACTGTCCTTTCAGGGGATCTGGGCACACAAGATGCGTTCCTTCCTGACCATGTTGGGAATTATCATCGGCATCGCTGCCCTGATCTCTATAGTATCAACGATCAAAGGGACAAACGAACAGATAAAAAAGAACCTTATCGGGGAAGGCGACAATGTGGTGGATATCCTGCTCAGTGAAAACGGCGGGGAATATCAGGTGGAATATCAGGGACTTCCCCAGGGAGTTCCTGTGCTCACCCAGGAACAAAAGGAGCAGATCCTGGAACTGGAAGAAGTGGAAAAAGTGACATTTTACCTTTCCAGATCCTATGCGGACAGCATTTATTATCAGAACCAGAGTATGAACGGCGCCAGCGTGCGGGGGATCGACCAGGACTACCTGGACACCTGCGGCTACCAGCTGATCCGGGGCAGAGGCTTTTCCGGGACAGACTATGAGGATTACCGCAAAGTGCTGCTGCTGGACGAGACCGCAGCGGGCAATTTCTTTGAAAAAGGAGACGAGGTGGGCAAGGTCCTGGAGATTAAAGGGGAACCTTTTACCGTGGTAGGCGTGGTGAAAAAAGTCCAGGAATACGAGCCGGTGATCAACAGCATCGATGAATATTATACTTATTACAACGGCAGCAACAGCGGAACGATCTTCATGCCGGATACGGACTGGCCCATTGTTTACCAGTACGACGAGCCTCAGCAGGTGTCAGTAAAAGCGCCCACACCGGAGGCAATGAGCAATGCGGGAAAGAAGACGGCAGAGATTTTAAATACATCGATCCAGTCGCCCACAGGCACGTTGGAATATAAGGCACAGGACCTGATGGAAAAAGCAAAAGGACTTCAGCAGATCAGTGAGAACACCAACCGGCAGCTGCTGTGGATCGCCAGCATTTCCCTTCTGGTAGGCGGTATCGGCGTTATGAATATTATGCTGGTATCGGTTACCGAGCGGACCGGTGAGATCGGACTGAAGAAAGCCATCGGCGCCAATAAGAGAAGGATCCTGGGACAGTTTCTGACAGAGGCGGCAGTGCTTACCAGTATCGGCGGGCTTTTTGGCGTATTTGCAGGCATCGCACTGGCGGCGGCAATCGCGAAGATGTCAGGCTCTCCTATGGTCATCAGTATACCGGCAGCAGTCGGCGCAGTGGTCTTTTCCACTGTCATCGGAATCGTATTCGGACTCCTTCCTTCCATAAAAGCGGCAAATTTAAGTCCTATCGAAGCACTGAGAAGAATGTAGAGAAAAAGATTGTATTGTGGAAAACTCTATGTTATGATTCAGTATAGTGACTTTTTTGCAGGAAAGGAAGCAAAGAAATGGAGAATAAGAGAATTGCCATTGTAACAGACAGTAACAGCGGTATCACTCAGAGGGAAGCAGAGCAGCTGGGGATCACAGTGCTTCCCATGCCATTTTATATCAATGAACAATTATTTTTAGAAGATATCACACTGACGCAGGAAGAATTCTACAAACGGCTGGAGGAGGGGGCAGATATATCCACGTCACAGCCTTCTCCGGCAGAGGTCATGGAAACCTGGGAAAAACTGCTGGAAAACTACGAGGAAGTAATCCACATCCCCATGTCCAGCGGCCTCAGCAATTCCTGCCAGACAGCTATGGCACTGGCAAAGGAATTCAAAGGCAGAGTGCAGGTGGCAGACAATCAGAGGATTTCCGTTACCCAGAGGCAGTCTGTGCTGGATGCCATGGAGCTTGTCCGGGCAGGGAAAAATGCCGCTCAGATCAAGGAGATCTTAGAGCGGGAAGGACATGAATCCAGCATCTACATTACCCTGGAAACCTTAAAATATCTGAAAAAAGGCGGCAGGATCACCCCTGCGGCGGCAGCCCTGGGAACGGTGCTGAATTTAAAGCCGGTACTGCAGATACAGGGGGACAAGCTGGATGCCTTTTCCAAAGCAAGGGGCAAGAAGCAGGCAAAGCGCACCATGATACAGGCTATGAAAAAGGATTTGGAGGAGCGCTTTAAAACGTATACAGACCAGGGGCTTATGTGCCTGGAAGCTGCCTATGCGGGAAATCCGGAGGAAGCACAGGAATGGAAGCAGGAGCTTCAGGAGCATTTTCCGGGCATGGAGATACACATGGACCCGCTGTCCCTTAGCGTTGCCTGTCATATCGGCAAAGGTGCGCTGGCAGTGGCTGCGGCAAAAAAAGTAGAAGTGGAGTAGAAGGATGAAGAAGTTTATTGCGTGTATAGAAGAAGTAATGAAGGAAGCTTTTGCGGCTTCCGGATACGATGAAGATCTGGCAAAGGTGACCCTGTCCAACCGCCCCGATCTGTGCGAATACCAGTGCAACGGCGCCATGGCAGGCGCGAAGCTGTATAAGAAAGCGCCTATTATGATCGCAAAAGATGTGGTGGAAAAGCTGGACGGCAATTCTGTTTTTGAATCTGTGGAAGCAGTGAATCCCGGTTTTATCAATATCAAGGTGAGCAAAGAATTTCTCGCCGGTTATTTAAATGACATGCTGGCAGATGAAAATCTGTCCGCAGAGAAAACCCAGGCGCCCAAGACCATTGTCATTGACTACGGCGGACCCAATGTGGCAAAGCCCCTTCATGTAGGACATCTGCGCTCTGCGATCATCGGAGAGAGCATCAAGCGCATGGGACGCTTCCTGGGACATCAAGTCATCGGAGACGTACATCTGGGAGACTGGGGGCTTCAGATGGGGCTGATCATCACAGAGCTTTCCAAGAGAAAACCGGACCTGGTTTACTTTGATAAAGACTATGAAGGGGAATATCCCAAAGAAGCTCCGTTTACCGTAAGCGAGCTGGAGGAGATCTATCCTACCGCCAGCGGAAAGTCCAAGGAAGACGAAGACTACAAAAACGAAGCTCTCCAGGCGACCCTGGAGCTGCAGCAGGGAAGAAGAGGCTACCGTGCCCTGTGGAACCACATTATGGAAGTCTCTGTTGCCGACTTAAAGAAAAATTATGAAAAGCTGGATGTGACCTTTGACCTGTGGAAGGGAGAGGCTGACGCAGATGCCTATATTCCGGATATGGTCAGCTATCTGAAAGAGGAAGGTTATGCGTATCTGGATCAGGGCGCCCTGGTAGTCGATGTAAAAGAAGAAAGCGACACAAAGGAGATCCCGCCCTGTATGATCCTGAAATCCGACGGAGCGTCTCTTTACAACACCACAGACCTGGCAACCATTGTACAGCGTATGGAGGACTATCATCCGGACGAGATCATTTATGTGGTGGACAAACGTCAGGAACTGCATTTTGTACAGGTATTCCGCTGCGCGAGAAAAGCGAAGCTGGTAAACGAGGATACAGAATTATCCTTTGTAGGATTCGGGACCATGAACGGAAAGGACGGAAAACCTTTTAAGACCAGAGAAGGCGGCGTCATGCGCCTGGAGCGTCTGATCCGGGAGATCAATGAAGAAATGTATAAAAAGATCGTGGAGAACCGCAGCGTAAGAGATGAGAACGCTGAGAAGACAGCGCAGATGGTGGGACTTTCTGCTATCAAATACGGTGACCTTTCCAATCAGGCTTCCAAGGATTACGTCTTCGATGTGGACCGGTTTACTTCCTTTGAGGGAAATACAGGACCCTATATCCTTTATACGATTGTAAGGATCAAGTCCATTTTAAGCCGTTACGCAGAGGAAGGACAGGATCCTGAAGCGGGCAGCATCCGCCAGGCAGTGAGCGCCAGTGAGAAAGCGCTGATGCTGGAGCTGTCCAGGTTCAATTCCATTATCGGACCTGCTTTTGAAGAAAAGGCACCCCATAAGATCTGTTCCTATATTTACGATCTGGCAAACGCATTCAACAGCTTTTACCATGAGACAAAAATCCTGGGAGAGGAAGACCAGGAGAAGAGAGCTTCCTGGATCCGTCTGCTGATGCTGGCAAGAAAGGTGCTGGAAACCTGCATCTATCTGCTGGGCTTTGACGCGCCGGAGAGAATGTAACGAGAATAAGAAGCGCCGTACTGTGAAAAGAGAGGAAAATCCAAGCTCTCTTTTGCAGTACGGCGTTTTTGCATAAAAGGCAGGGAAGAATGACTTTTTCTCAGCCGGAATCTATGATACAATGCAGATAGAACGCGCGAGTTTTCAAAAAGAAACGGAGAACGATTATGGAAAGTATGAAAATGAAGTATCTGGAAAGGCTGTCAGAGCTTTATCCAAACATTGCCAGGGCTTCCACTGAGATCATCAATCTGCAGGCGATCCTGAACCTGCCCAAAGGGACCGAGCATTTTATCACAGACATACACGGTGAATATGAAGCGTTTTCCCATGTGCTGAAAAATGGTTCGGGATCCGTAAGGAGAAAGATTGATCAGGTTTTCGGGCATACTATGAGCCAGAAAGAGAAGAAGAGCCTTGCCACCTTGATCTATTATCCCAAGGAAAAGCTGGACCTGGTAAAGAAAACAGAGACCAACATGGAAGAGTGGTATAAGATCACCCTGTACAGGCTGATCGAGGTGTGCAAAAGGACGGCTTCCAAATACACCAGATCCAAGGTGAGAAAAGCGCTTCCTGCGGACTTTTCCTATGTTATCGAAGAATTGATCACAGAAAAGCCGGAGCTTTTGGATAAGGAATCCTACTATGACCAGATCATCCACACCATCATTGAGATCAGCCGGGCAGAAGAGTTTATCGTGGCAATGTCGGAGCTGATCCAGCGGCTGGTGGTAGACCACCTGCATATCCTGGGGGATATTTATGACAGAGGACCGGGACCCCATCAGATCATGGACAAGCTGGAAAGCTATCATTCCCTGGACATCCAGTGGGGCAACCATGACGTGGTCTGGATGGGAGCCGCAGCCGGGCAGCCGGCATGCGTTGCCACAGTGGTGAGGATCTGTGCCAGATATGCCAACCTGGATATCCTGGAAGACGGATATGGGATCAATCTTCTGCCGCTTGCCACCTTTGCCCTGACCTATTACCGGGAGGATCCCTGCGACTGCTTCAAGGTCAAGGGAAGCAACGGACTGAACCCGGCAGAGGAAGAATTAAATAAAAAGATGCACAAAGCCATTTCCATGATCCAGTTTAAGCTGGAAGGGCAGCTGCTTATGAGACGGAAAGAATTCGGCATGGCGGACCGCGCCCTTTTGGAAGATATCGATTATGAAGAAGGGACCATACGGCTCAATGGAAAGACCTATGCCCTGCTGGACAGCAGATTCCCCACCATTGACCCGGAAAATCCTTATGAACTGACCAAAGAAGAGTCAGAAGTCATGGAACGCTTAGTCACCGCCTTTCAGAATTGTGAAAAGCTTCAGAGACATATGCAGCTCCTTTTGAAAAAGGGAGGGCTTTATAAGATCTATAACCAGAATCTGCTGTACCACGGCTGTGTACCGCTTAACGAGGACGGAACTTTGAAAGAAGTAGAGGTATACGGAGAGACGTATAAGGGAAAAATGCTCTATGATGTACTGGAATCCTATGTGAGAAAGGCATTTTTCGCCGTGAATCCGGAGGAAAGAGAAAAAGGAAAGGACATACTCTGGTTTATCTGGAGCAGTCCCGGCTCTCCGCTGTTCGGCAAAGATAAAATGGCGACCTTTGAGCGGTATTTCCTTGCGGAAAAGGAGACCCACCAGGAAAAGAAGAACCCTTACTACAGCCTTCTGGAGGACGATGCCACCGCAGAAAGGATCCTGGCAGAATTCGGTATCGGCGAGGGCGAGTGCCGGCACATTGTCAACGGACATGTACCGGTGCATCATACAGAAGGAGAAAGTCCCATCAAATGCCAGGGGAAAATCCTGGTCATTGACGGCGGTTTCTCCAAAGCCTATCAGAAAGAGACCGGCATTGCCGGCTATACCCTGATCTACAATTCCTGGGGAATGATCCTGGCAGCCCATGAACCGTTTACCTCTGCCCAGGATGCCATCACCAAGGAAAGCGACATCCTGTCCGACAGCATCCTGGTCAAGCGTACTTCCAGCAGAAAGACCGTGGCGGATACAGACAACGGAAGAAAATTAAAAGAAAGGATAGCAGAACTGCAGGAGCTTCTGGCTGCCTACAGAAACGGTCTGCTGATTGAAAGATCATGATACATAAAGAGATATCCATACAGAAGAAAGGGTCATTAAAAGATACCAGGCTTACCACCTATTTCTTAGAGAAAAGCCAGGAATATGAATACGGAGAAAAGCGTCCCTGCGTCCTGGTATGCCCCGGAGGAGCTTACCGCTTTACTTCAGACCGGGAGGCAGAGATGATCGCCTTAAATTTAAACTGCAGAGGCTACCATGCGGCAGTGCTTAGATATTCCTGCGCGCCTGCCAGATTTCCCACAGCCCTGACAGAAGTGGCAGAGAGTGTGAAACTGTTAAAGGAAAACGCCGGAGAGTGGGCGATCGATCCGGATAAGATCTTTATCATGGGATTTTCCGCAGGCGGGCATCTGGCTGCAAGCTACGGCGTATTCTGGGATCAGGATTTTGTAGCAGAGGAAGCCGGGTGCAGCAGCGAGCTGTTAAAGCCCTTCGGACTGATCCTCTGTTATCCGGTCATTACCTCAGACCGGACTTACACCCATGAGGAGAGTATCCAGAATCTGATCGGAGACGCCGGGGAGGAACTAAGAGAGAAAATGTCCCTGGAAAAGCAGGTGGGAAAACAGGTGCCCCAGACCTTTTTGTGGCATACCTTTGAAGACGATGCGGTTCCCTTCCAGAATTCCCTGGTATTTACCGAGGCGCTGGGCAAGGCGGGCATACCGGTGGAATATCACTTGTTCACACCGGGAGAACACGGGCTTTCCCTTGCATCCAGGAGCACCAGGAGGGCAGACGGCAGCGGAGAAGTAAAAGAATGCGCGGAGTGGATCCGGCTTTTATGGGCATGGCTTGACAGAATCTGCTAAAAAAGCCTTGCAAAACCACGGCGGGCTATGATATAATATTCGCGTTGTGAAAATATCACGCCTGTGAATTCCGAAGGACGGTGCTGATCAGAGTCCCCGAGGAGATGAAACGGGCGGAAGAGCAAACCAAAAGGAGAGAAAAAAATGAGCGTTATTTCAATGAAACAGTTACTGGAAGCAGGTGTTCATTTCGGACATCAGACAAGAAGATGGAACCCTAAAATGGCTCCATACATTTACACAGAGAGAAATGGTATCTACATCATCGACTTACAGAAATCTGTAGGTATGGTTGACGATGCTTACAAAGCAGTTGCAGATATCGCAGCAGACGGCGGCACCATCCTGTTCGTAGGAACAAAGAAACAGGCTCAGGATGCGATCCAGACAGAAGCTGAAAGATGCGGTATGTTCTATGTAAATGAAAGATGGTTAGGCGGTATGCTGACAAACTTCAAGACCATCCAGAGCAGAATCGCAAGATTAAAAGAGATCGAAGCTATGGAAGCAGACGGAACTTTCGATGTTCTGCCTAAGAAAGAAGTTATCCAGCTGAAAAAAGAAATGGAAAAATTACAGAAAAACCTTGGCGGAATCAAAGAAATGAAGAAACTGCCGGATGCAATCTTTATCGTTGACCCGAAAAAGGAAAGAATCTGTGTTCAGGAAGCTCACACATTAGGTATTCCGCTGATCGGTATCGCTGATACAAACTGTGACCCAGAAGAATTAGATTATGTGATCCCAGGAAACGACGATGCAATCAGAGCAGTAAAATTAATCGTTTCCAAAATGGCAGACGCAGTGATCGAAGCAAAACAGGGCGAAGCTGCAGACGTTGAAGATCTCTTCACAGAAGAAGCTGCTGAAGAAACAGCAGAGGAAGCTGCAGAAGAATAAGAAAAGCAGGATCACAATTTCAGGAGGAAGATACAATGGCTATTACAGCAGGAATGGTAAAAGAATTAAGAGAAATGACCGGCGCTGGTATGATGGACTGTAAGAAAGCTCTTACAGCTACTGACGGCGATATGGATAAAGCAGTAGAATTTTTAAGAGAAAAAGGTCTTGCAACTGCTCAGAAGAAAGCAAGCCGTATCGCAGCTGAAGGTCTGTGCCAGACTCTGGTATCCGCAGACGAGAAGAGCGCAGTTGTTGTAGAAGTAAACGCTGAGACAGACTTCGTTGCAAAGAACGAAAAATTCCAGGGCTATGTAGCACAGGTTGCAGAAGCAGCTATGGAAACAGACGCAGCAAACGTAGAAGAATTCCTGGCAAAACCATGGAAATTCGATACAGAAAAGACAGTAAACGAAGCACTGGCTGCACAGATCGCTGTCATCGGTGAAAACATGAACATCAGAAGATTCCAGAAGGTTACAGAAGAAAATGGTTTCATTGCTTCCTACATCCACATGGGCGGAAAGATCGGTGTTCTGGTTGACGTTGAAACAGACGTTGTCAACGATGCTGTAAAAGAGATGGCAAGAAACATCGCTATGCAGATCGCTGCTTTAAGACCTCAGTATACAAACAGAAACGAAGTGAGCGAAGAATACATTGCTCATGAAAAAGAAATCCTTATGGCTCAGATCATGAACGATCCGAAAGAATCCCAGAAACCGGAAAAAGTGATCCAGGGAATGATCAGCGGACGTATCAACAAAGAGCTGAAAGAAATCTGCCTGTTAGACCAGGTATACGTAAAAGCAGAAGACGGAAAACAGTCTGTTGCTAAGTACGTGGAAGAAGTTGCGAAAGCAAACAGCGCAAAGATCACAGTAAAATCTTTTGTTCGTTTCGAGACTGGCGAAGGTATTGAGAAGAAAGAAGAGAACTTTGCGGAAGAAGTTGCTAAACAGATGGGAATGTAATTGTCAAGACAGATCCGGAGAGTGAAGTCGAAGCTTACAAAACACCTATACAGCGCTGCCTGGCGAAAGCGGGGCAGAAGCTGAAGACCAAGGTCAGCAACAGTTGTATGAATGGAACTAAGCATTTGCCATGAGAATGGCAGATGTCAATAAGAAGAACCTTATCTACAGCTTTTTGTGGATAAGGTTCTTTTTGCGTACACCCTGGATAAAGGGACATAGAACGGAAGATAAACAGAATGAACATATTTACAATGATTTTGTCTCTGCTTAGCGGCGTGGCAATGTTTCTTTACGGCATGCTCTTGATGGGCGATGGATTAAAAATGGTGGCCGGCAATAAGCTGGAGAAATTTTTGTATAAGATGACCAATACACCTTTGAAGGGTGTCGCGCTGGGGGCGGGAGTGACCTGTGTGATCCAGTCCTCCTCCGCCACAACGGTCATGGTGATTGGCTTTGTAAATTCCATGATGATGAAGCTTCGGCAGGCAATCAGTATTATCATGGGGGCAAACATAGGAACCAGTATTACAGGCTGGATCTTATGCCTTTCCTATATTGAAGACTCAGGAGGTTTGGCAGCCATCCTGTCTTCGACGACGATATCAGCGATTGTAGCGATTGTAGGCATTGTGCTTCGGATGTTCAGCAAGCGCTCCGTGTACAGAAATATCGGTAATATCATGCTGGGATTTGCAATCCTGATGACGGGAATGCAGACCATGAGCGGGGCAGTGGAACCGCTGCGGGAAAATGAGTTTTTCATCAGTATGCTTACCATGTTTTCCAATCCTCTGATGGGAATTCTGGTGGGGATTGCCTTTACGGCTGTATTACAGAGCGCGTCAGCAGCGGTTGGCGTGCTGCAGGCACTGTCTGTGACAGGGCTTCTGACTTTTGCCAGTGCCTTCCCCATCGTGCTGGGGATTGGCGTAGGCGCGGCATGTCCGGTTCTGATCTCAGGTATCGGGGCAAACAAAAACGGGAAACGGACGGCGCTGATCTATCTTCTGAATGATCTGTTCGGCATGATCTTTTGGGGGAGTGTATTCTACGCGGCGAATGCAGTCCTACATTTTGGCTTTATGGACCGGACTATGACGCCGGTGTCCATAGCCTTTGTAAATACGGTCTTCCGTGCGGCTACTGTGTGCGTGCTGTTTCCATTTATCCCCAGGCTGGAGAAGCTGGTCTGCATGCTGGTGAAGGATACCGAGGAAGAACTGGAAGAGGAAGCGGACCTTGAACTGTTGGACGAACGTCTGGTTAATTATCCGGCGGTTGCCATGGGGCAGTGTCAGAGGGTGATATCCGGAATGGCGAAAAAGGTTCGGAAAAATGTAAACCGCGCGATGAACCTTTTAAATGACTATCAGCAGAATCGTTTCGATAAGGTACAGAGCAAAGAAGATCTGATCGACAAGTATGAAACCCGGCTTGGAGCCTATCTGATGCGTCTGACGAAAAAGGAGATGACCACTGCGCAGACCAGACAGATGTCTCTTTATCTGAGTACCATCAGTGACTTTGAAAGGATTGGCGACCATGCGGCATATATTGCCTATATGTCTAAGGAGATGCAGGAGAGACGTATGAGTTTTTCCAAAGAGGCGTTGGATGAATTAAATGTGGTAATGGGAGCTGTGCGGGAAATCATCAACATTACTGCCAGGGCGTTCATGGACGAGAATCAGGATGAGGCTGATAAAGTGACGCCATTGGGCGTTGTGATCACCAATCTGTGCGACGAACTGAAGCACAATCATGTGACCCGTCTTGGCAGCGGCGCCTGCGGACTTGAACAGGGAACCATCTTCAACGATATTCTGAACAGTTTTACCCGTATTGCCGCTCACTGTGCCAGCATCACATCGGCTATGCGAAAGGCGAAAGAGGCTGACGCAGATATCCATATCCATGACTCCAAGGTTTACGCAGGGGAGGGCATGGTGTATTATTCTCATTTTACAGATTATACGCAGAAATATAATCTTGGAAACCCGGACAGCCATGTAAAAAGCATGGAGGCGGAAGAGGTTCAGTAGAGAAACAGGCAGATGGGTATGTAAGCCCCAAATTCAGTTCAAATTTAGTTAAAACAGTTTTAGGCTCTGAGAGCCTTATAAACACGGTATTTTCTGGTGATTATAAGGCTCTCAGGGCTTTTGCTGTGTTTATTTAGGAAATCTTTGATATACGCTTCTGTAAAGTTTTACTCAGGGCGTTCCCGTCAATGGAAACAAATTTATTTGCCAAAGTGAAATAGCCGACCAATTCCGGATTATCCACAGCGGAATAGATCAGATATGTCATGGCGAGTCTCTGGCGGGCAAAGGTAATAGCCTTTGACTGGATAAAGTTTTCTACGTCAGTGTTTTGCGGACATATGAAACAGGAGAGGACAGCCTGCAGCTTATCCTCTCCGTAAGTGTCGAGCATTTCTAAAAGGTTCAGCTCTATATAATCCATTACAGTTTATCTCCGAAAAAATCCTTAATATTCTTTGCGCCTTTTAATTCTTTTACGCTGTAATCACGGGAAGCTGGTTTCGTCGCAATAGCTGCGGCTTTTTCTAGTGCTTCTACAAAAACGGCGGCGGAGTTTTTGTCATGGATTACGATATTCTTTTTGATACTTTGTGTTGCCATGTGCATCTACTCCTTTCAAATTTCTTCATAATCAGTATAGCCGATTTTTTGATAAATGGCAATGAATTTTATTCTAGTATATTATTCATTCTAGTATATGCAGGACCAGAGGGAAAGTAAAAAAATGTGAATTCCATATTTTTCATTTTTTTATTGCAAATCTTTCTGCAATCTTTTATAATCAATAAATGTCTGAAAAAGACAAAGTTACTTCCAGATATAGAATTGACAGTTCGAGACCATCCTGTCATTAAACAAAACTAGGGACAAAGAGAAGAGGCAGTATATCCAATCCCCGGGACAATCAGGTCTGCGGGGATTTTTTCTGCAGCAGAAATTCTTGGGGCAGACTTGTCTGCTTTCGGCATCTCAGAAACAATATATTATTTTTGAGAGCATTCCACTATATTATGGAGGTGAACGTGTATGGAGAATATTGAAAAAACGAACCGTGTACAGAAACTGACGTTTTCTGCCATGGTAATGGCGCTTTATATTGTCATTCTATATTTCACACAAGGTTTTTCATTCGGAGCATATCAGATTCGCATCGCAACGTCTCTGTATGCCCTGTCTTATCTCTTTCCGTTCCTGGTTTTCCCACTTGGTCTCGCCAATCTTATATCGAATATGCTTTTCGGCGGCTTCGGCATTGCTGATATGCTGGGCGGCTGTATAGTCGGCGTGGCAACCACAGCCTGCGTTGTGTTTATCCGCAGAAAAGGCTGGAACCGCATGCTGATCGCGGTACCTATTGTACTGGTGCCGGGACTGGGAGTAGCAACTTATCTGTCCTATTTCCTGCATATGCCGTATTGGCTTATGGCAGTGAATCTGTGCATCGGACAGCTAGTTCCGTCCGTTGTGGGAGTGGTGCTGGTAAAAGCCCTGGAAAAGGTGTGGTATCCTTCCAGGACCTCCAGTGCTGCAGGCAGATAAAAGCAGGGAAGGCGGGCTTCTTGCGGGTCCGTCTTTTCCTTTGCAGTACCCAAACAGACAGAAAACGATTTTCTATCAGATAAGGAGAAACATATGAGCGGAAGAGTAAAGGAAGAATTAGAAGGAGTGTCTCTGCTGGGAAATCAGAAGGTATCTTACCCCACAGATTATGCGCCCCAGATGCTGGAGACCTTTCCAAATAAGCATCCGGAAAATGATTATTTTGTAAAATTCAACTGTCCGGAATTTACCAGCCTGTGTCCTATGACAGGACAGCCGGATTTTGCCACGATTTATATTTCTTATGTGCCGGGAGAGCGCATGGTGGAGAGCAAATCCTTGAAGCTGTATTTATTCAGCTTCCGAAATCACGGAGATTTCCATGAGGACTGTGTGAATATCATCATGAAGGACCTGATCCGGCTTATGGATCCAAAGTACATTGAAGTCTGGGGAAAATTCACTCCGAGAGGGGGCATTTCCATTGACCCATACTGCAACTATGGGAAGCCGGGAACCTGCTGGGAAAAGGTTGCCTTTGACCGGCTGACCCACCACGACCTGTATCCGGAAAAGGTCGATAACCGATAGGAGATAAAAAGAAATCCTGCAGTCTTTTGATCGTGATTCTTTTTAAAATTCGATTGAAGACAGCAGGATTTTTATTTGTATTTTTCGGTAATTGAATTAAAATCATCTTCTGCTCCGCAGCAAAAAGAGAATTACGCTTGCCTAAGCTTCAGATTCTTTCACAGCCTGTCCAAGATCTGCATACGCCACATCCTC
>NHCFC00100__coassemble_1800_pt1 | contig 15238 bp, 9 predicted proteins | sample NHCFC00100__metabat2_low_PE_019 | metagenome-assembled genome bin NHCFC00100
TATCCCTTAGTATAGCGGTAAAAGAATCGTTATACAAGGGATTCTTCCTCATAATTTGGGCACAAAAAAGGAACAGCCGCAGCTGTTCCCTTTCTCGTTTTCCTATCCTATCAGCGCTCTTCTTTGCTGTTTAAAATAAATCTTAAAGAAATTTGTGGCAAATACTCCATCTCTCTTTCTTTCTATTCTTCCAAGAGATTTTTAACCAATTCTAACTTCTGCCTTCGCCAGTATCTTCTCGCAGGATTCCCCCAGCCAGATTTCATACCTTCCCGGTTCTGTCACAAATGCCTTTCTCTCTTCGTCATACCTGGCAAAGCTTTCTTCCGAAAGGGTGAACGTCACGTTCTTTTCTTCCCCGCAGTCCAGTTCTATCTTCTCATATCCCTTCAGCTCCTGCACCGGACGGTCTGCGCCGTTATCCACCGGATGGATATAAAGCTGGATCAGTTCTTTCCCTTTTCTGCTTCCGGTATTTTTCACCTTCAGAGAAACTTCTATCTCCTTTTCCCTGCTCACCTGTACCTCTTCATAAGAAAAGGTGGTATACGACAGACCATGCCCGAAACAGAAGCGGGGCTTCTTTCCCTGGGTCTGGTAATAACGGTATCCTACATAAATCTCTTCCTTATGCCTTACCGTATCATCCCCCGGAAACTCCCCTATGCTGTGGGAAGGACAGTCCTCACAGTATTTAGGAAAGGTCTCCGGCAGATGCCCGGAAGGGTTCACCGCTCCGAAAAGCACCTCAGCCAGAGCCGTGCCGCCTTCCATGCCGGAATACCAAAGCCATACCAGGGCGCTCACCTGATCTGCCCATTCTTCCATCTCCACAGGAGAGCCTGCATGCATCACCACAGTCATATCCGGGCGGATTTCCAAAAGCTTCCTGATGACTTCGTCCTGACCGTAAGGAAGCTTCATATCCTTCCTGTCCTGACCTTCTGAGTCAAAGTCATGGTTCAGCCCACCTACAAACAGGACTTCCTCATACCTTTCATCTGCCGCAAGCCGCAGCGCCTCTTCCAAAGCCTCCCTGCGTTTCTGGCTTTCCTCGGTGCCAAGCATTTCCGTGTCCCTGGTCTGTCCGCCTCCGTTCTCCAGGCTTGTCTCCTGCCAGCTGGCACTCTGCGTCTCCTGGGCAGACGGAACATAATAGCCGGGCGTATAATCCACCTGGACATTTCCGCCCAGATACATCTTCAGCCCCATCAAAGGCGTGATCTCATACAAAGCCTTGATCTCAGCGCTTCCTCCTCCGCAGGAATGCACATGAACCGCATTTTCTCCAATGACCAGCATCTTTTTTATCTTCTTTTCTTCCAGAGGAAGCCGGTTCCCTTCATTCTTTAAAAGCACCACCGCTTCCTCCGCAGCCGCCTTTGCTGTCTCTCGATGCTCTGGGGTATTATAGCAGCCCTTTTTCCTGTCCCCTTCCAGCATGTGAAGGCGCTCCATGAGAAGAAGGACCCTCTTTACTTTTTCATCGATCTGTTCTTCCCGGATCCTGCCTTCCTTCACAGCGGCAAGCAAAGGGTCTGCCATCTTGTACTGATCAAAATCGTTGGTCACAGACATTTCCACATCCAGGCTGCACGCAGCTGCTTTCTCCGTATTGTGGACCGCTCCCCAATCGGAGATTACCACACCGTCATAGCCCCATTCGCCCCGTAAGATCTCATCCAGAAGGAACTGACTCTCACAGCAGTGTTCCCCTTTAATCTTATTGTAAGCGCCCATGAGTGTATAGGATTTTCCCTCCTTCACTGCCTTTTCAAAAGCAGGAAGGTACAATTCCCGAAGCGCCCGGTCCGAAAGCTCTGCCTTCACATAAAGTCTCTCTGTCTCCTGATTGTTCACGGCAAAATGCTTGACGCAGGCTGCCACATCGGCCTCCTGGATGCCCCGGATCATAGGCGCTGTCTGCTCGCCTGCCAGATACGGATCCTCGCTCATATACTCGAAGTTCCTTCCGCACAGCGGGCTTCTTTTTATATTCACACTGGGTCCCAGGATCACATCCTTCCCTCTGCCTCTGGTTTCTTCTCCCAGCACTCTTCCTGCCTCCCATGCCAGGCTGCGGTTCCAGGTAGACGCCAGGGCGCTGCCGCTGGGCAGATAACTTACATAATCTGCGTCATTTCCCGCAGGCACCCACTGATCCGGCTGGAAATCCATACGTACTCCCATGGGACCGTCTGACATCACCAGCGGAGGGATTCCCAGCCTTGGGACTCCTTTTGTGGCAAAAAGACTATTTCCATGAATCATTCCTACCTTTTCTTCTAAAGTAAGAGCCTGTACCAGCTCCTGGATCTTTTTACTGTAAGTCATAGTTTCTCTCCTCCTACTATTCCAATGTTACCACACACCGGGTTTCTCCCGCTCTGCCTGTGAAAACAGTATCTCTTCCCGGGGTCTGTATCTCCATTCCCTCTGCTGTTACTGCCGTTTCTCCTGTCAGCCGGACAGTAAAGTCCTTTTCTGCCCGAATTGCCAAGGAAATCTCTTTGTCTGCAGTTCTTTTTGCTGTGATATGTGCTTTTTCCTTTCCATCCTGCCCGCAGACAGAAGCCTCTGCCTGGTCTTTTAACTGGTATATGGAAAATTGTACCTGGTCTTCATAATCATAATCCGGTCTTCCATCTTCCTTTCCCAGGGCAAGAATGGTATTCTCCCGAACCAGAAGCGGAATGGAACAATAACTGCAGGTCTCCTGCTGCCAGCTTCCTCCCTCTTTTACCTCTCCGGTAAAGAAATCCGTCCAGCTTCCTCGGGGAAGGTAATAGTCTGCCTGAGAATCCTCCCGAAACAGCGGCGCTGTCAGAAGACGATCCCCCAGCATATACTGGCGGTCCAGATAATGGCAGTTCTGATCTTCCGGAAATTCCAGCACCATACTGCGCATCATGGGCACCCCTGTGGTGGAAGTGGAAACTGCCTGGGTATACAGATAAGGCATCAGCCTTGCCTTTAGCTTTACAAAAAAACGCACAGTTTCCACCGCTTCCTCATCATATGCCCAGGGCACACGGTAGGAAGTGCTGCCGTGAAGGCGGCTGTGGGTGGATAAAAGCCCGAAGGCTGCCCATCGCTTATAGACATCTGCTGTGGAAGTGCTCTCAAATCCTCCGATGTCATGGCTCCAGTAGCCAAATCCGGACATGGCAAGGGACAATCCGCCTCTCAGGCTTTCTGCCATGGATTCGTAATCTGACCAGCAGTCCCCGCCCCAGTGCACTGGAAATTTCTGTCCCCCTACTGTTGCCGAGCGGGCGAACAGCACCGCCTGCCCTTTTCCCTTCTTTCTCTCCAGCAGTTCAAACACGGTCTTATTATACAAATAGGTGTAGTAATTGTGCATTTTCATGGCATCTGAACCATCGTAATAGACTACATCCACAGGAATTCTCTCTCCAAAATCGGTTTTAAAGCAGTCCACACCCATGTCAAGAAGCGCCTCCAGTTTTTCCTGGTACCAGGCGCACGCTTCCGGGTTGGTAAAGTCCACCACTGCCATGCCCGGCTGCCACATATCCCACTGCCATACACCTCCATCCGGACGCTTGATGAAATACCCTTTTTCAACCCCTTCCTCAAAAAGCGCAGATTCCTGGGCAATATAGGGATTGATCCAGACGCAGATCTTCAGCCCTTTTTCTTTCAGCCTTGCCAGCATCCCCCGGGGATCCGGGAAAACTCTGCTGTCCCAGGTAAAGTCTGACCAGTGGAAATCCTTCATCCAGAAGCAGTCAAAGTGAAAGACACTTAATGGAATTCCCCTCTCCTGCATCCCGTCCACAAAGCTCATGACCGTCGCCTCATCATAATTGGTCGTAAAGGAAGTAGACAGCCACAGCCCAAAGGTCCATGGCGCCGGAAGAGACGGCTTCCCGGTCAGATCCGTATAGCGCATCAGTACCTCTTTCATGGAAGGACCATTGATCAGGAAATAGTCCAGCGTCTCTCCCGGTACGGAAAACTCTGCTTTAGACACCTGTTCCGTACCGATCTCAAAGGATACTCTTTCCGGATGATTGACAAAGACTCCATATCCTTTGTTGGTAAGATAGAAAGGTATATTCTTATAAGACTGCTCTGTGCTGGTTCCTCCGTCTTCGTTCCAGATGTCCACGCTCTGTCCGTTTTTTACAAAAGCTGTAAATCTTTCGCCTAAACCATAGACCAGCTCTCCTACCGACAATCCCAGCTGCTGGCGCATATAGGCGTCGTCCCCGCCCTTATCATAGGCAAATCCCTTCCAGTCGGTCTTCATATACGCCAGATCTCTCCATCCGCTCTTTGTCAGTACTTCCCCGTCCCTCTTGTAAATCATGCTCCAGTTTTTCTTGGTAAAGGTCACGCTTAAGCTGCCGCTTGCAATGGTGATCTGTTCTTCATCTTCCTGTATTTTTAAAGGCTGGTTTTCTGTAAGCTCCAGCTGAAATTCCGGAGTCTTTTTTATCCTTCCCAGGTGATGGCTGGTCCTGACCCGCAGAATTTCCGGCGCAGGAGATGTGATCTCAACCGTCAGATTAATCCCGCCAAGGGTGTCTCCTCTGTGGGTGATCCTTCCTGTCGGTGCACAGAGAACGACCTTTCGCTCATCCTTCTTAACAAAATAAATCTGCTGAGGCGTAAAACATTCACAGCCTTCCTTTTGAAGCCAGCATCCGTTTCCAAATTTCATTCTCTTTCTTCTCCTTTGCTCTGTATTTTAGGTTGATTATATCGGACTCTTTCTCCTGTGCATACCTGCAAAATTCAAGGTAAAACACTTCTAAAATTAGAGGCTCTTTTTTTCCGGGACTTATGCTAAAATAAATGAAAAGATGCTATTTGTGAGGTCATTATGAAAGATTCTGCAAAACGATTTTCTTCCTTTATTTCCAAAAGAAAAGTACAGAACCAGCTTTATCTGATATTTTTCGCCGCTATTTTTATCCCGGTGGTCCTGATCGGCAGCTATCAGGTTTACAGCAACCGCTCTCAGCTGACAGAACACTATGAACAGCAGGCATATTCTGAAAACCTGAGGGTCCGCTCCATCCTTCTGGATATGACCACATCTGTCTATGACAAGGCAAGCTACCTGCTCCTGGACAAATCACTGGAGAACCTGCTGGAAAAATCTTATCCGTCAGAAGGAGACGCCCGGCGCGCCATTGATGATTTCTCGGACTTTACAAACCTGCAGGTAAAAGACGCCGCGATTGAAGACATTTCCGTCTATACCACCAATCCTTCCATACCGGATTATCAATCCGTATATCAGGCAGACGATCAGATACAGAAGACCTCCTGGTATCGGAAAATGGAGGATTCCGCAGCTCCCTTCTGGGTTTCAGACAGCGTTCAGGACAAATTCGGCAATCCTCATGTGGAGCTTTCCCTGTATACAAAGGTCTTTTTGCCAAAGTCCGACAGCTTCGCCATATTAAAGATGACGCTCAGTAATAACCACATAAAAAACCGGTTGGAAACTGGCACCCATCAGATTTTTATATGGCTGAATGAGAACGCTCCCGTATACAGCAGCACCGGAAGCCTGCCGGAAATTTCCCAGGAACTTTCCTCCCTGGGCACCCCTCTCTATTCCGGTCCCGTCCGCCTGGAAGAAAAGGAGGTATTTGCCGGCGTATCCCTGCTGGATTCCTACTATTCTGACGACACCTTCCACATCTGTGTGGTAAACACAGACGGCTTTCCTTATATCCGGAAAGTTACCTGGACGTACCTTGGCATTTTAGTCTTGATCCTGGCAGTGACCAGCGGGTTTATTTACCTCTTTTCCAGATATTTCGCAAAACGGGTGGCTACCCTGCGCCACGCCATGCACCAGGCAAGCAACGGCAATTACCATATCATAGACACCTTTAACGGCAGCGATGAGCTTTCGGATGCCTTCTTTGACCTGAATCTGATGGTGCAGGACATCCTAAAAAAGGAAGCCGAGGTCTATAATTCCAAGCTTCGGGCGCAGGAACTGATCAATCGGCAGCAGCAGATGGAATTTAAAATGCTCTCCAGCCAGATCAATCCCCATTTCCTTTACAACACCCTGGAGACCATCCGCATGCGCTCTCTGAAAGCCGGAAACCGGGATGTGGCAAACGCGGTAAAATTGCTGGGAAAATCCATGCGTTATGTGCTGGACAATACCACTACAGCTTCTACTACCCTGGATAAGGAGCTGGATTATATCGAAACCTATCTGGCGATTCAGAAGCTGCGCTTTCACGACCGGATCAATTATACTTTGAAATATCCCGCGGATATGGATCTGTCCACCCATCACATTCTTCCGCTGCTTCTGCAGCCTGTGGTAGAAAACGCCATCCTCCACGGACTGGAAGAGGTGGAAAAGGACGGGAAGATCGTCATACATATTAAGCAGACCGGACAGGTGCTGCACATCAAAATCTTTGACAATGGCTGCGGTATGGATCCAGAAGAACAGCAGTGGCTGCTCTGCCATATGAAGCAGCACGAGACAGAATCCACCAAAAGCATTGGACTTTATAATATTTATCAGCGCATCTGCCTTTGCTATGGAAGCCAGTACGGCGTTTCCATCAAAAGCAAAAAGCATGCCGGAACCATCCTGGAACTTACCATTCCGGCTTAAATTTACATAGGGGGAATATTTTATGAAACTTTACATTGCAGATGATGAAATGGATGTCCGGGAAGGACTGAAATATCTGATCGACTGGGAGAAGCTGGGCTTCTCCTTCTGCGGAGAAGGCAAAAACGGCGAAGAAACCCTGCAGGATATCCTTCGTCTGCAGCCGGATCTGGTGCTTCTGGATATCCGGATGCCCCGGCTCAGCGGTCTGGAAGTGGTAAAACGTGCAAAAGAAGCCGATTTTCCGGGAAAATTCGTAATTTTAAGCGGCTACTCTGATTTCGCCTATGCGCAGGAAGCTATGCGCTACGGGGTTGACTATTACCTGACCAAACCCATCGACGAAGCAGAACTGGAAAAGGCAGCTCTGGAAGTGAAGGAATCCCTCCTGCAGAGGCAAAAAGAGAAAAATACTTTTGCCCAATACCGGGAAAAGGCGAAAAATACCATCCTGTCAGACATCCTTCTGGATAATACCAACTACTCCTTTCTGGATCTGAAAGACCTTTCTCTGGAGGCATCTGCCTTCCAGGTAATCCTTTATTCCAATTACAACCAGGAGTCCTTTCATGCTGCCTGGGATTTTGCCAGTATCCTGAGGCTGGCAAATAAAAATCAGAATTCTCTGGAGTACATTGAACTGGACAACCGAAACATCATCCTCTTAAAGACGCCCTTTGCCCTGAAACGCTTCCAGGAACTCTTAAAACATTATATAGCCCAGCCGCAAAAGGGTTCCCCTCTGGATACCCTTTTCCTCTCCTATGGAAGGTGTGTCTATTCTGTCCAGGATATCCATCTCTCCTATGAAGATGCCCTTTCCTTATCCAAAAGGCGTTTTTTCTGCCAGCCTGAGCAGCATGTACTGGGGTATGAGGTTCTGCCTGAGCAGCAGGAAAGGCATAGCGGATTTTCCAGGGAAAGCAGTGCTTATTCCCAGCTTTTTTCTGATTATATCCAGACAGGAAACCGCACGCTTTTATCCGAAGCCCTCCACGGACTGGAACAGGACCTGTATTACAGTACCGAAACCGTATCTGCCATCAAGCGTTACCTGGAAGATTTGCTGATCCAGATCAAAGCGCACCTGACCCACACCTACAGCAGCACGCAGATCCCTTTCCCCAGCAATACTGCCATTATCGACACCATAGAGGAGCAGTACTATCTCTATGAGATCATGCATTTCTTTCACCTTCAGTTTGAAATGTGCATGAACGCCCTGGGAGCATACAGCAGTGAGAGCGTTATGGACAGTATTTTAAGCTATATCCGCCACAATTACCGTGAAAACCTGCGCCTGGAAAGTATCGCCCCTCTTTTCGGCTACAACAGTTCCTATCTTGGGAAAATCTTCACGAAAAATGTAGGACAGAGCTTTAATTCTTATGTGGACCAGGTACGCATCGAGGCTTCCAAAGAAATGCTGCGCAGCAATCAGTATAAGGTCTATGAGATCGCAGAACTGGTAGGCTATAAAAATGTGGATTATTTCCACAAGAAATTTAAAAAATATGTAAATATGAGTCCTGCTGAATACAGAAAATCCCTCTTCGGCTCAGAACCTTCTGCCTGATCTTTCAGCTTTCTTCTTTTGCCAACCCGCTGGCCGCCTGCAAAAACAGCCGCCGGAATACAGACGCTTCTTCTTTGAAGCTTTTCTGTTTCCAGCGGCTGTTTTATTTCTTATTTTTTCTGTCCGGTACGGTACTGCTTATTCAGCATCTGCATTCTGGCTGTTATAAGCTTCTACTGCCTCTACTCTGGCAGCTGCCTGGTCTTTTGCGTTCTGCATATCAAGTTCAAGTACCTGCTCATAGCCCAGACCTTTTACCGTATCCTGCATTTCTTCCAAAATAGACTGGAACTCTCCTTCATCCTTTGCAAAAATCATCTGCCAGGAGCTGTCTACAATGGCAGCCTTACACTGATTTCTCAGTGTGGTGATATCCGAAGATTCTGTAGGCTGGGTATATGAGGTGCCCGGCGCAACAGCAACAGCATCTTTGCTCTCCAGAAATTCCAGAGTCGTCTTAGCTCCGCCTGCATACTCCTGCCATTCCTGATCCAGCTGCGTATTATTCTTCTCCAGTTCTGAGGACCACATAGTGGTCATGTAAGGTTCATTGGTGGTAGTGTCAATATCTGCCACAGAAACCGCCTTGAAATTCAGCGCTGACACGCCGTCTTTCCAGGAACCGCCGCCCCACTCTTCCGGAACAGCCACATCATTGCTGGGAAGAGCTTTTGAGCCAAATTCTGTCAGTACAGCTTTTCCATCCTGCATTTCCCAGGTAAGTCCCTCCGGGCCTGCCGCTCCGTTTGCCTGTTCAGAAATCCGTACACCTTCCGGTGAATACAGCCAGTCAATAAAATCTGCCATACGTTCCGGATCCTTTGCCTGGCTTCCGATGGCAATGATGGTGTTGGCATTTCCTTCTGAATAGCTTCCGTTGGAATACGGTTTCATATCCTTGATCAGTGCCGGCATATAGCCCTTTCCTTCTTTCTTGTGCTCTGTGGTATTGTAAAGAGCCGGTCCCTGATAAGACCAAAGGGAAGTCAGGATCTGTCCGTCTCTGTACTTATTGGACAGCATATCATAGTTCTGGGTGGTGGATTCCGGGTCTACCAGCCCTTCCTGGTTTGCCTGGAAGAGGAATTTCAGCGCCTGCACGTACAGGCTGTCTTCATCGGTAATATCCTGGATGTCGCTTCCGTCAGCGCTTGCCATGACAAAGCCCAACTCCTGATAGCCATAAAGACTTGCATAATTCTTTGCCCCTACCATCATATTTCCATCCCAATCCTTGAACAGGGAAATGGCATACGTCTTCTTTCCAGAATCACTTTCCGGTGTGTTTTCCTGCATAGTTTTCATGACAGGGATCAGATCCTCCAGTGTTTCCATTTCAGGATATCCTGCTTTTTTATAAGCATCCCAGCGTACATAGGGCGCTACCAGCGGTTCGATACCGTCGCTGGATACTTCCGGAGACTGATTGGAGATCTCACTGGGCAGCCCCCAGATTCCCTCCTGCTCCACAAGTTCATTGGCATTTTCAATGGCTGCTTCATAGTTTTTCAATACGTCTTTATCCTTCAGCAAATCTGTCATATCCAGGAGCAGCCCTGCTTTTACCATATCGGCAAAACGCCCGTTGGCAGTTCCTGATATGACCAGATCGCCCAGGTTTCCTGCTGCGGAGCGGGTCTGGAACAAGGTGTCTCCTCCGCCTGCCACATTGGGAGCAATGATGTTTAATTCCATATTAAATTTATCTTTTACCACTTTTGCAAACCAGCCGGACTGCATTCCCTGATAATTTGCCAGAGAATCGAAGACGTCCACGGTAATAAACTCCTCATAGGTGCCGTCGCTGTTCTTTCCGCCGGATGCCTGCTGCTTCTCTTTACCGCCGCAGCCGGCAAGCGCCATAGACGATACCATGGCTGCGCATAATAAAATACTGATTGCTTTCTTTTTCATGCTTCTTTTCCTCCTGAATCATTAACCTTTTACTGAACCTATCATAATACCCTGTACAAAGAACCTCTGGAAAATGGGGTACACAAACAAAATCGGAAGTACCACAATGACCGAAACTGTCATTCGGATCGAAGTAGGCGTCTGCTGCGTTGCCACCATCGCTGCACTGATGGCGCCGGTTCCGCTGCTGCGCACCATAGCTGCCAAAGAGCTTGCCTGATTAATATAGGTATACAGAAGATACTGCAGAGAGTACAGCTTCTGATCTGTGATATAAATCAGAGTATCCTGAAAAGAGTTCCATTGTCCCACGGCTGCGAAAATAGCGATGGTTGCCAGGATCGGCTTAGCTGTGGGAAGAATGATCTTCCAGAACACGGTCAGGATCCCTGCCCCGTCTATCTCTGCTGCTTCCTGCAGCGCTTTGGGAATGGATTCAATATAGGTTTTTACCAGAATGATGTTAAAGGGCTGTACAATAGCCGGAATGATATATACCCAAAAGGTATTTGTCAGATGCAAGTTTTTCATGGTGATGAACATGGGGATCAAACCCGCATTGAAATACATGGTGATCACGAAAAAGCGATACCAGAATTTCCTGTGCCACATCTTTTCCTGGGTAAACATAAAGCCCAGAAAAGCAGATGCCATGACCGTACATGCCGTACCGATCACCGTTCTACCTAATGATACCAGAGCTGCTGTAGGAAGTCCACTCAGCTGCAGGACCTGTCTGTAATTGTCCAGATGGATATTCCTGGGAAGGAAATTAATAAAGCCGTTGGCGCTGAGATCATTGGCACTGATGGTGTTGATAATCATGTAATAAAAAGGATAGACACAGACCAGGGTGATCAGGATAAAAACCGTATAGTTGATCACACTGAAGGTAATATCTCCTTTTGTCAGCTTTTTCTTCTTTTCTTTTTGTGCTGCCTTCATACTTTTCCTCCTTCCTAGATAATGGATTCGCCCCGGGTCTTCTTAGAAACAAAATTGACGATCATCAGCAGTGTGACGCTGATAATGCTCTTCAGCATACTGATGGCGGTCGCCAGAGACAGGCTGCTGCCCGTCATACCGATGTTGTACACATACAGGTCCAATACCTGAATATGCTCCTTATTAAAGGAATTCTGGAAAACATAGTACTGATCCATACCATTGTTCAGGAAATTGGCAACTGCCATCATGAGCAGTACGAAGAAGGTAGGCATCAGCGCCGGGAGGGTGATGTTTTTCATAAGCTGGAACCGGTTGGCTCCGTCTACTCGGGCAGCTTCGTAAAGCTCCGCGTCGATTCCCGCAATGGCTGCCAGATACATGATGGCGCCCCATCCCAGACCTTTCCAGATATTCCACAGCGTCATCCACAGGTAGGTGTGGGCATCGCTGTCCAGAAATTTGATCGGTTCTGTGATCACTCCCAGATTCTGCAGAAGCGTATTGACCATTCCGCTGTCGGTAAATAAGCTGAACGCCACAGAATACACCAGAACCCAGCTGATAAAGTTGGGAAGTGTGGTCAGGGTCTGCACCAGCTTTTTGAACCATTTGCACTGTACTTCGTTGAGAAATACGGCAAATCCCAGAGGCAGGATGGAGGTCAGAATTCCCAGGAGGCTCATGGCAAAGGTATTCTTCATAACCTGGATCATCTGGCTGACCTGCGTTTTGTTGGCAAAGAGTGTTTCAAACCATTTCAGTCCCACGAATTCACACTGGGACAGACTCAGAGGCGGCTTATAATCAAAAAACGCGTAAATCCATCCATGCAGCGGAAAGTAAGAAAACAAGAAGCTTAAAATCACAAATGGGACGATACAGTAAAACAATCTCCGGCTCTGTCTTGTGTTCTTTTTTGTCATAGACCTTTTCATTCCTTTCTTTTTCTATTTTTGTTTTCTGCCTGTTTTTTTAGCTGTGCCCATTATAGCATTGTATATTTGACACAAATACCGGCAGAATTGAAGATAAAAGGCAGGAAAAATTTCAGCTGCTTTCTTCTTTTTTCTGTTTTCTCTGATTTTTGCTGTATTTTATGTCTGATTCGTTCTATATTCTTCCTGACTTTTTCTGTCTATGATACTCATAAAGAATAAGAAGAGAATGGAGGTCTTCTATGAAACTCAATATCAATAGTCCTATTTTTCAATTTTTAAATACCTTTACGGAATTCGTACTGCTTAATGCAGTGTTCCTGATCACCTGTATCCCCCTTATCACCATTGGCGCTTCCATTACGGCGCTGTACACGGTTACGCTGCGGGAGGCGCGAGGGGAGGAAGGCTATCTGGTCCGTTCCTATTGGAAGGCGTTTCTGGAAAATTTCAGGAAGTCCACCCTGCTTTTTCTGGTATATTTTTCCTCAGGCTGTGTACTTTTGTTTAACCTGGTGTTCTGGCTCCAGATGCAGACCCCGGCAGGAAATCTTCTCCTTACAGGTATCTGCCTGCTGTCTCTGCTCTGGCTTGTTTCCCTTTTATATGTATTTCCGCTGCAGGCAAGATTTGAAAATTCCCTTAGCCAAACACTGCGAAACGCCCTGCTGCTGGCGCTGTCCAACCGACTCTGTACAGTGGTCATCCTGCTCCTCTTCCTGGCTGCCGCAGCCCTGTTCTGCTTGACCTCTGTTTTCCGGCTGTTTCTGCTGGTCTTTGGCTTTGCTTTCCTGGCATACTGCAATTCCTTTTTCTTTCTCAAGGTGTTCCGGAAATACGAACCAGAGCAGCAGACTCCCCAATTTTAATTGGTTTTTAACCGTCTTTTCGCTGCCGTAAAAAGAAGCTCAGATGCAGCCTTCCCTGCATCTGAGCTTCTTTTTTCTCTATCTTTTACATTTTCACAATCTTTACATCAAACTTCTTCATCTCTTCTCCCGGCTCAACCGTTCTTCCTGTAAGAAGATCTGTTTTGCCGACAAAGCATTCTGGAACACTCTGTACTTCCTCTTTGAAATTCATAAGGAAGCAGAAACTGCCCTTCTCTCCCTGTCTGCAGGTAATCTCCAGCCCGGTAGACTCCTGAAGGGCTTTGGCAGGCTGTCCCTCTTTCACTGCCTGATCCAGCACTTTATAAAGTCCTTCCTCTTCCATCTGGGTTCCTACATAGTACACCGCGCCCTGCCCGAAAGCATTGCGGGTCACTGCTGGGCTTCCCGCATAGAAATCCTTTCCATAGTCTGCCAGGCTCTCTGCGCCTTCCAGATGCATGAGATCACACAGCATGCCGCATTCTGCTCTCATTCCGTCTGAAAAAACGATCTCATTCTTCTGACCAGGTGCCAGGGCGTCGATCTCTTCCACCCATACGCCTGCCAGATCTCTTAAAGGTCCCGGATAGCCGCCCAGGTGTACATTGTCCGATTCTCCCACAATACCGCTCATAAAGGTCAGAATCAGGACGCCGCCCTTTTTCACGAAATCCTCCAGGGCTTCTTTCATCCCTTCCTTTACCATATAGAGCACCGGCGCGGCAATGACTTTATATCGGTAAAAATCTCCGTCCCAGGGGATCATGTCCACGCCCAGGTTTCTGTCATAAAAGTACCTGTAGTATTCGTGGATCTGCTTCACATAGGTCAGCTCTCTGGAGGGACCGCTGGTGTATTCCAACGCCCAGTAATTATCCCAGTCAAAGATGATTCCCACCTCTGCCTGGTTCTTCGTGCCCAGGATATCGCTCAGAGTTTCCAGCTCCTGCCCCAGCTGGCGAACCTCCCGGAACACCCTGGTATCGCTGGTGCCCGCGTGGGCGATCACTGCGCCGTGGAATTTCTCACATCCTCCCACGCTCCTTCGCAGCTGGAAAAACTGGATAGTATCTGCTCCATGGGCAAGGGTCTGGTAACTCTGCGCCCTCATCTGTCCCGGTCTCTTCAGGGAATTATAGGGCTGCCAGTTCTGCTGGCTGGGCGTCTGTTCCATAAGCATGAATGGTTTTCCCTTCAGCCCCCGCATCAGGTCATGACACATAGCCGTATAGCTCCAGGGCGTGTCATAGCCGGGATAATTATCCCAGGATACAATGTCCATTTCCTTCGCCCATTTGAAATAGTCCAACCCTTTATAAGTTCCCATCAGATTGGTAGTCACCGGCGTTTCCTTATCAAAACAGCGGATTGCGTCCCGCTCCATTTTAAAGTTCTCTAATATACTGTCCGAATTAAATCTCTTATAATCAATGGAAATCCCCGCAAAGGCAGTCTGCTCACTGGTAATACCTTCACTTAAAGCATTGGGCAGTACGATTTCATCCCAGTCATAAATGGTATGACCCCAGAATTCCAGATTCCATGCTTTATTTAAAGCTTCTATTGTTTGATATTTCTTTCTCAGCCATACACGGAATGCCTTTTCACAGTTTTCGCAGTAGCATTCCCCGCCATATTCGTTATTGATATGCCAGCAGGCAATATGGGGATTGCTGCCGTAGCGCTCTGCCAGTTTTTTTGCCAGAGCAGAAGCGTATTTCTGATACACAGGCGAATTGGGGCAGGCATTGTGCCTCTGTCCGAATTTATGATGCCTTCCTTCATAATCGGTCCTGGCTGTCTCCGGATAGCGCTTTACCATCCATGCCGGCAGGGCGGCAGTGGATGTCGCCAAAACAATGTCATAATTTTCCCGGCTCAGCATATCGATTACTTCATCCAGTTCCGAAAAATCATAGGTCTCCTCGGAAGGCTGGATCTTTGCCCAGGAGAATACGTTGACTGTGGCGCTGTTGATCCTTGCGTCTTTAAAGTATTCCATATCCTTTTTCCAGACGGACTTTTCCCACTGGTTGGGATTGTAATCGCCGCCGTATAAGATTCGTTTAAATGTCCCGCTCATAGCTCATTTACTCCTTTTCTGTTCCATTCTTTTGTCCTTTACAGAACTTCCGCTCTTCCGGGTTCTTCGGTTACCGGAACTCCTGCCGATCAGCATATGTCCAGTATAATATAAAAACAATGAAATCTGTATAAGGTGTAAGGCTAAAAAATATAACATTTTGAAACAGTAAAAGCCGGGCAATTTTCTCAGTTTTCCCAAAACTTTTCAATAAAAAACAGCTGCCAGGCATGTGCTTATCCACACACGCTCGGCAGCCTTTCTGCTGTTATCCACTTTTTT
>NHCFC00100__coassemble_1812_pt1 | contig 15051 bp, 13 predicted proteins | sample NHCFC00100__metabat2_low_PE_019 | metagenome-assembled genome bin NHCFC00100
GAAAAACGAGGCGGCTTTGCCGGGAGAATTTTTTTGGAGGGGAAAGACAATGATCACTTATAAGACAATGGAACTTACAGATATTCCGCAGCTTGCCAGGCTGTATGTGGAAACTTTTAACGCCCCGCCCTGGAACGACGGCTGGACAGAGGAAACCGCAGGAAGACGGCTGCACCAGATGATCCATGTGGAGGATTTTTACGGACTGTGCGCTTACGAGGACGGCGTTTTGTGCGGTATGATCCTGGGCTGTATGGAGCAGTATTATGACCGGATGAATTTCAGCATCCGGGAATTTTGTGTCAGCAACCAAAAGAGAGGACAGGGGCTTGGCACAAAGATCTTCCGTTACTTTGAGGAACAGTTAAAAGAGAAAGGTGTGGATACGGTGCTGCTCTATACTCTGCGGGCGCCCAGTACCATGGGATTTTACGAAAAGCAGGAAATGGAGGAGGCAGAGGAACTGGTTCTTATGCGGAAAAATGTGCGGGTTTCTCTGGAAGGAGGGAACGAGTCTGCATAAAAATACATACATTCCCCCAGGAAATGCATTTAATTGGCAAAACCAGCAGAAAAAGCTGGACATTTCCCGAAAGAACGGATATTATTTATACCATGCGGAATGTTTTTAAAGCGGTAAAGTACATACCATGTACAGAAGAGATTCCAAGGGAGGACAAGATTGAAAATGAAAAAAGTTGTGAAATTTGGCGGAAGTTCTTTGGCAAGCGCGGAACAGTTTAAAAAAGTAGGGGCGATCATCCGTGCAGATGAAAGCAGGAGATACGTGGTCCCTTCTGCACCCGGAAAGCGCTTTTCCAATGATACGAAAGTCACTGATTTATTATATGCATGTTATAAAGCTGCCAGGGAAGAGGAGGCAAAATTCCAGGAAATCCTTGCAGAGATCAAAAGCCGCTACCAGGAGATCATCGACGGTCTGGGAGTGGAACTTTCCATGGAGGAAGACTTTAAGGTTGTGGAAGAAAATTTCCGCAGCCAGGCAGGGCAGGAGTATGCAGCTTCCAGAGGAGAGTATTTAAACGGCAAGATCATGGCAGCCTATCTGGGCTTCCATTTCGTGGACCCGGCAGAGATTATCCGCTTTGACGGAAACGGCAAATTTGACGGAGAGATCACAGAGGCTCTGGTGGCAAAGAGGCTCAAAGATCTGGAGAATGCCGTGATCCCCGGTTTTTACGGAGCCAAGGAAGACGGAACCATCAAGACCTTCTCCAGAGGCGGTTCGGATATCACCGGTTCTATCATTGCAGGAGCCATGGATGTGGATCTGTACGAGAACTGGACAGACGTATCCGGCTTTATGGTAACAGACCCCAGGATTGTCAAAAATCCTCAGGCGATCGATACCATCACCTACCGGGAATTAAGAGAACTGTCCTACATGGGAGCGACGGTGCTTCACGAAGACGCTATCTTCCCGGTGAGAAAAGCGGGAATCCCGATCAATATCCGAAATACCAATGCACCTGAGGATCCGGGAACCATGATCGTAGAAGATACCTGCAAGAAGCCTAAATATACCATCACAGGCATTGCCGGAAAGAAAGAGTTCTGTTCCTTATTCATTGAGAAGTCTATGATGAATGCAGAGATCGGCTTTGGCAGAAAAGTACTTCAGGTACTGGAAGAGCAGGGGATTTCCTTTGAACATGTGCCTTCAGGCATTGATACCATGACGTTATTTATCCATCAGGAAGAATTTGCGGAAAAAGAACAGCAGGTAATTTCCGGTATCCACCGGGCAGTAAACCCGGATTATATGGAATTGGAGTCTGATCTGGCTCTGGTTGCAGTAGTCGGAAGAGGTATGCGCTCCACCAGAGGAACAGCGGCGCGGATCTTTGCCGCCCTTGCTCATGCAAATATCAATGTAAAAATGATCGACCAGGGCTCCAGTGAGCTGAACGTTATTGTAGGTGTGAAGAATGAAGACTTTGAGCCTGCGATCAAAGCCATTTATGATATTTTTGTGGAAACACAGATTTAAAAGTTTGTTGTGAAGGATACGAGGAGAATTAGCTATGTATAGGAAGCGAGTACCGATTTTGCGCATGATCGCCATGTGTGAACTGATCCTGGGTGTCTGGGAATTGATGCAGGGCGTGCTTTTGGCATATGCGGTTCTGTCCGATATGGACGGCTTAATCCAGATGGCGCAGGAAATGGGAGAAGTACTGACAAAGACCATGATGTTTTCTACTGTAGGCATCAGTCTTGCAGGAGGAATCGTGATGACTGCCGCCGGGCTTCTGGGAATGTTTTTGGGCGGAAAGGAAGGAAAAGAAAAACCGCCGATTTTATTCAGCTATGGACTCTTTGTCTATACGATCCTGGCAGATGCGGTATCTGTTTTTGCGCTGGGCGGGCAGATTTCCCTGTCTATGCTGTTTCCTTTCCTGCTCCACGGTTTTTATCTGTGGGCAGCCATCCGTAATAAAAAAGATTTAGAAGCGGCAGCAATGTAAGGAGAGAACCATGGAATATCAGCATAAAACCCAGTATTATGAGACAGACCAGATGGGAATCATACACCATTCCAATTATATCCGCTGGTTTGAGGAGGCCCGGGTTGACTTTATGACTCAGTGCGGCTTCAGTTATCAGAAAATGGAGGAGGAAGGCGTGATCAGCCCTGTCCTTTCTGTATCCTGCGAATATAAGAGCATGACCCATTTCGGCGATACGGTGGTTATCGAAACATTGATTGAAAAGTATAACGGAGTTAAACTGCAGCTGGCATATACGGTAAAGGACGCCGCAACAGGCGAAGTGCGGTGTACCGGAAAGAGCAGCCACTGCTTTTTAGACCGGCAGGGGAATGTCCTGAGTCTGAAAAAAGGCTATGGCTTCTATCATGAAAAATTCCGTAAGGCTTACGAAGAGAGGCTTTAAAAATTAAAAATGATAAAAAAGACAGTTTTTCTTGACAAAGAGGACTGTCTTTTTTATAATCTAAGTGTACTAGGATACATAGTACACATCATACATGAATGATACGATCAAAGAAAGGAGGAAGTGCCTTGATTGTCATTGATTATCAAAACCGCAAACCGATTTATGAACAGATCGTGGACCGGTTCCAGATGCTGATCATTAAAGGGGTGTTGGGACCGGACGCACAGATGCCTTCGGTCAGGTCACTTGCCGCAGAACTTTCTATCAATCCCAATACCATCCAGAAAGCCTACAGCATTTTGGAGCAGCAGGGATTTATCTATCCCGTAAAGGGCAGAGGCGCATTCGTCTCAGGCGACCGGGCGCTGAAAGAGAAAAAGACAGAGGTTTTCTTTGGAAAACTCAGAGAGCTGGTGAAAGAGGCGAAAGAAATCGGCATATCCAGGGACTTGTGCCTGCAGAAGACAGCACAGTTCTACGAGGAGGTTGAGACATGATAAAAACTGAAAAATTATGCAAAAGCTTCGGAGAACAAAAAGCAGTCAATGAAGTTAGCCTGACCATTGGCGACAACAGCATCTTCGGGCTTGCCGGAACCAACGGCGCCGGCAAAAGTACTCTGCTGCGCATGTTGTCCGGCGTGCTGAGGCCAGACAGCGGAAAGCTGAGCGTGGACGGACAGCAGACCTTTGAGAATACAAAGATCAAGCAGGAAATCTTTTTCCTTCCTGACACGGCGTGGTTTTTCCGCAATGCCACAGGGGAGGAAATGGCAGAGTACTATGCGATGTTTTATCCCAGATATGATAAAAAGCGGTTTTGCAGCCTGATGGAAAAGATCGGTCTGGATAAAAAACGCAGGATCAGCACCTTTTCCAAAGGTATGAAGCGGCAGGCTGCCCTGATTCTGGGAATCTGTGCAGGGACCCGATACCTGTTCTGCGATGAGACTTTTGATGGTCTGGACCCTGTGATGAGGCAGGCTGCAAAGAGCATTCTGGCATATGAGGTATCGGACCGGGAATTTACTCCCATCATTGCTTCCCACAATTTAAGGGAACTGGAAGATATCTGTGACCATGTAGGGCTTCTTCACAAAGGCGGCGTACTGCTCTCTAAGGATGTGGAGGAGATGCGGCTGCAGATCCATAAAGTCCAGTGCGTGATCCCGGATCCGGCAGATGAGGAACGCCTTTTAAAAGAACTGGATGTGATGCAGTACGAAAAGAGGCTTTCTCTTCTTACCATGGTTGTCCGAGGCAGCCGGCAGGAGATCCTGGATAAGATCGATGCGAAGAAACCTCTGTTCGCAGAGGCGATCCCTCTGACTTTGGAGGAAATCTTTATCAGTGAAACGGAGGTGGCAGGATATGACATCAGGCAGCTTTTTTCTTAAAAATTTAAAGGATCAGCTGAGAAAAAATATTCCGGTTATGATCCTTTTGTTCCTTGCCTTTCTGGTGGCGCTGCCTATCAGTACTGTGGTGAGGATAGAGAACGCGAAAATCTATGCGACAGATACGTCAACTTATGAGATGATGGGGCAAAACTTGCATTGGGCAGCTTTTGAATTCCTTCGGGTGGCAGGAAGTGAGAATGCAATGCTGGCAGTTGTCATGGCAGGAGCCGGGATCCTGCTGGGACTGCTTCAGTTTTCTTATCTCCATTCAGGGGAAAAGGTGGATTTCTACCACAGCCTTCCCATCAGAAGAGAGGAACTTTTTCTGGCAAGAGCCGCAGGGGCAATGCTTCTGGTTTTCTTACCGTATGCTGTGAATCTCTTACTGACCTATGCAGTGGGAGCCGCATATGGGGCAGTGACGGGGACTGCGGTAAAAGCAAGTCTTTTGATGACTGGATTCCATATGCTGTATTTTCTGGTGATTTATGAGACAACAGTCCTGGCAGTGCTGCTGACAGGAAATTTATTTACGGCTCTTTTAGGAAGCGCGGCACTTCTGGTCTATCTGCCGGCGCTGCGCATGATCCAGCATGCGCTGAACGGTATGTTTTTCCATACCCTTTCGGCTGTCAGCGATGTAGGCTGGGAAGTGTTTTTAAGTCCGATCTTTGCCTACAGCGGCGCGCTGGCAGATATTTCCTTTTTGAATCCGCTGATAAAATATGTGGTGTACGGTGTAATTCTGGCAGCGGTGCTGACCGTGCTCTGTCTGGCTGTCTACCGGATCCGTCCTTCGGAAAGCTATCACCGGTCCATTGCTTTTGCGAAGTTTCAGCCAGTGATCAAGGTAGCGGTGGTGATGCCGGCATCCCTTCTGCTTGCTGTGGCTTTTACCAGCTATATGACCCGTCATAAATTTCTGTGGTTTGTTTTAAGCCTGGCGTTTGCGCTGCTGGTTTTTTCTGCCATGGTAGAATTCCTTTATACGCTGGACATCAAAAAGAGCCTGAAACCCGGAATCTCCACCGGAGTAATGGCAGTGCTTCTGGGGATTATTGCCATGGGATATCACGTGGACGTATTCGGCGTGGATGCTTATCTGCCGGAAAAAGAGAAGATTCAGTCTATGTCTGTGTACATCAGCAGTATTGAGGATAAGTACCGGGAAAATGCAGACGTTTATAAGAGTCCGTCAAGCCTGTTAAGAGAAAACAAGGTTGAAAATTTTGATGACATTTACAAGATTGCCGGTATGGGCGTGGATTATTATAAAGATAAGACAGAAGATGATAAAAACCAGTACTTCTATGGCTATGGAATGGTCCAGTATATGGATTCGTGGAGTAATAATGAAACCATGGTTTCTGTGGACGTGGGATTCCATTTAAAATCCGGAAGGACGGTTTACCGCAGTTATCTGCTTCCGGAAACCAAAGAGCTGACAGATTCTGTGGAGAAGATTTACGACAACTGGGAATACAGGCAGCAGGTGCTTCCTACCTCTTACATTGCGTTTGATCAGACAGAACATCTGTATACCGAAGACTTTTTCCAGAGCGGCGGACAGGTAGAGGCAAAAGGGGATGCCATGGAAAATATCTATAAGACCTATAAAGGTGAACTGGAAAGCATGACCTTTGCGCAGGCGTCCGAGGAGCGGATCATCGGGTGTCTCTGCCTGCGGCAGAAAGAAACGGAAGAAGGATATGAGGCGTATTACCGGCTGCCGGTATACGAGAGCTTTACCAAGACCAGAGAGCTTCTGGAAAAAGCAGGAAGTCCTATGCCTGCCCAAATCTCTGCGGCTGACATACAGCAGATCGGGCTCTCCGGCATAATCCCGGACAGTGAAGGGCTGTACGGTTCCTACATGGTAACAGACGAAGAGGAAATGCAGACGATCCTGGATCATCTTTCCTTCTTTTCCGGAAAATACAGCATTGACAGCGATTATAATTTCGGGATCAATACAGATCTTTACTGGAAGAACCAGGAACAGGGTCTTACGTCCTCCTACCTTGTGCAGGAGACCCCGGATACCAGGGAGATCTTTGAAAAATTAGCAGAAGAAACTACAGACTAACACGTTTGATTATAGAACCAGCACAGGGCAGGGGAAGATTTTCTCCGGATCTGCGCTGGTTTTGCATTGTATAAAATACACAAAAACAACTCCTGCATTGACAAAGTGAAGTGAAAAAGAGTACAATAAAAGAGATAAAAATATCTTGAAAGTTTTCAAAAAAAGTACAAGTACAGCAGCCGAACGTGCAAAGGAGCAAAAGGAAGCCTGGAGCACAGGCTGCGGACGGGGAGGACAAGGATATGTTAAATGAAAATATCAGAGATTTAGTACAGTACGGAATCGATGCAGGACTGCTTCCGGCATGTGAGAGGACGTATACCATCAACCTGCTTCTGGATCTGTTCCATGAGGATGAATACACAGAGCCGGAACAGGCGCCCGGAAAAGCCTGTCTGGAAGACATCCTCAAAAACCTTCTGGATGAAGCGGTAAAAAGAGGCATCATCGAAGACAGCATCGGCTACCGGGATCTGTTTGATACCAAGATCATGAACTGCCTGGTGCCCCGTCCGGCACAGGTCCAGGAAACCTTCTGGAAGCAGTATGAGAAAAGCCCTGAGGCAGCCACGGAATATTTCTATAAACTCAGCCAGGACAGCGACTATATCCGCCGCTACCGGATCAGGAAAGACAGGAGATGGACCGTGGAAAGCCCCTACGGCACCATTGATATTACCATCAACCTGTCAAAGCCGGAGAAAGATCCCAAAGCCATAGCCGCTGCAAAAAACGCCAAACAAAGCAGCTATCCCAAATGCCAGCTGTGCATGGAAAATGAAGGATATGCAGGAAGGCTCAACCATCCGGCAAGGGAAAACCACAGGATCATTCCCATTACCATCAATGACAGCCAGTGGGGATTCCAGTATTCTCCTTATGTATATTACAACGAGCACTGCATCGTGTTTAACGGACAGCATATCCCCATGAAGATCGAGAGAAATACCTTTGTGAAGCTGTTTGATTTTATCAAGCTCTTCCCCCACTATTTCCTGGGTTCCAATGCGGACCTTCCCATTGTCGGCGGTTCTATTTTAAGCCATGACCATTTCCAGGGCGGTCACTATACCTTTGCCATGGCAAATGCACCGATGGAGGAGACCGTGACAATTCCGGGCTATGAAGATGTGGAAGCAGGTATTGTGAAATGGCCGCTGTCTGTACTGAGGATCCGCAGCAAGGATGAAAAACGCCTCATTGACCTGGCAAGCCATGTACTGGAGAAATGGAGAGGCTATACCGATGAAGCGGCCTTTATCTATGCTGAGACAGACGGCGAACCTCACAACACCATCACGCCTATCGCAAGGAAAAAAGGCGATGTGTACGAACTGGACCTGACACTGAGAAATAATATCACCACAGAAGAGAATCCTCTGGGTGTTTACCATCCTCATGCCCAGTATCATCACATTAAGAAAGAGAACATCGGTCTCATCGAAGTCATGGGTCTGGCAGTCCTTCCCGCAAGACTGAAAGATGAGCTGGAGCTGCTGGCACAGTATATCCTGGAAGGAAAGGACCCGGCAGAAAACGAAACCCTTGAAAAACACGCTGACTGGGTAAAGGAATTCCTTCCCAAATACGACCATATTACAAAAGAAAATGTCATGGAGATCCTTCAGCAGGAAGTAGGACAGGTCTTCGTCCACGTTCTGGAAGATGCAGGCGTATACAAATGCACGCCTGAGGGCAGAGAAGCCTTCCGAAGATTTCTGGCAGTTTTATAAAAGAAGAAATTGGCAAAAGAGACAGGCAGGAAGAATGCCTGTCTTTTTTCTGTGGGGTGTGCTATAATGAGTGCACGAAGTACAGACAAGGAAAGGAAGAAAAGTATGAGTGCTGTTTATGAAAAGCTTCAGAGCTGTTACGAAAGTATACGAAAGAAAACGGATTTTGTCCCCCAGGTAGCCTTGATCCTGGGATCGGGACTGGGGGATTTTGCAGAGGATATCCAGATCAGCCAGACGGTTTCTTATGAGGAGATCCAGGGCTTTCCGGTGTCTACGGTTCCGGGACATAAAGGAAGATTTGTTTTCGGATATGTGGGACAGGTTCCGGTGGTGATCATGCAGGGAAGAGTGCACTATTATGAAGGCTATTCCATCACAGATGTGGTCCTGCCGGTGCGTCTGATGAAGCTTTTGGGAGCACAGATCCTCTTCCTTACCAACGCGGCAGGCGGCATCAATTTTGATTTTGCGGCAGGGGATTTTATGATGATCACAGACCAGATCTCTGATTTTGTTCCTTCTCCCCTGATCGGAGAGAATCTGGAGGAGTTAGGAGAACGTTTTCCGGATATGAGCCAGATTTATGATAAAGATTTGCAGGAAATCCTGCGCCGGACAGCCAAAAGCCTTGGAATCCGTCTGCAGGAAGGCGTCTATCTGCAGCTGACAGGACCGAATTTTGAATCGCCTGCGGAGGTACGCATGTGCAGGATCCTAGGAGCGGACGCTGTGGGAATGAGCACTGCCTGCGAGGCAGTGGCTGCAAATCACTGCGGCATGAAGATCTGCGGTATTTCCTGCATCACCAACCTGGGCTGCGGCATGAGTGAACAGCCTTTAAGCCACCAGGAGGTTCAGGAAATTGCAGATAAAAAGGCGCCGGATTTTAAGCGGCTGCTCACGGAAGCCATCCAGGAGATGGGGAAAAATAAGACAGACAAGGGAGAGTAAGAATGAAGGAAAAAATTCTGCTGATCGACGGGCACAGTATCTTGAACAGGGCATTCTACGGACTGCCGGATTTAACCAATGCAGAAGGGCTTCATACAAATGCGATTTACGGATTTTTAAATATTTTATTTAAAATGGTGGAGGAGGAAAAGCCGGATTATCTCACCGTGGCGTTTGATGTCCACGCACCTACCTTCCGCCATGAAATGTACAAGGAATATAAGGGCACCAGAAAACCCATGCCCCAGGAGTTAAGAGAGCAGGTTCCGGTGATGAAGGATCTGCTGGCTGCCATGGGCATCGAGATCATCAGCAAAGAAGGCTATGAGGCAGATGACCTGCTGGGTACCGTGGCAAAGAAAAGCGAGGCAAAAGGCATGGAGGTGACGGTCCTTTCCGGGGACCGGGACCTTCTCCAGCTGGCAACCGAACACATCTGCATCCGCATCCCCAAGACCAAAGGGGGAAAGACCACCATTGAGGACTATTACGCAAAGGATGTAGAGGAAAAATATCAGTTAAGCCCTGCCCAGATCATTGAGCTGAAGGCGCTGATGGGAGACTCTGCGGACAATATCCCGGGGCTTCCCGGGGTGGGAGAAAAGACTGCCACCAAGCTCCTGCTTCAGTACGGTACGGCAGCCAACGCCTATGCCCATGTACAGGAGATCAAGCCCAATAAGGCGAAGAACGCTTTTCTGGAGCACTATGATCTGGCAGTGATGAGCAAAGAGCTTGCTACCATCAATATTGACAGTCCCATTGCCTATGACTGGGAGAAAGCCAGGATCCATGATTTTTATACCCAGGAAGCCTACGAATTTTTTAAGGAACTGGAGTTTAAAAATTTCCTGTCCCGCTTTGAAAGCAGCGAAAATACCGTTCAGGCAGAGGAAGCTTTTCAGACGGTGACTGACCTGGCAGAGGCAGAGGAGATTTTTGCCCGGGCTAAGGAAAAGGAGCTGGTGGGGCTGGAGCTGCTGGAAGAAACAGACTGTTTCATCGGCATGGGAATCTCCTGGGAAGAAGAAGCCCGGATAAAAGTCTGCTGCTTTTTGCCCCAGGGCTTTCTAAGCAGGGACTACCTGGTGGGAAAAGCCCAGGAACTGTGCAGGAAAGGCAAAAAAATCTGTTCCCTGAATGTGAAGGCAATGCTGAGAAACATGGAGCTGAAGGAGCACACCCAGATGTTTGACGCCGGGATCGCTGCTTACCTTCTGAATCCTCTGAAATCAGAATATACCTATGACGATATTGCCAAGGAATACCTGGATGAGATGCTTCCTGCCAAAGAAGACCTGCTGGGAAAACTCACCTATGGAAAAGCCATCCAGGAGGGAAAGGAAGAGGAGATCCAAAAGAGCATCTGCTATATGGCATATACAGCGCTGAAAGCCAGGATCCCCCTGTTGAACGCTCTGAAAGAGACCGGCATGGACCGGCTGTTTGCCCAGGTGGAGATGCCTCTGCTCTTTACCCTTTCGGATATGGAAAAGGAAGGGATCCTGGTCAACGGGGCAGAGCTGAAGGAATATGGAGAAAAGCTCCAGGTGCGCATCCTGGAGCTGGAAAAGGAGATCTGGCAGCAGGCAGGAGAGGAGTTCAACATTAATTCGCCCAAACAGCTGGGTGTGATCCTGTTTGAAAAAATGCAGATGCCCGGAGGAAAGAAGACCAAGACCGGATATTCTACTGCTGCAGATGTGCTGGATAAGCTGGCTCCGGAGCATAAGATCGTGGCGGACATCCTGGAATACCGTCAGCTTACCAAGCTGAAGTCCACGTACGCAGACGGGCTTGCCAATTTCATCGATGAAGGCGGCAGGATCCATTCCACCTTCAATCAGACCATCACTGCCACCGGGCGGATCAGCAGTACAGAACCGAATCTGCAGAACATTCCTGTGCGGACGGAGCTGGGAAGGCTTTTGAGAAAAGTCTTTATCCCGAAAGAGGGCTTTGTGTTCCTGGACGCGGATTATTCCCAGATTGAGCTTCGGGTGCTGGCGCATATGTCCGGGGATGAAAAGCTGATCCAGGCATATAAGGAAGCCCAGGACATCCACAGGATCACAGCTTCTCAGGTCTTTCACATTCCTTTTGAAGAGGTGACTCCCCTGCAGAGGAGAAATGCCAAGGCAGTGAATTTCGGCATTGTGTACGGCATCAGCTCTTTCGGGCTCAGTCAGGATCTGAGCATTACCAGAAAGGAGGCTGCCCAGTATATTGAAAATTATTTTGAGACTTATCCCAAGATCAAGGGATTTTTAGATTCGCTGGTGGCTCAGGCAAAAGAGCAGGGGTACGTGTCCACCATGTTTGGACGGCGCCGTCCTGTGCCGGAGCTAAAATCCAGTAATTTCATGCAGCGTTCCTTTGGGGAGCGGGTGGCGATGAACTCCCCCATCCAGGGAACTGCCGCAGATATCATCAAAATTGCCATGGTCCGGGTGAATCAGAGACTGAAGGAGGAAAACTTGAGATCCAGGCTCATCCTTCAGGTCCATGATGAACTTTTGATCGAGACTGCTGTGGAGGAAATCCAGCAGGTTTCTGCTATTTTAGAGCAGGAAATGAAAGGCGCAGCCGACTTGTCCGTGCCTCTGGAGATCGATATGCATACAGGGAAAAACTGGTATGAGGCAAAATAGGAAGCGCGCAGTACAAAGGAGGAGAGAATATGAGGATTATAGGAGTGACCGGAGGCGTAGGATCAGGAAAAAGCGAAGTGCTCAATTATATACAGAAACATTTTGACGCCAGAGTGGTAAGAGCAGATGAAGTCGGTCATATGCTGATGATGCCGGGGAGAGCCTGCTATGAACCAGTCATCAGCCTCTTTGGAGAATGGGTTGTCAATGAGGATACTTCCATTAACCGCACCATGATCGGGGATATCGTATTTGAAAACCCGGAATTACTGAAAAAGTTAGACGACATCATCCACCCTGAGGTGAAAAAATATATTAAAAAGGAGATTGAAGTCTCCAGAAAAGAAGAAACAGAATTTTTCTTTATTGAAGCAGCCATCCTTCTGGAAGAAAAATATGATGAAATTTGTGATGAAGTGTGGTATATTTATTGCGAAAAAGAAGTCAGGATCGAGCGCCTGCGCCGCGCAAGGGGATATTCCGATGAAAAGATCAGGAAACTGATGGCAAATCAGCTCTCCGACGATGAGTTTGAGGCGCGCTGTGACTTCCAGTTATATAATGACGAAGATGTGGCGCACACCTATCTTCAGATCGAGAGAAAGATGAGAACTTATTATGAATCTATGTAGTATAGCCAGCGGGAGCAGCGGAAACTGTATCTATGTGGGGAGCGACACCACCAGTCTTCTGGTGGATGTGGGCATCAGCGGGAAAAAGATCGAGGAAGGATTAAGAAGCATTGACCGGACCACCGGGGACTGCGACGGGATCCTGCTGACCCACGAGCACTCCGACCACATCAAAGGACTGGGAGTGATCTCCAGAAAATATAAGATCCCCATCTACTGCACCAGAGGGACTATGGAAGCTGTGGAGGCAATGAACACCCTGGGAAAGATGCCGGAGGGACTGTTCCATGTGATCGAGGCAGACCGGAGTTTTCAGGTGGGGGATCTGCAGGTGCAGCCCTTTGCCATTTCCCATGATGCGGCAGAGCCGGTAGGCTACCGGGTGAACCAGGGAGAGAAATCCATGGGGATCGCTACAGACCTGGGATATTATAACGACTATATCGTGGAGCATCTATCCGGACTGGATGTGCTCCTGCTGGAGGCAAATCATGATGTGAACATGCTGCAGGTGGGAAGCTATCCCTATTATCTGAAGCAGCGTATTCTGGGAGAGAAGGGGCATCTGTCCAATGAGACGGCAGGCAGGCTTTTGTGCCGCCTGCTCCATGACCGTTTAAAGGCGGTTTTTCTGGGGCATCTCAGCAAAGAAAATAATTATGAGGCACTGGCGTATGAAACCGTGTGTTCCGAGGTCACCATGGGAGAAAATCCCTGGAGATCCTCTGATTTTAAGATCGCTGTGGCGCACAGGGACCGGGTATCAGAACTGATCACAGTATAAGAAGAAGGAGCAGAGAACATGAAGAAGACAATCATTACTGTAGTAGGAGAAGACACTGTAGGAATTATCGCAAAAGTATGTACATATCTTGCGGAGAACAACGTAAATATCCTGAATATTTCCCAGACCATTATTGAAGGTTATTTTAATATGATGATGATCACAGACACCAGCATGGCAGCCAAAAAGCTCAGTGAACTGGCTAAGGAGCTGGAAGAACTGGGAAAAGAGATCGGCGTGGTGATCCATGTACAGCATGAAGATATTTTTACAAAGATGCACCGCATTTAAGGAAAACCGGAGAAAGGACAGGAATACTTACCATGATTAACATGTATGAAGTCAACGAGACCAATAAGATGATCGAGCAGGAGAATCTGGATGTACGTACCATTACTCTGGGAATCAGCCTTTTAGACTGCATCGATGGGGATCTGCAGCAGGTGAACCGGAAGGTTTATGAGAAGATCACCCGTCTTGCCAGCCATCTGGTAGAGACAGGAGATGAGATTTCCAAGGATTTCGGCATCCCTGTAGTGAATAAAAGAATTTCCGTGACACCCATCGCCCTGGTGGGCGGCGCTGCCTGCAAAAGCGCAGAGGACTTTGTGACCCTTGCCAAGACCATGGACCGTGCAGCCAAAGAAGTGGGCGTCAATTTCATCGGCGGCTATTCGGCAACTGTTTCCAAAGGGATGACAAAGGCAGATGAACTGCTGATCCGTTCCATTCCGGAGGCGCTGGCGCAGACTGAGCGGGTGTGCAGCTCTGTGAATCTGGGCTCCACCAGGACTGGGATCAACATGGATGCAGTCCGGCTGATGGGCGATATTGTCCTGGAGACAGCGAAGGCAACGGCAGATCAGGATTCCCTGGGCTGCGCCAAGCTGGTGGTATTCTGCAATGCGCCGGACGACAATCCTTTCATGGCAGGAGCTTTCCACGGGGTGACAGAGGCAGACGCTATTATCAATGTAGGCGTTTCCGGTCCCGGAGTGGTAAAGACCGCGCTGGAAAAGGTAAGAGGCAAGAATTTCGAGGTGCTCTGCGAGACCATTAAGAAAACTGCCTTTAAAGTAACCCGTGTGGGACAGCTGGTAGCCCAGGAGGCTTCCAAGCGTCTGGGGATCCCCTTCGGGATCGTGGACCTTTCCCTTGCGCCTACCCCAGCCATTGGGGACAGCGTGGCAGATATTTTATGTGAGATCGGTGTGGAATATGCCGGAGCTCCGGGTACCACCGCAGCCCTTGCCCTGTTAAATGACCAGGTGAAAAAGGGCGGCGTGATGGCGTCCTCTTATGTAGGCGGATTAAGCGGCGCATTTATTCCGGTCAGTGAAGACCAGGGCATGATCGATGCGGTAAACGCAGGCGCCCTGACCATTGAGAAGCTGGAGGCAATGACCTGCGTCTGCTCCGTGGGGCTGGATATGATCGCGGTTCCGGGAGATACTAAGGCTTCTACCATCGCGGGCATCATCGCAGATGAATGTGCCATCGGCATGGTAAACCAGAAGACCACGGCGGTACGTCTGATCCCTGTCATTGGGAAAGGCGTGGGAGAAACCGTGGAATTCGGCGGACTTCTGGGTTATGCGCCGATCATGCCGGTGAATCCTTACTCCTGTGAGAATTTTGTAAATCGGGGCGGAAGAATCCCGGCACCAATCCACAGCTTTAAGAACTAAAACTATTATAAATAAAGAAAAACTGCCCTGTGTTTGCTTTTTATGTGGCGTACAGGGCAGTTTTTGTATGAGGAGGAGAAAGATGACTCCATTTTTGATAATGGCAGCAGTGGTCTTAAAGGGCGCCGGTTTTTTCAGTCTGTATTATTATGCAAAAGCTTTCCGGCTTCTGGTGCAGAAGCGCACACCGGTACGCTTTCGCCAA
>NHCFC00100__coassemble_1813_pt1 | contig 15032 bp, 12 predicted proteins | sample NHCFC00100__metabat2_low_PE_019 | metagenome-assembled genome bin NHCFC00100
AAAACGGCTGCTGCTCTGCTGGGAGATTTCTGCTTTCTGTATGGAGAGGCAAGGGAGGAAGCTGTAAAATTTCTTTTTCAGGAAAGCAAAAAGCAGGAATTGATCATGGTTCCCCACAGCCGGGAATGGGAGCTGTGCATCGAACAGGCATTCCCTAGCTGTGCAGAACGATTTACCCGCTATGCTACCATAAAAGAGTGGGGCGTGTGGGATGATAAGAAACTGGAGCAGATCGTATCCGGTCTTCCCCAGGGCTACCAGATCCGGATGATTGATGAGGAAATCTATGATTATTCCATAAGGCATGACTGGTGCAGGGACTGGGTGGGGCAGTATGCAGACTATACGGATTACCGGGAGAACGGCATCGGCGTGGTGGTGACCAGGGACCGGGTGCCTGTGGCAGGCGCGTCATCTTATTCCTATTTTTCAGAAGGGATTGAGGTGGAGATTGATACCCACAGAGATTACCGCAGAAGAGGGCTTGGTCTGATCTGCGGGGCAAAGCTGATCCTGGAGTGTGAAAAGAGAGGGCTGTATCCCAGCTGGGACGCCCATAATACGGCATCCCTTTCTCTTGCCCAGAAACTGGGATACCGGCTGGATCATCCTTATACAGCATATCTGGTCTTTGCAGATCAAGAATAAGAAAGCGGCAGAAGCTGACCGAAAAACCGGACAGCTGTCTGCCGCTTTTGTGATGATCTTAGAACAACGGGAAACAGGCAGCGGGCGCATTTGCACTGTCTGTCTATTCTGCTTCCAGAGCAGTCAGATGTTTTACCAGAAGCCTGCGTATGCCCGGATATTCCCCCAGCCCTTTTACCACTGTGCTCACCGGGAATCCGGCAGCTTTAAACTGGCTGTACCAGGACTCCGGATCGTCTCCTGCCATATCATTTTTGGCATGGTCTCCCGCTACGATCATAAAGGGAGCAAGAATGACCTTGGAAGGATTGTACTCTTTTACCATACGCATGAGGGATTCCATGGAAGGATAGGCTTCTACGGTTCCCAGGAAGATATTCTTATATCCCTTATCCTTAAAGGTATAGTCCAGAGCTGCATAAATGGCATTGGCATAATGGGTGGTTCCGTGTCCCATCAGGACCAGTACTTCCTCCTCTTTTAAGCCGGAGAATTCATCGGCAACTGCCTGGATAACTTCCATACTGTCTTCTTCCGTAGTAAGAAGAGGGTTTCCAAAAGAGATGGAATGGAAGAACTCCCGGTAGGAAAGGGCATCCTCTTTCATCAGGTCATTTTCTATACCGTTGATCACGTGAGTGGGCTGTACCAGTACGTCAGTAATACCGTCTGCACGCATCTGTTCCATGGCTTCCTTTACGGTATTTACATGAATGTTGTCCCTGCTTTTCAGCTTTTTGATGATCATCTTACTGGTCCAGGCGCGGTAAAGGCTGTAGTCGGGAAATGCATTTTGAAAATCCTGTTCAATCGCATCAATGGTGACTGCACGGGTATCGCTGTGACTGGTGCCGAAGCTGACGGCAAGGATGGCTTTTTTTGTTTCTGTATTCAATGTTTTCTTACCTCCGTAATATGAATTCATATGGATCTGCGCAATGTACTGTTCCAGGGTTTTCAGATTCCTGGGAAGGGGAAGGGAAGCTTTCAGGATCCCTTTTTTGCAGAGACTGTCAAAAAGCTCCAGAACCGCAGGGGGCTCCAGATTGGTCTGTTTTAAAACTGTGGGATTGGAAAAAACCTGTGCAGGAGAGCCTTGCATCAGTACCTTTCCCTGGTGAAACAGAAGAACTTCATCTGCCCACTGGTACGCATAATTTACATCATGGGTCGCCATCAGCACCGTGATGCCTGCTTCTGTCATCTGGTCCACGATGTGGTTTACCATGGTGGTGTGTCTGGGGTCCAGGGCAGCTGCCGGTTCGTCCAGAATGATGATCTCCGGATGCATGACAAGGATATCTGCAATGGACACCTGCTTTTTCTGCCCACCGCTTAAAGCATGGGTGGGTTTATGGCGGAAAGGCGTGATCTCCAGCTCTTCAATGACTTTTTCCACTTCCTTTTTTGCCTCTTCCTCAGAAAACCCAAGATTCAAGACACCGAAAGAAATTTCCTGGTAAACACTGGCAGAAAAAAGCTGATTGTCAGGATCCTGGAAAACAATGCCGATCTTACTGCGCAGGTCCAAAAGCCCCTTTTTTGTATACGAGAATTCCTTTCCATGGAAATAGAGCTTTCCGGACTGTGGTTTTAAGATACCGGTGCAGCATAGAAAAAAGGTGGATTTGCCGCTGCCGTTGGCGCCCATGACTGCAATTTTCTGCCCCTTTTTTATTTCCAGGGAAAGTCCGTTGAGAGAGTGCGTCGTATCATCATCGTAAGAAAACACCAGATTGTCTGCTTTTAAAATCGCTGTTTCATTCATGTAAAAAACCTCCTCCATACAGCAAAAAGAAACAGGAAAAGTTCAAAAAGAACGATTGCCGCCACAATCTTTTTCTCAGGCGGGCGGTTTTCACTTAAGACCCGGATGGTGCCGTCATACCCCCTGGCTTCCATGGCGTCGTAAAGACGGTTGGAACGGCTGACTGCCCGGATCATCAGGACAGAACCAAGCATGCCGAAAGAGCGGAGAGCTGTCTTATAATCCTTATTTCCAAGCCGGCAGTCCTGGGAGACGGATATGGCAGAAGCGGTGTCCAGCAATATGAAAATAAATCGGTAGATCAGAAGCATCAGTTCGATCAGCAGCTTTGGACAGCGCAGCTTTTTCAGAACTTCCAGAATATCCGGCATGGGGGTAGTAAATGCGAGAAAATACAGACAGGATACTGCGGAAAGCGCTGTCAGGATCAGCTGCAGGGCATAAAAAAAGGAATGGGTGCTGGCTGTCAGATACCAGTTTCCCAGAGGCACTGCGAAAAGATCCAGAGGTGTCTGCCGAAGGTTAAACATAATTGCCAGTGTACTCAGAATAAGAAAAGTCAGAGGCACGGTAAGAAAACGCAGATAGCGGAAAAAAGGGATTCCCCCTTTCCATACGGTGAGAATCCCTGTCACAGCTAATACGATGCATGCCACAGCAGCGGAACGACTCATTACACAGATAAAAAGTGTAATCACTGCAAAAGCAAATTTTTCACCGGCGTTTTCATAGCGAAGTCTGGAATGATAGCATAATTTATCAATGGTGATCATAGAAAACTCCTTTCGCCAGTGCAGGCTATTTTTCTTCCTTCATCCATTTTTTCCGTTCTACAAAGCGTCCCATGAAGAAGGCAATGATGCCTACCCCGATACCGGTCTGCAGACAGAACAGAAGGCTCTCCACCTCTCCGGGAAGTTCCCCGCCCAGAAGCTTTTCAAAAATCGGAGTTGCCCATGGTTCATAGGAAGAGTCCACTTCTTCTACAACCACGCTTCCTGCATCGTCAGAGCCTCCGAATTCAGCGTCCTTCAGGGCAAATAATGGAACAAACGCGATTAAAAAGATAACGATGATTGCTGCGATCACAGTTTTTTTCATGATGTTCTTGCCTCCTTTAAAAATCCGATGGCACGAAGCTCCGGTTTTGCGTAGGTTTCCAGACCCATAACGATGACCACGGTGATGATACCTTCAATGATCGCCAGAGGAACCTGGGTAGGCGCGAAGACTGCCAGGAATTTGCCAAGGGCACCCATCACAGTAGTATCTGCGTGATGAGCCAGTGCCATCTGAGCGGCAGTCACACAGTAGGTAAATAAATCGCCTAATGTGGCAGCCAGGAAAACAGCTGCCTTTTTATTTACATTTAATTTCTTGCACAGCAGATAGATTCCGTAAGAGACAAAAGGACCAGCGATCGCCATGGAGAATGTATTTGCCCCAATGGTGGTCAGACCGCCGTGTGCCAGCAGGATTGCCTGGAACAGCAGAACGATCAGCCCCAGAATGGAAACCGCGGACGGTCCGAACAGGATGGCACCCAACCCGGTACCGGTCATATGGGAACAGCTTCCTGTTACTGACGGGATCTTCAGAGATGAGATCACAAAGACAAAAGCGCCGGACATTGCCAGCAGTGTGATCAGATTTCGGTGTTCATCCAATGTTTTCTTGATGGACAGGAATCCTGCGATCAGGAACGGTACGCACAGTATACCCCAGGCAATGCAGAAGCCCCCGGGAAGATAGCCTTCCATAATGTGCATGGCACTGACGTTGGGGACAATGCCGAAGGTAAGTGCGAAGACACTTGCCAGGGTCAGGATCCTTTTTTCATTTTTACTCATTTTTCTTCTCCCTTCTGATGTTTCATTCGTTTTTAAGTAAAAAAAATACCTGTCCTTACGACAGGCTATCAGAAGAACAAGAGGGATAGCAGATAGGAATTGAGTGCTATGAGCCAACCTGTTCTTACACGAGGCCATCGTTCGTAACCTGGTGTAAATCGCCTGTACAAGGCAGGTCTTCTGACTCAGGTATCAGCACTGCATTTTGCCTTCCCAGATTTTCCAGTGACATCAATAAAATACAGCTCCTCCATTACAGCGGCGTGACCGTGTGAGACTTTCACTCAGCTTTCCTATTCTCCTGTAAAAATACAGGCACCTTTGTACATTCAATTCTGTAAATCATTGTAGCATAAGACAGATTTTTGTCAAGCGCTTATCCGCTTTTTGTTTGTTGCGCGCATGAAAATTCTATGCTAAGATGAGAAAAGACTGATCCCGGAAGTGATAAGCCGGGAGAAAAAATTACGAAAGAGATAGGGGAGAGGGAAAAGCAATGGGAATTTCCATGATTGGGATTGACTACAACAGAGCGTGTGTGGACATACGGGCACAGTTTTCTTTTACCAAAAAGCATACGGTAAGCGCTCTGGAGCACTTAAAGCAGGAGCCGGGAATCGCGGGCTGCATCATCTTGTCCACCTGCAACCGGATGGAGATATGGGCAAGTACAAAGGAGGACTGGAAGGGGTCTCTCTACGGATTTTTATGCAGGGAAAAGGGCAGGGATCCACAGCAGTTCCAGGAGTATTTTGTACAGAGAGAGGAAGAGGAAGCAGTGGAACATCTCTTTTATCTCACCAGCGGATTGAAGTCCCAGATCCTGGCAGAGGACCAGATCATTACCCAGGTAAAGGACGCCCTTACGCTTTCCAGAGAAGCCTACTGCACCGACAATGTGCTGGAAGTTTTGTTCCGTACTGCGGTGACTGCTGCTAAAAAAGTGAAGACAGAGGTGAGCTTTTCCAGAGCCAATTCTTCTGTGATCCATCAGGCAATCCGCAGGCTGGAGAAGACGGGATTTTCCCTTCAGGGAAAGACCTGTATGGTCATAGGAAACGGAGAGATGGGGAAGGTGACCGCCCTTGCCTTAAAGGAAGCGGGAGCCGATGTGACCGTCACGGTCCGCCAGTACCGCAGCGGTATGGTGACCATTCCCCAGGGGTGCCAGAGGATCAATTATGGAGACAGGATGGAGCTTATTCCAAACTGCGATCTGGTGGTAAGCGCTACTGCAAGTCCCAATTTTACGCTGACCAAAGAACTGCTGGAGCAGGCAGAGATTGCCGGACATCTGGTACTGATCGACCTGGCAGTGCCAAGAGATATTGAGCCTGCGGCAGGCAGCCTTCCCAATGTGACTTTGTATGATATCGACAGCTTTAAGATTGACTGTGTTTCTCCTAAAATGCAGGAAAGCATGGAGCAGGCAGGCGTGATCTTAAGGGAGCAGATGGAGGAATTTTACACCTGGTTCAGCGGCAAAGATCTGTTTCCCAGGATCCAGGAGATCAAAGCCGAGGCAGTGGAGGATCTGAACCTGCGCATTTTAAAGATCCTGAACAAAACTCCCATGGACGGCAAAGACCGGGAAAATCTGCTCAAAGCCATCGACACGGCTGCCGGAAAAGTAGTAAATAAAATGATATTCGGACTGCGGGATTCCCTGGAGCAGGAGACCTTTGCAGCCTGTGTGGAAGGACTGGAAAAGCTGTATGAAGACTGAAAAAGAAAAGAAATGTTTCCCTCTGTTCATGGATCTGACAGAGAAAAAAGCGGTGGTATTCGGCGCGGGAGCCATCGGCACAAGACGCATCCTGGCGCTGCTGCCGTATGTGGGAAGTCTGACCGTCGTCGCTTTGCAGGCAGGGGAAGAGATACAGAAGCTTGCCATGGAAAAGCAGATCCGGTACTATCCCCGAGGCTATCAGAGAGAAGATCTTTACGACGCGGATCTGGTGCTGGCTGCCACCGGAGACCCGGCTGTGGACGGGGATATCTACAGTGCCTGCAAATGCCTGGGCATCCTGGTGAATGTGGCAAGCGATCAGAAAAAATGCGATTTTCATTTCCCTGGGCTGCTGGAATACGATGGTGTGACCATCGGTTTTAACGGAGGGGGAAAGGATCACAGAAAGGTAAAACAGACTCGTCAGAAAGTGCAGCAGGCATTAGAAACAGATCGGGAAGGAGAGACAGAGGCATGAGCAGGAGAACGATCGTCATCGGAAGCAGAGAAAGCCGTCTTGCAGTGATCCAAAGCGAGATGGTAAAGGCTTATATCGAAAAAGAAAATCCGGATATGGAGGTTCAGATCCTCACTATGAAGACAACAGGAGACCGGATTCTGGATCGGACACTGGATAAAATAGGAGGAAAGGGGCTTTTCGTAAAAGAGCTGGATAAAGCCCTCCTGGAAGGCAGAAGCGATCTTTCCGTGCACAGCCTGAAGGATATGCCCATGGAAGTGCCAGAAGAGCTTCCCCTTGCTGCCTTTTCCAAAAGGGAGGACCCCAGGGACGTATTGGTGCTTCCTGAGGGAGTGCGGGAGCTGGATCCGGAAAAGCCCATCGGCTGCTCCAGTCTGAGAAGGATCCTGCAGCTGAAAGAATTGTATCCGGATCTGCAGTGCAGAAGCGTCCGGGGCAATGTACAGACCAGACTTTCCAAGCTGGATAACGGAGAATACAGCGGGCTGATCCTGGCAGCAGCCGGACTGAAGCGGCTGGGGCTTTCCCACAGGATCTCCCGGTATTTTGAACCGGAGGAAATGATCCCGGCAGCAGGGCAGGGCATCCTGGCAGTGCAGGGCAGGGCAGGAGAAGACTGGTCCTATCTGGCAGGCTTTGAGGATCCGGCGGCACGGGCGGCAGCGCTGGCAGAGCGGGCTTTTGTAAGAACTCTGGACGGCGGATGTTCGTCCCCTGTGGCTGCACATGCAGTGATCCGGAAAGACCGGATCCTCCTGACCGGGCTTTACTATGAGGAAGAAAGCGGAAAATATGAAAAAGGCAGCGCAGAGGCGGGACTTTCCCAGGCAGAAGATCTGGGAAAAGAACTGGCAGAAAGGTTAAGGCGGCAGTGCCGTCAGAGAATCTGAATGCAGAAAGGAGTCTTTGCAGGAAAAGAGTCTTTACATAGAAAAATAAAGGAGCGGAAACAATCATGAGTACAGGAAAAGTCTGGCTGGTAGGAGCAGGTCCGGGAGACATCGGGCTTTTTACCATAAAAGGAATGGAAACGCTGAAAAATGCGGAGGTTGTAGTGTATGACAGCCTGGTAGGGCAGGGAGTCCTTTCCAAGATTCCCAGAAGCGCCCGGTGTATCAATGTGGGCAAACGCGCTGCCCACCATACCATGCCCCAGGAAAAGATCAATGAGATCCTGGTGGAAGAGGCAAAGAAAGGATTCCGGGTAGTCCGGCTCAAAGGCGGCGATCCTTTCCTTTTCGGAAGAGGCGGAGAGGAGCTGGAGCTCCTGGCAAAGGAAGGGATCCCCTATGAGATCGTTCCGGGGGTCACATCGCCCATTGCCGTGCCAGCCTACAACGGGATCCCAGTTACCCACAGGGATTTTACTTCCTCCCTTCACATTATCACCGGGCATAAAAAGCAGGGGCAGGCGTATGATATTGACTTTGAAGCTTTGGTGCGCACCGGGGGGACCCTGGTATTCCTCATGGGCGTCACAGCGCTGGGGGATATTTTAAATGCACTGCTTCAGGCAGGGATGGAGAAAGATATGCCGGCTGCCATTTTGCAGAAAGGCACCACTGCGGGTCAGAAAAGGATCGTTGCCACAGTTGCCACCCTGGAGGAGGAAGTCCGGCGCCAGGGGATCGAGACCCCTGCCATTATCGTGGTAGGAAAGGTCTGCGCCCTGGCAGAGCAATTTGCCTGGTATGAAAAACTGCCACTGGCAGGCTATAAGGTTCTGGTAACCCGTCCCAGGGATCTGATTTCTTCTATGGCGGAGAAATTAAGGCTTCTGGGCGCAGAGGTGCTGGAGCTGCCTGCCATCCGCACAGAACCTTTACAGGACCAGAGCGCTTTGACTGCTGCGTTTGACCAGCTGCCTTCTTATACCTGGATCGCTTTTACCAGCCCTACAGGAGTGAAGGTCTTCTTTGAAGAGATGAAAAAACAGAAGCGGGATATCCGCTCCATGGGAAAAGCAAAAATCGCGGCGATCGGAAACGGGACCCAGAAAGCTCTGGAAGAAAGAGGGCTTTTCGCGGATCTGGTGCCGGAAGTGTTCGACGGGCAGCATCTAGGAGAGGCTCTTAGCAGGGCGTGCCAGGAAACGGATAAGATTCTGATCCCCAGGGCAAAGCTGGGAAACCGGGAACTGATCCAGGAACTGGAGAAAAAAGAGGGGCTTATCATCCACGACATTGCAACGTACGATACGTTCTATGAGAGGCAGGAAGCCATTGATGAGAGCAAAGAGTTTGACGCAGGGACCATCGACTGCGCAGTCTTTACCAGCGCCTCCACAGTACGGGGATTCGCGGCAGCTACCCCGGGGCTGGATTATAAGAAGGTACGTGCCGCGTGTATCGGCAGACAGACCAAGGCTGAGGCTGACGCTCTGGGTATGGAGACTTATATGTCTTCCTGCGCCCGCATAGACAGTCTGGTCCAGCTGGTGATAGAATTGAAGGAAAAAGACCAAAAGAATTAAAAAGATATCCAAAAGGAGTGAAGACATCATGGAAATGAAGATCAGACCCAGAAGATTAAGGGGAAGCGAGACTATGCGGAAGATGGTCAGGGAGACCAGAATGGATAAAAGCTCTCTGATCTATCCGCTTTTTGTAAAAGAAGGGCAGGGCATCAAGGAGGAAATCTCCACCATGCCGGGACAGTACCGCTACAGTCTGGATACGCTGCCGAAAGCCTTGGAAGAGCTTCTGGATGCCGGGGTGGATAAGGTGATGCTGTTCGGCATTCCGGATCAGAAAGATGAGGTAGGAAGCCAGGCATACGCCAGGGACGGCATTGTCCAGAAAGCCCTGGAAACAGCCAGAAAAGAATTCGGACAGCAGCTTTATCTCATTACAGACGTGTGTATGTGCGAATATACTTCCCACGGTCACTGCGGCGTGCTCTGCGGGCAGGAAGTGGAAAACGACAAAACCCTGGAGCTTCTGGCGAAGACAGCCCTCTCCCACGTACAGGCAGGGGCAGACATGGTGGCTCCTTCTGACATGATGGACGGACGGGTGGGCGCCATCCGTGCCATTCTGGATAAGAATGATCAGAAAGAGATCCCCATCATGTCCTATGCAGTGAAATATGCGTCTGCCTTTTACGGACCCTTCCGTGACGCTGCCGGCTCCGCGCCCTCCTTTGGGGACAGGAAGAGCTACCAGATGGATTACCACAACCGCAGGGAAGCCATCAAAGAAGCGCTTCTGGATGTGGAAGAGGGAGCAGATATCATCATGGTGAAGCCGGCGCTTTCCTACCTGGATATTGTACGCCAGGTAAAGGAGGAAATCCATCTTCCCGTGGCTGCTTATTCCGTCAGCGGAGAGTATGCTATGGTCAAAGCCGGGGCGAAACTGGGATACATAGAGGAAGATAAGATCATCTGCGAGATGGCAGCCGGGGCTTTCCGCGCGGGCACAGATCTCTATCTCACTTATTTTGCAAAAGAAATCGCGGCATTTATGGACGAAGGGAGAATCGGCTAATGACAAGATCAGAAGAATTATTTCAGCGGGCTTTAAAACGGATTCCAGGAGGCGTCAACAGTCCGGTGCGTGCTTACGGCGCCATCGGCGAGACACCCCGGTTCATCCAGGGCGCTGTAGGCTGCAAAATTTTTGACGTGGACGGCAGGGAATATACCGACTACATCGATTCCTGGGGACCCATGATCCTGGGACACAACCATCAGGAGATCAAAGATGCCATGATCCGTGCCAGTGAAAACGGATTAAGCTTTGGCTGCGCCACAGAAAGAGAAGTGGAGATGGCAGAATTTATCTGCGAAAGGATTCCTCATGTGGAAATGATCCGCATGGTCAATTCCGGCACGGAAGCCGTTATGAGCGCTATCCGCGCCGCCCGGGGCTATACCGGAAAGCCAAAGATCATAAAGTTCGCAGGCTGTTATCACGGGCATTCGGATGCCCTGCTGGTCAGTGCCGGAAGCGGTGTGATGACCAGCGGCGTGCCGGACAGCGCCGGTGTCACCAAAGGGTGCACGGAGGATACCATGATCGCGGCATACAATGATCTGGACAGTGTGGAAGCGCTGCTGACGGAAAGCCGGGATCAGGTGGCAGCTGTGATCGTGGAACCGGTGGCTGCCAATATGGGCGTGGTTCCCCCGGCAGAGGGATTTCTGGAGGGGCTTCGCAGGCTCTGTGACCAGCACGGCGCCCTGCTGATCTTTGATGAGGTGATCACAGGATTCCGTCTGGGCTTTGCCGGGGCTGCAGGCTTCTATCATGTGACGCCGGATCTGGTCACCTACGGCAAGATCATCGGCGCGGGCATGCCGGTGGGAGCCTACGGCGGCAGAAAGGAGATCATGGAGATGGTTTCCCCGGCGGGGCCGGTCTACCAAGCAGGAACCTTAAGCGGGAATCCGGTTGCCATGGCTGCAGGTCTGGCGCAGCTTCAGATTTTGTGGAGAGACCCGGAGATTTATACCAGGCTGTACCAAAAAGGGCAGATGCTGTTTGAGGGAGTCAAGAAGATCTTCCTGGAAAAAGAGGTTCCCTGCCAGGTAAACTGGGTGGCTTCCCTGGGTTCTGTTTTCTTTACGAAAACTCCGGTTACCGATTACGTTACAGCCAAGACCTCGGATACCAAGGCGTTTGCCGAATACTTCAAATATATGCTGGGGCATGGCGTCCATCTGGCGCCCTCCCAGTTCGAGGCAATGTTCCTGTCCGATGCCCATACGGAGACAGAGATCAGCCAGCTTCTTGATCTTATCCGAAGGTATTTTTAAGTACTTTATTAAGAAGGAGGCATTATGAACGAAACCACCGTTGGAATCGTACTCATACTATTGTTTTTCCTGGCAGCGGGTGTGGGCATCATCCAGGACAACAGAAACCGGAGAAAACGCTTTTTAGCAAGAATCATTGCCTCCTGGGGAAAGTTTCCCGACAGGGAATATACCTGGGAAGAGCTGGAGCATATTTCCCGCCGCTTTTACCAGACAAAAAGAGAGGGCTTCCAGATTGACGATATTACCTGGAACGATCTGGACATGGACCGGATATTCGCAGAGATCAACCAGTCGGTGTCTCCCCTTGGGGACGAATATCTGTATGCCATGCTGCGGACCCCCTGTTTTCAGGAGGAAGAGCTTTTCGAGCGGCAGCGGCTCCTGGAATTTTTCCGTGATCAGGAAGAAACGCGGCATAAGATCCAGGAACTCTTGTCCCATATCCGCAAGCCGCCCAATACCTCCATGTACGAAGCCGTTCATGTGACAAAGGATGTGGCAGTAAAGGGAAGCGGAGTTCAGATTCTCCAGTGCGCGGCATTTTTCCTCTCAATCCTAATTTTTGCCCTGAATCCGTCCATAGGCGTATTTATCTTTCTGGGGATCATGGTGCTGAACATCGGAACCTACCTGGTGCAAAAAAGCGATATCGAGATGTACCTTTCCAGCTTTTCCTGTGTCATGCAGCTGCTGGGCGCGCAAAAAGCCCTGGAAAAGCTGAAAATCCCCCAGCTTGCAGAGTATACGGCAAAGGGAAGCCAGTATAAAAAAGCGCTGGGCAGCTTCCGCAGGGGCGCGGCGATCGTGGTGGAGCGCACCCCTGCCGGCGGCGGACTGGACGGACTGCTCCTGGATTATATCCGGATGATCACCCACATTGACCTGATCAAATTTTACGACATGGTGAAATGTATGCAGAACAATATCCGGGAGATCGAGGGGCTGATGGAGCTTTTTGGTTTCCTGGACGCTATGATCTCCGCGGCATCCTACCGGGAGGCGCTGCCTTATTACTGCCTGCCTGTTTTTACAAAGAAGGACCAGGCAGATCTGGAGGTCCATGATCTGTTCCACCCGCTGATCGAAGCGCCGGTGGCAAACAGCATCACAGCCCGGGGAAGCATCCTGGTGACAGGCTCCAATGCTTCCGGAAAATCCACATTTCTGAAAAATATCGCCGTAAACAGCATCCTGGCGCAGACACTGTATACCTGCACGGCAAACAGCTATGAAGCACCTTTTTATAAAGTGATGACATCTATGGCGCTTAGGGACGATCTGGAAAGCGGAGAGAGCTATTACATTGTGGAGATCCGCTCTTTGAAGCGGATTCTGGAGGAAGCAGCAGGAGAAGGCAAGATCCTGTGTATTATTGACGAAGTGCTGCGGGGTACCAATACCATCGAACGCATCGGCGCATCCTCCAGGATCCTGGCAAAGCTCAGCGCGAAAAATGTGCTGCCTTTTGCGGCTACCCATGATATCGAGCTGTCCTATATTTTAGAGGATCTGTATGAGAATTACCATTTTGAAGAGGAAGTCAGGGAGCATGACGTGGTGTTTAACTACCTGCTGAAAAAAGGCAGAGTAACGACCAGAAATGCCATACGGCTTCTGGAGATGATCGGTTATGACAAAGAGATCATCCAGTCTGCAAAGGAGGCTGTTCGGGAATTTGAAGCACAGGGAATTTGGAGAAAAATAGAAGGCAGGGAGAAATTGTCAGGAAAATAAAGGAAAAATAAGCCGTAATGTCGAAAATTAACAGAAAATTCCGATAAATATTCTTGACATTTCTGGAGAATAACGTCATAATAAAGATATCAGAAGTCTATCAGACTTTCAAAACAATCCAAAATCTATCAGCGATTCTGCTGGAAATTCAAAGACATATCTACGCTGGAGATAAAAGCATTGTGCACAGAAGAAGAGTCCGTTCTTTTATCTGCCAGCCGGGCAGACAGGTCTTGAATTGCACAGTGGGTGCATGTTCTTTTATGTACCGCTGTTCCAATATGGAACAGCGGTTTTCTTATGCCCGTGGAAATCCGGGCGGCAGAAAGCTCTCAGCTTAGCAGCCGCATCCTCCGCAGCAGAAGAGCAGCAGCAGGATAATCAGGCAGCTGCAGTCGCCGCAGCCATTATTTCCGCAGCCGTTTCCGCCGAAGAAACTGCCGTTTCCTCCGCAGCAGCTAAGCAGAAGTAAGATCCACACAATACTGCAGCAGTCTCCTCCGAAATTCCAGTTCCGTGCCATACCGCCTCCGCAGTTGTCATCGCAGCCGCAGCCGCAATTTGTAGCAGCTAAATCGCTCATGAATGTTTCCTCCAAGTTTTTCATTACACTTACATTCTATGTGCTTAGGCAAAAAGGGTTCCAGAAATTTTCAGGAAGACTGGATGGAAGAGAAAACCCGATAGACATCCAGGGTGCCGTATCCCCACTCCCGGTTGGGATAGAGCTTGTCGCTGGTCCTGTTGGCTCCCCGGATCAGCAGGGATTTCAGTTCAGAAGTATTAAAAACTCTGGGCGGCAGCTGCTGCATTCCCCATTCCATCAAAAGGGCGCAGGCGCCGGTGCTGATAGCTGCTGCCACAGAAGTTCCTGTCCGGACCTGGAACCGCCCGCCGGGGGCAGGTCCCGTTACATTGACGCCGGGCGCGGCAAAGTCCGGCTTGATATAGCCGGTCCGGGTATAGCCCCGGCTGGAATTGAGAAAGAGGCTGTTATTGTAGGCGTTGTAGGCAGCCGCAGTAATGGCGTCTACAGAGGTGGAAGGAGGCGTCAGAGTGGTGTCCGGGTTGGGTTCCAGGAAACGGATATCCGGCTGGGAAAATCCAGTGACAGGCAGCCACATATGGTAGCTGCCGCCGTTGTAGCTTCCTGTATAAACCCGCACTTTCCAGGAGCCGGGAGTAGGATCCGAAAAACGGATAAAGATCATCTGGTTGCCGGAAACGGTCTGGAGAATTTCAGAGCTTACAAAAATCCTGGTCCGCTCCAGGACAAAAGAGATGTTCTCCGAATAACTGATCCGGGAGGGGATTTTCTGAATGACTTCTCCAAGAGGAGACTCAAAGCCTACCGAATAAACCTCCGGCGGCTGTCCCCACAATTCCAGGCAGAATCCCCGTGTGCCGGACTCCACCAAAACTTCTACGGCATTGTACTCCGTAGGATCTTCCAGGGCATTTCCATAGTAATGATGCCCTTTCCCGGCTTCGTTTCCCGCGGCTGTGACCACATGGAACCCTCTGGGGCTTTTTACCTGGGAGAACATGCTGTCAAGAGGCGCGCTTCCCGAATGAGATCCCTGGTTGGTCCCCAGTCCCAGGCAGATCACAAGGGGTTTCGCCAGCTCCTGGGAAAGTTTTGACAGATATCGGATCCCCATCATGATATCCGTCATCTGGTAAGCCGGTGCAGAGCCTGTGACATAGAAGAGTTCTTTTAAGTACTGCTTTGCTTCCTTTAACTTTACCACGGCAATGGAAGCCTCCGGAGCCGCGCCGTTAAAGTCGTTCTCCGGCAGGGGGCTTCCTCCGGCAACGCCTGCTAAAAAGGTGCCGTGCCCGTTTTCATCGGCAGTAGGAACCAGGGCAAGGGGATTGTCGGAGAGAAGCGCCTGGTCGATCATCTCCCTGGTATAAGCGCTGCCGTATTCCAGGTCATAGGGCGGCGTCCCGGTCTGTATGGTCTGGTCCCAGATGCCCAGGATCCGTGTTTCCCCGGAGCTCAGGCGAAAGGCAGGATGGGTATAGTCGATGCCTGTGTCAATAAATCCCAGCAGGAT
>NHCFC00100__coassemble_1821_pt1 | contig 14874 bp, 12 predicted proteins | sample NHCFC00100__metabat2_low_PE_019 | metagenome-assembled genome bin NHCFC00100
ATAATTATTTTTTCAGAAATAAAACATTCAGTCACATCTGTTTATAGTTTAATTCTATCCTGAAGTTTTCAAAAAGTAAATTAAGACTTTAAGAAATTTGAAATTCATTTTTGATAAAACCAGCACGGACGGATAATTCCGCGAAAATGTATCATTTACTGTTAAAAATAGCCGTTCCTGAACTTTTTAACAAGTGCAGAACGGCTATTGAGTTCACGCTGCGCGATTCATTACTTCTTTTCTTCCTTCGGCAGGACCAGATTCAAAAGGATCGCCATAATCGTTGCCATGACTACAGGTGATTTTCCGAAGATCATAGTCACCCATTCCGGGAAGTTTGCCAGCGCCGCAGGAGCCTGTGTGATCCCCATGCCCAGAGCAACAGAAAGACCTACAATGGAAGTGTTGCGGTAATTCATCTCCTGCCTCAGGATCAGCTTGATCCCAGTCATAGCGATCGAAGCAAATACAGAAATAGTAGCGCCGCCTAAGACGCACTGCGGAATGGTATTCAGCAGCGCAGAAAACTTCGGAACAAAGCCTGCGATCATCAGGATCACAGCGGCAAGCCCCAGGACACAGCGGTTGACTACCTTTGTCGTGGTCACGATGCCTACATTCTGGCTGTAAGTAGCAGTCGGCAGACCGCCGAAAACAGCGCCGATGATGTTGCTGATGCCGTACATCATAATACCGCCCTGAAGCTCTCTGTTTTTCGGCTCACGGTTCATACTTCCCACTGTAGTGGCGGAGAAGTCGCCGATCGCCTGAATGGAATTGATGCCGAAGAGCACACCGATGGCAATGCAGGCAGAAGGTTCAAATTTCACAGAAAAATGAAGAGGCTTAGGAAGCTGAAAATATCCGGCAGAAGCCACGTCGCCGAAATTTACCATGCCGAAACATGCTGCAAGAGCATAGCCTGCAATAATACCGATCAGGATAGATGCCAGCTTTACAGTGCCTTTGGTAAAGTGGTTTAGCACCGTTACTACTGCAAGGGTAAAAAATGCCACAAGCCAATTCTGCCAGGAACCGTATTCCGGATTGGATGTTCCCCCTGCCATATAATTGATCGCAGTAGGGTACAGGGAAAGACCGATAGTAAATACAACCGTTCCCGTGACGATCGGCGGAAACAGGACACGGATCTTGCGCACCGCAATGCCTACAATGAGAGCCACGATACCGCCTACGATCTGTGCGCCCAGTATGGTAGCAATGTCAAAGGATTCTGCGATCGCCTGCATGCTGGGCACATAGGCAAAACTGATGCCCATGATCACAGGCAGAGCGGAACCCAGCTGGAATTTTTCCGTTTTAATAAATGGAAACAGCTGCAGGAGCGTGCTGATGGCAGAGACGAACAGGGCTGCCTGGATCAGGATGATCCTGTCGGTCTCGTTAATGCCGGCAGCAGATGAAACAATGATAGCCGGAGTGACACAGCCCACGATCATTGCCACAACATGCTGCAGGGCGAGGGGAAGCGACTGGGAAAAGCTGGGAACGCCGTCCAGCTCAAAGATGGACGCTTTTTTCGCCGGAGCTTTTGATGTACTTGAATTGAACATAATTTCCTCCTGATTTATGATTCGTTTTTTTCATGTTTTACTTTACACAATAAACCATAGTTCTGTAAAGAGTTATAGGACAGAAATTTACACAGACTTTAAAATTTCGGCAGTCTTACTTGGGTTCCGGCTGGACGAGAGCCGGGTTTTGTAGTAATCTTGTAGAAAAGAAAGAATAAAATGACACGGGAGAGAAGGCAAAATGAAAAGAAAGAACAGAACCCGCACAGAAGTACTTCTGGATATTAAAACACAGGCAGATGTCAAAAAAATCTTAAAAACCTACAAAGGTGCGGCAGAGATCTGCATCCGGTATTTCGGTCTGGGCGCAGGCGTGTGCTCCCTGCTCTACGGCGCAGTCCACAGACCTTTTGAACGTCTGGCAGTGGAACTGGGAATTCTTCTCCTTGCAGCAGGCATCCTCATTCCGCTGGCACTGGCGATCCGTTCAGAAAAAGCATTGAAAAAACAATTAGGATCCGACTGCATGGAACTGGAATATAAATATTACGAAGAATTCATGGAAATCTATTCCAGATTCCGCAAAACAGTAAAACTGAGCAGAATCGAGTATGACGAGATTATCAAAATGAAAAAGAAATCCTTTGGCATTGCAGTACAGTTGAAAAATAAGGGCACTTATTACATGTTCTTAAATGAAGAACAGCAAAAACAGGCGTGGAATATTATGAATCCCTAAAAAAAGAAAAAAATTTTTCTGATATTTAAATTAAGAATAGAAATTCTGTTTGTACTCCATTTATCAGATGCAGGAATTATGCATATAATAACAAAAAACTGACAGGAGACAACACAGTATGGATTATTCAGGATTGGGGAAAAGGATTCGGACAATTCGTATAAGCAGAAAAATGACGCAGCAGATGTTGGGCGAGGAGACGGATTATTCGGTGCAGCATATCAGCCATGTGGAAACCGGAAAGACCAAGCTCAGCGTGGAATGCCTGTTTGACATTGCCAATGCGCTCAACGTTTCTTTAGACGAGCTGGCGTGCGGGTATGTAAATTCTGCGTCCGTTGTCCTGGACAGTGAACTGAAAGCCATACTGGATGACTGTACTCCCCAGGAGAAAGAGATCATCCTGGATACTGTGAAAACCTTAAAAAGAAGCTTAAAAAAGAACAGCAGCCGAAGCTTATAGCAGCACGGCTGCTTTTTCTTTGGGACGCTTCGCTGCGGCGCAAACTTTATATCCGGGCATAGTGCACAACAGGAGAAGCTTTCAAAACGGAAATTTCTCTTTGGTTTTCTTTTACACAGAAGCAGTTGTAAGGTATAATGTAAACACTTAATGAGCACAAGCCAAAGGCGCTGTGGGAATTTAGTGAGAACATATGCCTGGACACTTAGCAAACGCAAGCCAAAGGCGCAGCATGGGGTCAGTGACTTGGCATAATGAATGGGCACAGAACGATTTGGGAGGTTGGAAAATGGAAAAACATGAGATTTTGGCTGTCTATGGGACAGATTATAAAGAAATGACAAAAAGGATCCTGCAGGAAGCTGCTCTTGAAGAGAGGATTCCTTCTGCCAGATCCAGGATCGGGATCAAACCCAATCTGGTATCCCCCTCCGAAGCCTCCTGGGGTGCGACCACGCATCCGGAGATCGTTGCCGGGATCATTGAATACCTTCAGGAAAGAGGCTTTCGCAGCCTGGTCATGCTGGAAAGCTCCTGGGTAGGGGACAAGACAGAAGACGCGGTAAAGGTCTGTGGATATGACCGTTTGTCAGAGAAATACGGAGTAGAATTTCTGGATATGCAGAAGGACCAGGCAGTTGTGCGCAGCTGCGCCGGGATGGAACTGAAACTGTGCAGGCAGGCAGAGACATTGGACTTCTTAATCAATGTACCTGTCATGAAAGGGCACTGTCAGACAAAAATCACCTGTGCGCTGAAGAATATGAAAGGGCTGATCCCCAATTCAGAAAAACGCCGTTTCCATTCCATGGGACTGCACAAGCCTATTGCCCATCTGGCAGCCGGGATCCGTCAGGACTTTATCGTGGTGGATAACATCTGCGGAGACTGGGATTTTGAAGACGGAGGAAATCCTGTGGAAATGGACCGGATCCTGACAGCAGCAGATCCGGTGCTCTGCGACGCTTATGTCTGTCATTTAATGGGCTATGAGGTTTCCGAGGTACCCTACATCGGCATGGCAGAGGAATTGGGTGTGGGATGCGCGGACTGGAAAAAAGCAGATTATCGGGAGCTGAACGCGCCGGTAAAAGAAGTGCTCCTTCCCAAAAACAGAAAGGTGGTACAGCTTCAGGATGCAGTAGAAGAAGTAGAGTCCTGCAGCGCCTGCTACGGATATCTGATCCCTGCTCTGCAGCAGCTGAAAGAGGAAGGGCTCCTTTCCTGCCTTAAGGAAAAGATCTGCATCGGACAGGGATACCGGGGCAAGACCGGACAGCTGGGCATTGGACAGTGTACTGCCGGATTCCGAAACTCTGTCAAGGGCTGTCCTCCTACAGAAGCCGATATTTATAAGTTCCTGAAGGATTATATAGAAAAAAATACCTGATATTACAAAAAAACGACCAAAAGTGCGGGTGGAAAGACCGGAAACAGATAAAGGGTTGTATTTAAGTAAAAAATAGGTATAATGAGATTGAAGCTAATTATGAAACAGATATGAAGAAATTGTTATCAAGTTGTTATATAGGAGAACTATTATGAAAGTACCATTTTCACCGCCGGACATTACAGAAGAGGAAATCGCAGAAGTCGCGGATACCTTAAGGAGCGGCTGGATCACCACCGGACCGAAGACAAAGAGGTTCGAGCAGGAGATTGCCGCCTTCTGCCATACGGAAAAAGCAGCGTGTCTGAATTCTGCCACGGCAAGCCTGGAGCTTAGCCTGCGGATCCTGGGAATCGGTCCGGGAGACGAGGTGATCACTACCGCATATACCTATACGGCAAGCTGCAGCGTGATCTGCCATGTAGGCGCCACACCGGTGCTGGTAGATACCCTGCCGGATTCCTACGACATGGACCCTCAGAAAGTAAGAAAGGCAGTCAATGAAAGGACCAAAGCCGTCATCTGCGTGGACCTGGCAGGCATCGTCTATCCATATTACGAAGAGATCTATCAGATCGCGGAAGAAAAAAAGGAACTGTTTTGTCCGTCAGGCAGGATCCAGGAGGCGCTGGGAAGAATTGCAGTTCTCTCAGACGGCGCCCATTCCTTCGGCGCTTCTTATAAAGGAAAGAAGAGCGGAGAGATCGCAGATTTCACCAGTTTTTCCTTCCATGCAGTTAAAAATCTGACCACTGCAGAGGGCGGAGCCGCAGTCTGGAGAGCCATCCCGGGGATTTCTTCAGAAGAGATCTACAAACAGTTTATGGATCTGTCTCTTCACGGGCAGAATAAGGATGCGCTGGCAAAAACAAAGCTTGGCAACTGGGAATATGACATTGTAGCGCCTTACTACAAATGCAATATGACAGATATCATGGCTGCCATAGGACTGGTACAGCTGAAAAGATACCCGGAACTTTTGAAACGCAGAAAAGATCTGATTGAAACTTATAACAGGGGTTTTCAGGATCTTGGCATCCAGGTGCTGGATCACTATGGGGAAGATCACAGCTCCAGCGGGCATCTGTATCTGACCAGACTTCCCGGAAGGACCAGACAGGAATGCAATCAGGTGATCACAAAGCTGGCAGAAGCAGACATTGCTTCTAACGTACATTATAAGCCGCTGCCCATGATGACAGCATACAAAAATCTGGGATTTGACATTCAGGATTATCCCAACGCTTATCATATGTTTGAAAATGAGATCACTCTGCCGCTTCACACATGTCTGACAGATGAGCAGGTAGATTACATTATTTCTACATTTAGAAAAATCGTAAAGGAACTGTAAGTCATGTTAAAAGATTGGAACAGTCTGCCGACTTGTATGAAAAATAAAGAAACAGAAAACTATTATAACAAACTGAAACAAAAACGCGTAGCACTTGGTGTTAAGCGTTTTTGTGATGTGATCCTGGCGCTTTGCCTTACGGTTTTCTTGTCTCCGATTATGCTGGTGCTTGCCGTCTGGATCAAATTAGACAGCCGGGGTCCTGTGTTTTTCCGCCAGGAGCGGGTGACTCAATATGGGAAGATCTACCGGATATTTAAGTTCCGCACCATGGTGGCAGACGCAGATAAAAAAGGTCCTCTGGTGACCAGGGGACAGGATTCCAGGATTACCAAAGTGGGCAATAAGCTGCGCAAATGCAGGCTGGATGAACTGCCGCAGCTTTTCAATGTTCTTGCCGGTGATATGAGTTTTGTGGGTACGAGACCGGAAGTGAAGAAATATGTGGACTGCTACTCTGCTGAGATGATGGCGACCCTGCTTTTGCCGGCAGGCATCACTTCCAGGACCAGTATTGTCTACAAAGATGAAGACGAAATTCTGGAAAAATACAGCAGCACCACAGATAAGACCACCGATGAGATTTATGTGGAGTATGTGCTGCCGGAAAAAATGAAATACAACCTGCAGTATCTGGAGCATTTCAGCCTTCTGGGGGACCTGAAGGTCATGATCGACACGGTGCTGGCAGTGATCCGCTGAATATTTGCAGATAAAAACACAGAATGCAAAAACAGCTGTTTTAAGACTATAGGAGAGTACAATGAAGAAAATTGCAGTAATATCCATGGGTGTAAAACTGGATAACGAGAAGGGGTACAGCCGTTTCCGCTATATTGCAGACTTCCTGACCGATGCAGGATATCAGGTGGATCTGATCACCACCACCTTCCAGCACTGGGAGAAAGCACAGCGGGACATGGCAAAGATCAAAAAAGAAGATTATAAATTTCGGCTGAAATTTATTTACGAACCAGGATATAAAAAGAATATAGATCTGCGCAGAGTCAGGAGCCACAGCATTGCGGCAAAAAATCTGGCAGCGCTTCTGGAAAGGGAAGGAGACTACGACCTGATCTACTGTGAGATCCCGCCCAATGACGTAGCGCTGGCAGCGGCAGAATACGCAAAAAAGAAAGGAATCCCCTTTGTACCGGATGTCAATGACCTGTGGCCGGAAGCCATGCGGATGGTACTGGACGTTCCGGTAGTCAGCGATCTGTTATTCTATCCTTTAAAGAGAGACGCGGAAAAGGTCTATTCCCTGGTGTCGGGCATCATAGGGACTTCCGATGAATACCGGGACCGCCCTTTAAAAAATCAAAACCTGGATGTGCCGAAAAAGACCGTCTATGTAGGAAATGAAATTGCGGAATTTGATGCAGGCGTAAAGACCTATGCTCCGGAAATAGAGAAAGAAGAAGGAGAATTCTGGGTTTCTTACGCGGGGACCATAGGTACCAGCTATGATATCAGGACCATGGTCGTGGCAGGAAAAGAACTTTTAAACAGAGGTCTTGGAAACATCAAGATCAAGATCCTGGGCGGCGGTCCTCTGAAAGAAGAGCTGGAAGCCCTGGCAAAAGAAAAAGCCTGCGCCAATGTAGAATTTGTAGGATATGCGCCCTATCCCAAGATGGCAGCCTACCTGGCAAAATCAGACATCCTGGTGAATTCCTTTGTGAAGAAGGCGCCCCAGAGCATTGTCACCAAGATCGGCGATTACCTGGCAGCAGGAAAGCCTATGATCAATACCTGCATGAGCCCGGAGTTCCGGGGGAAAGTCGACCAGGACGGATTCGGCATCAACATTTTGCCGGAAGATGTCAACATTCTGGCAGATGCGATAGAAACCTTATACCGGGACGAAGCGGGAAGGGAAGAAATGGGAAGGAAAGCCCGCCGGATCGCAGAGGAACAGTTTGACAGACCCCGGTCCTACAAAAAGATTATCGAGTTAATTGAGGAGCTGACATAAGATGAACAGACCTTTTTTCAGTGTGGTAATGCCTGCCTACCAGGCAGAGAAATATCTGGGGACAGCCATTGAAAGCATTCAGAGACAGAGCTTTGAAGACTGGGAGCTTTTGATCATTGACGACTGTTCCAGCGATAAAACATTTGAAATCGCCTCAGATTATGAGAAAAAAGACAGCAGGATCCGTGTGATCCACAGAGAAAAAAACGCAGGCGTCAGCGAAGCGAGAAATCTGGGGATCACCATGGCACAGGGAAAATACCTCTGGTTCGTGGATGCAGACGACACTGTGGAGGAAACCATTCTTTTCCGGGTGTATGATTCCCTGCAGGAGAATCCGGCGAAATTAGTGGTTTTCGGTTTGGTGGAAGAATATTATTCCCAGGACGGGAAGCTGGAATATAAAAACACCAGGAAACCGCCCCGCATGCTTCTGAATACAGAAAGAGACGTGAGAAAGCAGATCATCCTGCTGGAGCAGCAGACCCTGTACGGGTATCCCTGGAATAAAGTGTACGACCTGATCTATATGAAAAATCTGGGTATCCGCTTTGAAGATTACAGGAAAGCAAAATTTATCGAAGATATTTTATTTAACATCCAATTCTGCATGGATATTGATTCCATGAACCTGTTAAGCGCAGCGCCCTACCACTATGCAAAGAGAGCCAACGAAAGTCTGACCAACGAGTTTGTGCCGGAATATTACCGTCTGCACAGAAGAAGGATCGAGACGCTGTGGAAGCAGCAGAAATACTGGAAAATCGATATGCAGAGATCCAGAAAGATCCTTGGAGGGCTTTTCTGCCGCTACATCCTGTCTGCCCTGGAAAGAAACTATGACAAACGGGCTGATATTTCTTTCCTGGAAAGGCGCAGGTTCTGCAGACAGATTTTCGCAGATCCCCTGTTTCTGGAGCTGGTGCCTTACGGCAAAGCAGAGGACAGCCGGATGCTGAAAATCGCGCTGAAACTGATGCAGACAAAAAATGTAACTTTAAACCTGCTGTTTGCCTTCTGCATTCATCTGGTAAGGAGCAAGCTGCCGGTCATTTATTCAAAAGTCAAATCAGGAAGATAGAAAAAAATAGAGGAAATAACGAGATGAAGAAATACGATTATATCTTAGTTGGAAGCGGATTATTTTCAGGTGTGTTCGCCTATCACGCGGTCAGACAGGGAAAGAAATGTCTGGTGGTGGAAAAAAGAGATACCATCGGAGGCAATCTGTACTGTGAAGACGTGGAAGGCATCCATGTGCATAAATACGGAGCCCATATTTTCCACACCAGCAATAAAAAAGTATGGCAGTTTGTCAATTCCCTGGCAGAATTCAACCGCTATACCAATTCCCCGGTGGCAAATTATCACGGGGAAATGTATAATATGCCCTTTAACATGAACACCTTCAGCAAAATGTGGAACATCAGCACGCCGAAGGAAGCCATGGAGATCATCGAAAAACAGAGAGCCAGCATCAAGGGTGAGCCAAAGAACCTGGAAGAGCAGGCGATCAGCCTGGTAGGGGAAGACATCTACAAAAAGCTTATCAAAGGCTACACAGAAAAACAGTGGGGAAGAGACTGTAAAGATTTACCGTCTTTTATTATCAAACGTCTTCCTGTAAGATATACCTATGACAACAACTATTTCAACGACCTGTACCAGGGAATTCCCATCGGAGGCTATAATGTCCTGATCCAGAAGCTTTTTGAAGGCTGCGATCTGGAAACCGGTGTGGATTACAATGAAAACAGAGAGAAGTACGAAGCTCTGGGCGAAAAAATCCTCTATACAGGAACCATTGATACCTATTACGGCTATTGCTTCGGAAAACTGGAGTACAGAAGCCTCCGGTTTGATACCGAGACGCTGGATGAGGAAAATCATCAGGGAGTGGCTGTTGTCAATTACACAGACAGGGAAACACCCTACACCCGCATTATCGAGCACAAACATTTTGAATTCGGCACACAGCCCAAAACGGTGATCACCAGGGAATATCCGGCGGACTGGCAGGAGGGTATGGAACCCTATTATCCGGTCAATGATGAGAAAAACCAGAATCTGTACCAGAAATACAAAGAACTGGCAGACAAGGAAACCCGTGTATTATTCGGCGGAAGACTGGCAGAATACAAATATTATGACATGGACAAAGTCATTGAATCCGCCTTCCAGCTGGTAGAGAGGGAACTGCAGTATGAGTTCTGAGAAAACACCGATTCCCCGGGTGCTGGTATACGGAATGTCCGACAATCCGGGAGGCATTGAAACTTACCTCCTGAATCTGGTGCGGCAGTCCGAAAACTGTCCGATTGCCTGGGACTTTGTAACAGACTTTCCGGAGATTGCCTATAAAGAGGAATTAAAAAGGGCCGGCTGCAGGATTTTCTACATTCCAGCAAAAAGCAAAGGGCTGCTGAAACAGTGGAGCGCTTTTGCTGCCATCCTCAGAAAACACCCGGAATATAAGACCGTCTATTTCAATATCCTGAATGCAGGGGCAGCCTTTACTATGGCAGTACCCTGGATCCTCAGAAGAAAAATCGCCGTGCACAGCCATAATGGTTCCGCAGACAGCACCAGACTCCACGACCTGTGTAGACCGTTTCTGAACCATATGGCAAAGGCGTTTGCAGTATGTTCAGCCCAGGCAGGAACCTTTATGTTCGGCAGGAAGATCATGGAAAAAAAAGAGGTACTTCTTGTGCCCAATGCCATTGATTCTGACAAATACGATTACAACCCCCAGGTGCGCGCTAAGATGCGCAGACTTCTGGAAGTGGAAGAGAAACTGGTCCTCTGCCATGTGGGAAGGATCGTGTACCAGAAGAATCCAAAGGGGCTGATCGATATTTTTGCATCCTGTCATCAGCAGGAGAAAAACAGTGTGCTTCTCTGGGCAGGCACCGGCGATATGGAAGAGGAGGCAAAAGCGTACGTCAGAGAAAAAGGCTTGGAGGACAGTGTCCGCTTTCTGGGCGTGCGAAAGGATATTCCAGCTCTGATGCAGGCGGCAGATGCATTTCTTCTGCCTTCCATTTATGAAGGGCTTCCTATCGTAGCAGTCGAAGCCCAGGCGGCAGGGCTGCCCTGTTTCCTGTCTGACACCATCAGTGAAGAGACAAAGATTATTGACAGTCTGGTGAAATTCCTGCCTCTTCAGGAACCTGAGACCTGGAGCCGGGAGATCTTAAAGAGCCGGGAAGAGAAAAGGATTTCCAGAAAAAAAGAAATCACAGACGCAGGATATGATTTAAATCATCAGCAAAGAAACCTGGAGAAATTGCTTCAAAAGATATTGTAAGGAGACTTCCATGAACAGTACGAAAACGATGAAACGATTGTCACAGGCAGAAATTGTATTTAAACTATGGTTTTACCTTTATGTGATCCTTTCCACCTGCAATCTTACTTATGGAAAAGAGATCATTTCCATCTGTATGTGGCCCATGCTTCTTTTTGGAGCGGGGCTGGTGCTTTACAGACTGGTTCATATCAAAGAATATATCCGGATGCCCAACCTGTGGATCCTGATCCTGCTTTTTGTCAGCTATTTGTTTTCCATGGCTGCCAATCTGCAGTATGAATCCAAGAAAGGTCTGGTGACCATGGTGTTCTGGGTACTGTATTTCGGTATCCTGTATGCCTTCCGGGACAGTGACAGCCAGGAACGGGTGAGAAAAGAATTTCATCTGATGGCAGCCGTCCACATCCTATATGCGCTGGTCATGACGCTGATCAGTCTGGGGATGATGGCTGTGGGCTATTCCAGCAGTTATATTGATAAAAGCAACGGAAACTATGAGGTGTGCTCAGGCTTTCACGACGGAAGACTGTGGGGCGCCTTTCAGGATCCCAATCTGGGTGCCATTGTCTGCTGTACTGCCATAGCTCTCTGTATCTACTTTATGGGAAAGAAAAAAGAAAAGCTGTGGAAAGCCGCTTTTTCCGTATGCATCCTTCTTTTCCTGTTTTACATAGCTTTTTCCGATTCCAGAAATGGTCTGGTAAGCATCGGCGCAGGTATGGCAGCCTATGCTTTCCTGCGGGGCTATTACAGAGAACGCAGATGGAAAAAACAGTGGATCAATCTGGCTGCGGCAGTTTTGGTGGGAGCAATCTGCTTCTTTCTGCCGGAAGGGATAAAATATTCCTATAACTATGCTGTGGGACAGCAGATCCAGCAGCAGGCAGAGCAGACCAAGACCGCGCAGAACCAGAGCAGTGCCAACAAATCCAGCAGCAGCTCCTCATCAGCAAAAAAATCCGGCAGTGCCAACAAGTCTTCTGGAAGCACTGGCTCTTCTTCCGGCAGCGGAAAATCCTCTGCAAGCGGGAAAAAAACTACCACCAGTAAGACCCCGGCAGCACCGGTAAAGAGAAATTACAGTCTGGAAGGAGATATCAGCAACCGCAGATTCGACCTTTGGAAAAGCGCTGTGGAAGTGGGATTGAGCCGTCCGCTGACAGGAACATCTTTTCCGGGGATCGTGCCCTACGCAAAAGAAAATCTGCCGGACACTTACATAGTCAATAATGACCACTGGGACTACAGCACCATGGACAATGAAATCCTGAATGTCTTTGTTTCCCAGGGATTTCCGGGACTGCTGATCCTGGCAGTGCTGGTGATCGCATTGATCCGGTATGTCTTTGCCAGGATCTGGAAACTGGAAAAAGGAGATTTCGCCGCGGCGCAGGTGCTGCTGACCTGTATCGTTATGCTGTCGGCAAGCTCCATGTTCCAGGCAACCATGTTTTACCAGAATTCCACAGATGCCAATATGTTCTGGATGTTTCTGGGATACCTGGTATTTATGCTGAAAGAAATACCCGCAAAAAACAGTGAGAAAGTACAGGTTCAAGTATGAAAAAATATTGTGTTGTTGAAAAAGGACTCCTGGAACAGCATGCCGGCTCCAAGGCAAGATGCGACGCCGCCCAGATTCTTATAAAAGAAGGGTGGGAAGCAGTTTATGTCAATCCCATCAAGGTGCGGACCAATGTAAGCTACCTGGAAAGGCTCCGGGTCATCCCCGGATTTCTGCGGGACTGGAAAAAGATCTGTTCCAGAACAGAAAAGGGAGACAGTCTGCTGATCCAGTATCCCCTTGATATGTATCCGAAAGTGGCAATGCTGGGATTAAAATACATCAGAAAAATGAAAGAAAAAGGAGTCAGGATCCGCCTGCTGATCCATGACATCGACAGCTTAAGGACAGGGGACCCCGCAGACCGGGCATGGTATCAGGATGCGGAGAAAAGTTTCTTTGAACTGGCAGACGACATCATTGCCCACAATGAAAAAATGATCGCATATCTGCGCAGTACCGGACTTACCCAGCCTATAACCTCTTTGGAATTGTTTGACTATCTCATCGAGGGAGAGATAAAAGAGGAAGAAGAGCTTCGGGAAGATGTAGTGATCGCCGGAAATCTGTCCCGGGAAAAGGCAGGCTATCTCTACAGCCTCAAAGAAAGCCCGGTACACTTCAGCCTTTTCGGTCCTAATCTGGATCAAAAGGGAACAGAAAAAAATTGTTCTTACCAGGGGTCCTTTCAGCCGGACAAGCTTCCTGAGGTGCTGAAAGGAAAGTTCGGGCTGGTGTGGGACGGAGCCTATGCCGACCGCTGCGGCGGAGAATTCGGAGAGTATATGAGATACAATAATCCTCACAAAACCTCCCTTTATCTTGCCTGCGGCATTCCCGTCATTGTATGGGAAGAGGCAGCCGTGTCAGCCTTTGTGAAAAAACACGGCGTCGGCATTACTGTAAGCAGCCTGGAGGAGCTTCCTGAAAAACTGGAAAGCATGACAGAAAAAGATTACAGAACAATGAAAGAGAACACCATCCAGGTGGGAAACCGGCTGAGAAGAGGCAGTATGCTAAAGGCAGCCATCAACAGGACAGGAGTGTAAAGCAATGAAGATAAGGTCTGTGAAATTTAATTTCATTATGAATTTCATACTGACAGCATCTTCCATTTTATTTCCTCTGATCACAGCACCCTATATCCTCCGGGTGCTGCAGGCGGAGGGGAACGGAAGAGTCGATTTTGCGTCATCGGTGATGACTTGTTTTATGATGTTTGCCTCCCTGGGAATTCCCACCTATGGGATCCGAACCTGTGCAAAAGTAAGAGATGACAAGGAAGAATTATCCAACACCGTACAGGAGCTGATGATCATCAATACCGTGACCATGGCACTGACCTATGCGGTATTTTTGGCCCTGGTTTTTGCAGTGCCCCAGTTTGCAGAGGAAAAGACCCTTTTGTTTATTAACAGTATCAGCATGGTGCTGAATGTCATAGGCGTAAGCTGGTTTTACAGTGCCATTGAGCAGTATGCTTATATTACCGTGTGTTCCATCGGGTTTAAGCTGGCGTCCATTGTCCTGATGTTCCTTCTGGTAAAGAGCCCGGAGGACTATGTGAAATACGGCGCCATCACCGTCTTTGCAGCCTCCGGCTCCTATGTCCTGAATTTCTGGAATCTGAGAAAACATGTCCGGCTGAAAAAGACAAGACCCTATCGGTTCAAGGTACACCTGAAACCCATTCTGGTATTCTTCTCCATGTCAGCGGCGATCAATGTTTATACCAATCTGGACACAGCTATGCTGGGGATCATGAGAGATAAGGCAGAGGTGGGATATTATACAGCCGGGATCAAGATCAAGAATCTCCTGATGAGCCTTACCACCTCCCTGGGCGCGGTTTTGCTGCCCCGGCTTTCCTACTATATTGAAAAAGGAGAGAAGGAAGCCTTTGAGAAAACAGTTTCCAAAGCTTTCCACTTTGTATTGATCTTAGGAAGCGCCGTAACCGTATACTTTGTGATCATGGCAAAGGAAGCCCTCCTCCTTCTGGGAGGGGACGGCTATTCGGCTTCCATCGCTCCCATGCAGATTCTGATGCCCACCGTCCTGCTTATTGGTCTGTCCAATATTACAGGCATGCAGATCCTGACTCCTTACGGAGAGGAGAACAAAGTTTTGATCTCTATTATAGGCGGAGCAGTGCTAGATTTTGTGTTAAATCTGTCATTAATACCCAATTATGGCGCATCTGGTGCAGCTTTTGCAACCCTCCTTGCGGAATTGCTGGTTCTTGTAGTACAATGTTATTATTTGAGACAATTATTAAAAGGAATTGTCCGATATATTCCGTTCTGGAAATATATCGCTGCAGTAGGGACCGGGACAATCCTGATGCTGGCGGTAAAAAACTGGGTACAGATCCCCCAGCTGTCTGCCGGAAACAGCACTTTGCAGGTGTTTTTTGAACTGGCACTTACGGCGGTCGTGTTCTTTGGAGGTGAGGGGATCGTCTTAATTCTTGTGAAGGAACCGTTTGTGATGGAGATGGCGGAGAAGGTGTTTGGGAGAGTTTTTGGGAAGAAGACA